>LWDU01032052.1_pt1 | contig 18864 bp, 12 predicted proteins | sample 727161 | NCBI WGS metagenome assembly LWDU01 (sample SAMN04566230, study PRJNA314399) | hydrothermal vent metagenome | isolation source: deep sea hydrothermal plume seawater | place: Mexico: Gulf of California, Guaymas Basin | collected 2004-07-11
AATGGCTCAATTAACAAAACTCAAGCATTCATTACTGAAAGAAGCGTTCAACGGAACCCTGCGAATCGCAGAGGGTTTAGCAGGCCAATCATAGGGCTTCTCAGAGGGTTCTGAAATCGGTTGCAGACGCTACCCCTTGTTCCAAGTAAATTGGTTCAAATAGTTCAAGGACACACCATGAGGAGTGCCAAAAACTCTCTACACCCATAGGGCGCAGAAGATGTGGAGGGTGCAGGGAGTAAGCCCCTTTCTGTTCGCCATTTACGGTTAACCGCATTCAACTATGCGTCCTACCCGACCCTCTGCGTGCCGCGTCGACGGGTCTGTTTGGACTTGCTCCAACGGGGATGTTCGTCTCATCAGTAGTCGGGAAACCTCCGCCTTTCGGCATCATTGTACCACCCCAACACTGTTCGTTTCTGCTACAGAGCCTGCCCTCCCAGGCATCCGGATTGCCCCGGACCGTTTGCACTACGGAGAGGGGACTTTCCTCAGGGTCTAACCCTGTCAGCGGTCCTCCTGCTCCCTCCACGTTCTATTCTCGTATCGACATTTACCATCAAGTCTTGCATCGACTATGATGCTCACTGATGGTACTCGAAACCCACTCCAGGTGGGGCCACATAGGGGCTAGCCTGCGCACCGGCTAGGTGTGGATTGGTCTGTCCTGAGTAGGGGTCATAATGCTGAGCCGGAATTGTTCCATATGGCACTACTGCAGAGGCAACTGCTGGCACCATTCCTTCGACATAAGCAGGTTGTTCTTGTGCTTGGTCTGCTGCAACTTTCCATGGCTGATCCCCTGGGAGTGGCACATGTTCTTTTGTTTGCTCAACATATTCACCTGACTCTTCCTCATCAAATACAGAACCACCTGAGTCTCCTTCTCCCTTCATGAATAAGCCCAGAACTACCAGTAGCGCTAGAAGTAGCATGAAGAATACCCAGATGAAAATTGGCTCGACGCCGATGATTGAACCAGATAACCAGTCTTCCTCGACGCTTTGACTGATAATAATCGAGTCGGTTGAGCCAACTTCGACATCATCTAGTGAAACTACGAAATAGTACTCGCCAGTCTTTTTCACCTGCCAATCGGCTCTCAGCAATTCACTCTCATCGTAGTTTATTGGCACAGTTGAATCGAGGATGACCAAACGGCTTCCATCGATATCGACAACTTCGATTAGTACATCGACACTTCCTTCTTTGAGACCATAGTTGACAACTTGCACATCAATGATTACATCGTCTCCAACAAAGGCCATACCATCTGCTGAAGTTGAGGGGTTTTCGTTCAACTTGAACATTGCCTCAACCATCTGGATATTCCAAGAAGCCATTGCCTGAGAGGCAGAGTTTCCAAAGGTAGAGAAGGCATTGCCCGCAGAATCTTGTCCACTAACCCATACCTCCAGAACTAACTGGTCTTCATAAGTCTCCATTGGTAGAATATCAGACAGGTCGATTAGACCCTGAGCAGGGATTGCGTTACCGCTACTGCGAGCATCACTAAATTCAGCCTCAACCATTCCTTCGGCGAGGGGCATATTGGAATCAACTCTGCGAACTTGCCAGTTAAGCATCAAGCCTTCTTGCTGCATTTTTATCTCTTCCTGAATTCGGAATTCGACTAGAACATTAGATAGGGAATCAAGAGAAAGTGTGGCTCCTGGGCGTGGTGCAACAACTTCGCTGATAGTTGGTGAAGTTGCATCGACAACGAACCATATGGTTACACCATCTGGGTCGGTCATATCGTTTGCATTTGTTGGTAGATTATCGAGAGCCAGAACTAAGGCATGCTCACCAGAAACTGAGGGCATGATAACATCGATTGTGAAGGAGCCATTTTCTGAAACACTGCGAATATTCTTACCATTGAAGCGGCCTGAAACATCGAATAATTGCTCGGCTATAGTTGCAGAATCTTGCCAGTGGATGATGGCAGATACAGATGCAGTTTGACCAGGCTTAACCCAAGCTCCATTTGCATCTTGGCTGATGTTATCAACTGTGATGCTGATTGATGAAGCATCTATCATCAAGTCAGTACTATACTTCCACCTCAAGTGGGGTAAAATGGAATATGAGCCTTGTCCGGCTCTATCCAATACCTCAATTGTAGGCTCTCTCTGAGTTGATGTGTCAACAGGCATTGTCCAATCTATCTTGAATTGTAAGTCGAAAACTAAATCGCTTGCAAATGGGCTTTCATCACCACTACGTGAAAGGACGCCACATGATAGAATCTCAAGATATTGATCACTAGTGCTACAAGCACCTGTTGATGCACTCCAAATGACTGCCATTGGAGAACTTGGTACTGTACTAGCCAATTCTACCCTTACCGAGGCAACATCACTGCGGCCATTTGCTTCATCAAATGGGAATTGCATGTGCTGCTCTTCACCAGGATGTATCCAAGCGATATTACCACCAACATGTCCAGCAGAAGTTGTGCGAACTAATGGCGCAGCATCCTCCTTGATTTGATACATGAATAGGTGACTGTCCCATCCAGGACCTCCGCCACCAATCAAGGCATTACCGGCTGCATCAGTCATCACAATGTAGCCTGAAACTAAGTCCCCCTGTGCGCCAGATAAATCATTTACATGAGCACTGTAAATTCCCTCACTTGTGTTTAGTTGGGTTGGAACTTGCATTGCCATTGCATAGTGCTCTCCAGCATCGGGGATGCCGTTCGAATCAGTATCATCAATCCAAGAACGCCAAAGCATCAGTGTACCCGCATGAGGTAAAACAGGCACATCTCCAATGTTGAACTCCAATAATTGAGCCTGTGAAGATGGTCTGTGGTCATAGAAGCGGATATTGCTTGCAAGTAAAATTGGGGCCAATGAATCGGTGTTAAAGGAGTGATTATCCTTAACTCGGAAGAAAATCTCCTGTGAGTCTCCTGCTTCAACCATAATCGTAAAGACGATTGCTTCTGCACTTGAAGGAACCAAAACTGAAAGTGTTGCTGTACCATTTAGATCAACTGTTCCGTTAGCCTTTTGCACTCCATCCAAATACAAATTGACATCAACTTCTCCAGAGCGTGGAGCCTGTTGTGGCAAATCCTCGAAGTGCATATCCACATTTACATCGACCCAAGTATTAGAGCGGAGGTATGGTGAATCAAATGGCACTTGCTTGCCAGCATCATTGATGACGGACCATGAAATAACCTCGATATCATTCTCTATGCCTTGCATAGGGCCTTGGCCAAACTTCTCAACTTTTGATAATCCGCGGATTCCGGTATCCATAACTGGGCGGATTCTAAAGTCAAGCCATCGTTCATCATCCCAATCGCGTGAAATCTGGAAGCTGTGCTCGGTGAAAACTTCGCTGCCAGAATCATTTGATAATCCACCTTCACTGCTCAAGAAAACCAAACCTTGCTGGCCTGATAACTGAGTGACGGTTCCGTCCATCTGCTGCAAAAGGCTGACGCGGTGGACTGGAGAAATGAAATCCAGTTGTACTGCACTCATGCTGCCATTGAAGACCAAATGTTTGGCCTCTACTTCGTAATTTACTGCTGATGGGGTCAGGGTGGTTGAGTCGTTAAACCAGTTGAGGTTGCTAGTCATACTTGCATGTGAAGTGTTGATATTAACTATCGATACCTTGACTGCCCCCGGTAGGGCCATTTTCAATGTCAATGGTACTTCAATAATACCGCCACTGCCAAGTTTATCAGCAACCTCGTCATTCAAAGCAGTTAGTAAAGCAGATTGCGAATCAAAGTCCAAGATTAACTCTGGTTGCTGAATAATTGACAAGCCGCGAGCCAATAATGTTCCAGTCGTTCCACTGATTGACAAAGTCATTCTTGCGGTCGCTAAAGCATCAGACAAGACGGTGGATGGTGCGGCCTCCAAAGCCGTAGTCAAGTTTGTTAGTTCTTCCTGACTAAGGTTAAGCATAACTGATTTATCGGTCGTTCCAAAATCTCTCTCGAAGATTACTTGGCCGTCGACAAGGACATCAACTTCCAAATTCTTGACCTCTGTACCAACTGGAGTCAAGTCCATACTGAATGATTCAACTTCAATCTGAGGTAGAACAATTTCAATCTGCTTAGAAACTGAAGGTTGCATTATCATCTGATGAGATATCTTTCCATTAGCAAAGCGGTTCTGATGCCCAAGCCAGCCAAGAGTAATGTCATCAAGGGCCCATTCTTCAACTCCATCATGAGCCATGTCTATGGACAAATCTTGAACCATCCCTCCGCCATTCAAGTCGATGACAAAGTCGCTGAGCGACCAGAAATCGGATTCAGCTCTAAATTCAAACTGGATTTCTGACATAGGAGTTGGCAAATTAACCACGCCTTTGTCTGGAAGGGCCTTCCATACTCCCTCAAAATCATAGAATCCCAAAGCAACAGGTCCTGTTGAATTGATATCGGTGATTATCCTTGAAGTTGGGCGTGCCAAATTGAACATTGGCGGTGACGCCTTGCCCTCGACACTGCCGCGAATGATTCCTTCTCCGCCATTTTCAAACCAAGAACAATTTGTTAATTCCCAATTATCATCTACGACGTATTGAATCATCTCACTGCGCCAACGGCCATTCATGTTGATCGACTTAATCCAAGGCGAACCACCACTTCCTTCACTCATCTCAACATGGAAACGGATGTGCTTGTGCTCTGTCCAATCAATTGTTCCAAGGTCAGCAACCAAATCATTGCGAGCCGAAAAACCAGTGATTGGAGTATCGTAATCTGCATCAAGAATACTCCAAGAAAGACTTGAGCCGGTTGGGAAAACACCAACTAAACTCATCAATCCATATGGGCCAGGGGCAAGAATCACATCTGCATCATCTGAATATCCAAGCGAAGGTGAAGTCCATGTTCCAAGGTTATTCTGAACCCCTGAAGTTGGCTGGATATGGATATCATCGATATTCCAACCTGTGTAAGTCACCGAACCATCTGTTGTACCAATGCCAAAGCGGATTTGTAAATCTGAATTCCCATTGACCTGATTTGTTATCGTATAAGTTTGCTTAGTGAATGAACCTTCATTGATGGTCGAACTTGAATGAGACCAAACCGACTGCCAATTTCCATTGGCATCCTTCGCTTGTACGTAGACATGGTCATACCATGATGACTCAACTCCAAGGCGGCGCATGAAAGACAACTCCCAAGAACCGCTGCAATGTCCACAATTTGTTGAAGGACTTGTAGCCCAATAAGTAGTACCAAGACTGTTAGGATAATTGCCATTATAGGTGTAAAGAGCATTAGAGCCGCCACTTACGCGACTACCACTCAGACTTGAATCCTGACCGATTGCCCAACCGCCACCACTCAAGGTCCATTGGGAGCCGGTATTATTCTCAAAGTCAAAGTCAAAACCAATTGGTAATACAGTCAGCCCAGTTTGATTGAAACCGACATTGCTGAAATCAGCTCGGCTATCATTGAAATCTGCCGGATGTTCCCAGGATAGTTCCTCGGCCCTAGGCAGAATGTGACCTACCACTCCCAAAGTCAACGCATCAACTGCATGTCCATCAGGTACTGCGATACGATAACTGTCGCTGGTGCCATTTGGCCATGCTGGTATGTTAACCAATTTTTCGTTCATTCCTGCATCATAGACAAAGTCATCTTGCAATTCGCTTGTGGGTGAATTCACCTCGCTAAAAGTTGCAATCATAGGTGCCATGCTCATCATCATCATCAATCCAACCAGCAGTGCTGGCCGGCCTGTTATGCTACTCCGGTGCATGGCTGCTTGTTCATACCGTCAACCTTCTAAGAGACTTCTGTGCAAAGCCACCCCCAAAATCACCCTTCTCAACCATCAAAATCAATAACGGCCCATAGGGCCGGTCAAGATGATGGCGAAGGATGTTGAACAACTCAAGGCTGAAGCAGGAATTGCTGCTGCTGCATTTGTCAAAGAAGGCATGAAAGTTGGCCTAGGAACTGGCTCCACCGTCAAGTACACGGTCATTGAATTGGGTAGAAGAGTGGCTGAAGGACTCAACATTATGGGCGTACCAACTTCAATCGCCACCAGAGACTTAGCATTGGAGGTTGGAATAACGTTGATTGAACTATCAGAAGTAGAAGGGCTTGACATCGTCATCGACGGGGCCGACGAATTTGACCCTGAATTCCAACTTATCAAGGGAGGAGGTGGAGCACTACTTAGAGAAAAAATAGTGGCCCAAGCATCCAATGCCATGATCGTAGTGGCAGATGAGAGAAAACAAGTTCAAACTTTAGGAGCCTTTTCAATACCAATCGAAGTCACTCCATTCTCCTGGCAGGAAACAAGGAGGCAAATCGAGAGGATTCTCAAGTGTCAAGTCATTTTACGAAATGGCGATGTTGAAAAATTAGGCGATGTCAAAATCGAAGGTGGTGCCTTTGCTACCGACAATGGAAATCTAATCTTGGATGCTCAATGCGGTGCTACAATCGATAATCCAATCGCTACGGAAAAAACCCTTCAAGGCCTAGCAGGTGTATGCGAAGTAGGACTTTTCAACAATATCTGCGACATGGTTATCCTTGCAGGAAATGATGGCATCAAGACTCTAACAAAGCCTGATGGTAGGCTCTCATCTTGACCATTTAGTTCCGCCAATGTTTTGAAGGGGATTCACTCCGGCCGGATTGGGCCTGTAGCTTAGTCAGGTAGAGCACCTGGCTCTTAACCAGGTGGCCGCGGGTTCGAACCCCGTCAGGCCCGCTAAAATCACCACACAACAAAGGGCCGGACGAGTTCGAACCTTAGCGTGTGCTGAACACCAAAAAGCATGACGGCCGCACACGCGGCAGGTCATCATTTCACCTTGTGAAATAATGCTTCTCAAAGCAACCGCGTCCCACAATCCCCGCGCACAGCCCCAAGCACATCTCCAGGCTGGCAAAGAACAATATTCACCGTCTCGGAATTAATCCGCGCCTCAATCATCGCCTCAACCTTAGGCCCCATCGAGCCAGCAGGCAACTGCCCTTCATTCAATAATGACTGGGCCAAATCAACATCCATCTCATGAATAACTTCTTCACTCTCCAAACCAAAATCTCTTCGAACAGCATCAACACCTGTAGAAAAAACCAATAAATCAGCCTTTAAGTCACAAGCCAATAATGCACTAACTCTATCCTTATCGATAACAGCAGCAACACCTCTGGGAGTTCCATCCATAACCACTGGAATCCCACCTCCTCCAGCACAAATTACCACCGCATTTAATTCGAGTAAACTATTGATTACTTCCAAATCAAGTACTCTCAGAGGCTTAGGAGATGGTACAACTCTTCGCGCACCATGTGCTGTAGTTGCAACATCCCAGTCCATCCTTGCAATTGTATCCTCGTCCAAAATAGGACCAACCGGTTTAGTTGGGGCTGCAAAGGCAATGTCGCCTTCATCGACTTCCACTCTTGTTAGCACAACGGCTGTTCTTTCAGGTCGATGTTTTTTCGATAAGTGTCTCTCTAAATTCAATGACAAGGTATGCCCAATCATCCCTTGAGTTGCTGCTACCCATTCATCTAATCCAACTCTTGTGCGCTCGATTAAACAAGTTTCTTCCAACATTAACAGGTCTCCAACCTGTGGACCGTTTCCGTGGGTAATCAATAGACGATAGCCTGCTTCAAGCAGATTAATGATGTCATCCATGACCTTTTCCAAGACTTCTTTTGAGGACTTTCTTGAAGTTGGGTCGCTTAGTGCATTGCCCCCGATAGCATATACTGCAACCCTCGCTTGCCGCCTTAAATCAGCAGATGATTGTGAAACCACAAACTTTGGGAGAACTATGAAGCCTTCAATGTTGAGCAAGATTGTATTAGCAACAATGCCATACATGCCATTGAAGTATAATCGCCGTTTGGAAGTGGCAGTTGAGTTGATTCTGATGGCTAAGGACTTGTGGATTTCCGATTTACAGAGTGGAGATATGGTTGAACAGGAGATTAGTATTCAAGGCTGGGTTAAACGCAGCCGCTCAAGTGGGAAAATCATCTTCTTGAGCCTTCGTGATTCTACTGGAAGTATTCAATGTGTGGCGAAAAAGGACACTTTAGATGAGCAGAAATTTGCTGACCTGAAATCCGCATTAATCGAGTCATCGCTTGTCATTACTGGGACTGTGAAAGAAGACCAACGCTCTGGGGGCAATGAGATTTCTGTATCTGATGTCGAAATCATCGGTGCGGTTAATCCTGAAGCGCCATTTCCAATCACCGAAAGTGCAATGGCTGCCGCAGATGGTGGTGAAACAGAGTTCTTGCTCGACAATCGCCATCTCTACTTGCGAACTAGCCGAATGACAACCATGCTGAAGATTCGTTCCAGTGTATTTGGTGCGATTCATTCCTATTTCCGTGGCCTCGACTTTATTGAATACCAAGCACCTTGTTTCGTAGCAGGTGCAGTCGAAGGTGGCAGTACATTGTTCGAAGTCCCATACTTCGGACGCAAAGCATATTTGACACAATCTTGGCAACTATATGCTGAAGCAGCAATGCCAGCCCTTGAGAGACTGTACACAATTGCACCCTCCTTCCGTGCTGAAAAGAGTCGAACCCGCCGCCACTTAACCGAATTCTGGCATGCTGAAATGGAAATCGCTTGGGCCGGCAACGATGACGTTATGGCTCACGGAGAAGCATTGGTTCGCCATATCTGTGCAACATTATTGGAAGAAAGAAGCGCTGAGTTGGAATCCTTGGGCAGAGATTTGGAGATGATTAAGCGCTTCGCAGAAAACCCATTCCCTCGCATCCGCTATGATGAGGCTGTTGAACGCTTGCAGGCCTTGGGTGTTGATATTGAATGGGGAGATGACCTCGACTACTCCAAGGAAAAAATACTGACTGCAGATTTCGACCTCCCCCATTTCCTAACCCACTACCCTAAAGTTGCCAAGCCATTCTACCATCGCCCGGACCCAGAGGACGACAAATATGTGCTATGTCACGACTTACTAGCTCCTGAAGGGTACGGAGAAATCATCGGCGGTGGGGAAAGAACTTGGTCCGAACAAGAAATTCTTGAACGGATTGACGAAGAAGGTACGTCTAGAGAGGCCTACGAATTCTACATCGATGTCCGTCGCTATGGTGGTGTGCCTCATGGAGGATTCGGACTTGGTGTTGACAGAGTCATCGCTTGGTTGGCCGGTGCCGAACATATTAGAGAAGTCATTCCCTTCCCCAGAGACTCGCGCCGAGTCACTCCCTGAAGTATTCTTGAATTGCTTTCAAAGCAAGGCCTAGATCTCTTTCTTCAATAGTTATTGTTGCCTCTTTCATTGGCCTATCATCCCATGGATTGAAGGCGATTGAAAATCCAGATTTATGGAACATATCGATATCTCCTGCAGAGTCACCTACTGAGGCTGTATCGCTCTGGGAGATTCCAAGGCGGCGTTGTAGCATCCGTACGATGTTTCCTTTGCCATGCATTTGAACTTGATAACGGCCAGTATCAGGTATAGTGCCATCTGCATTTGTCAGCCAGCCATTACAGAAAACGTGTAATCGTGTGTCAAATCCATTAATTCTACCAGCAGTGAAGCGATCTATTCCTCCCCATCTTCTTCTCCATATTTTAGAAGAGGGGAACGCTGAGGCGATTTGTCGGGCACTTTCTTGCATTCCTCCGCTAATAATTGCAACTTGATGGCCATCATTCAATAGACTTTGAACGCATTCCCTCCAGCCCTCCATCATTGGACAATCAGCTAACATGGAACGAAGGTATTCATCTTTCAATTCGCCTTCAACAGCAGAACGAATCAAATCAATATCAAGAATAATCCACTCCCATTCATTCAATTTACCCTGATTATATAGGTTGAATGATTCTTCATTTGAAATCCCTAACTTGTCGTACACCCATTGCCAAGTTGACAGATGGTCAACGAGCACCCTGTCCATATCGAAACAGACTAAACCCACTCTCTCACCTCAATCATTGCTTGGCCAATCATCATACTGGCGCTGAATTTGACGAACCTGTTTACCTAAAATGTAGAGCATCAGGCTTGTCATCATAGCAAATAAGCCAATCAGAGTAACCGCAGAAGTTGCCAATGTTACTCCCAAACTAATGGAATCCATTCTCTCAAACTCGCCAACTACATTGCCCGTTAGTCTGAATCCAATGACGAAGAAAATCAATCCAGGTAAGCCGAATAATATCAACGGATGTCGGGTGGAGAGCATCCAGTGGAAAAGTTGTGCAAAGCGAGATGCGGTTGCCAAAGATTCTCTCTTGGCGGGCTGAATTGGCCGGCTTGCCAAATGAACTCTGACATTAAGGGAAGAGGGTAAATCGATGCAGCAATCGTCATCTTTACACTTTGAAAGAGCCATCAAACCATCCGGAGTCGCTGCTAAAAAGTCCAATTCTGCATTCTTGAATTGTATCTCTTCCACATCTCCTGACTCTACAACAGTATCGTGGGCAAGAGCCAAATTGATTGCTCTTCCTTCGTAAGTGCGATTAACATTTACCGGTAAGTCGCGCAGTCTCCAAGTATCAGATAGGTGGATGACAAGAGTCATCTCCACCTCATCCAACTTCAACAATTCATTAGCGATATCAGGAATCGTACAGTCCTTATCCATTGGGATAGTCTTGCAACCGGACTTCTCCGCCAAGTCCAAAGTGGTATCTTTACTTCCAACATCGATGACCACAACCTCGTCTGCAAAAGTTTCTGCTCGAGTAATCGCAGAAACGATTCGCAACTCCTTATCGCGGGTCAAATAGACGATGCGCATCGGTATTCCCGACCACTTGCGGCATCAGGCGACGTGTCAATGCTTCGACGATTCAAGACGTTGAATTGATGGACTGAATGCATCTGGCCCAACACGTGTATCAAGATTGGCGGGTTTGTGTGGTCATGCCTGCCCGTAATGAAGCGGCGCATATCCTTCAGGCAACAACCTCACTCCCTGAATGGATTGACCGAATCATCGTTGTAGATGATGGCTCAACGGATGAAACTGCATCCCTTGTCAAAAATGCAGAAATAATCTCAACTGGTGGAATCGGCGTCGGCGGAGCCATCGCAGCAGGTTATCAACACCTCGTCAAAAGTGAAGGCGAGCAACGATGGTGTGCTGTAGTCATGGCTGGTGATGGTCAAATGAACCCATCCGACTTACCTATTTTACTGGCGCAAATTATCAATTGCGAAGCAGATTTCGTCAAAGGCGATAGGGGTGCCCATGAAGATGGCCTTTCTGCGATGCCAATCAGAAGAAGACTAGGGACTTGGTGGCTAAAGCACCTGACTAACATGGCAACAGGATTATCCATTCACGACCCACAATGTGGATATACTGTCTGCAATGATAGAATGCTTCAGACTTGGGATTTCAGCAACAATTGGAATGGCTATGGCTACCCAAATTGGTGGTTGCTTCAATGCATGGAGTATGACATCAAAATAAAGGAAGCACCTGTGAAAGCCGTCTATGAAGGACAATCATCAGGTATCAAAATCTTCACTTTCTTACCGATAGTTTCAGGGATGCTCCTCAAAGGCCTCTTCAGCAGGGGTTCTAGATGGTATCTACTTGGGCAGTCAAAGGCGACATTTACTCAACGGGCGACTATCAGTATAGGCTTCCTTGGAGGGAGTGCACTCCTCTTCAGTATTCCATTGATTGGCCCCGTGGGGCTTTGTGGAATATTTGGCTTAGGGGTCGCAAGAAAAGTTGACGCAACTTTGCTTAGACAACTTGAAACCACACAGGTTGACCCAAGAGCATGAACTACGGAGCGCTTCTGCTCACCTCGATGCTCATCATGAGCATGCTCTCTGGTTGTTTTGGCAACGAGGTTATTGAAGAAGAGGAAATAATCGAATCTCCATTCAACTTTGGACAAGCAATTCCTGATGGCGTTTGGTATCACTATTCTGGAGGCATCAATGCCCTAAACTCAACTGCTGTAGCAGCCGCTAATATTACAGCAAATCTAAGCGGTAATAATACTCCAATCTTTAGCAATGGCTCATACTATAGCATTGGTATGTCAACATTTGAGCCAACGATTGGAATATCCTCAGCGGATAATCTCTACATGTCATCTTATGGAAATGGGCCTGCTGGATCAACAGCAGTCGTCCAATGTAGTGGCCTTGTCGAAATGACTGACACTCTCGACTATTCATGTATCAACGTCTATAATACATTATTACCAGTTGCAAATTCAAACGACCCTTACATCTATGTCGACAAATGGACCGACCGGATCATGAAATTTGACATGCATGCCTTATTGGGAATGACGGTGGAATGGTCTGATGACGAGGGCGCATCTTGGTCATTACCGACTCCAGCAACATCCTATTCAGTTCAGGACCATCAGACAATTTCTTCATCGCCTTATCCTGCTACTTTACACCCTACCACATGGGTGTTTTGTGTCAATGGAAATTGGGAAGCACCACTTTGCTCCAGCAGTTTTGATGGCGGCAATACATGGAGTCCAGAAGTGCCAGGCGCTCCATTGGGTTGTGACAGTGGTGGCCTGAGTGCGCATCTTGAAGGTGGTCCGAATGGTAATTTTTACCGCGGCAATGCAGGATGTGATGGGGATTCTGACGAGGATGGATGGCCCGATGCATATTCAATTTACAGAAGTACTGATGGCGGTTTCACATGGACAGAACACCCACTGCCAACCCAAGAATCTGGTACTGCTCATACTTGGAATATGGAGGAAGCACAAGTCGGAATTGATGAGGAGGACAATATCCACGCAATGTGGATGGGTACAGACAATATGCCATACTATGCATACTCACGTGATGAAGGAGAGACATGGAGCGATGCGATGATGATTGCACCGCCAACCAACATTAGTGGCACAGGTTTCCCAGTAATCACCGCAGGAAGTGGAGGAAGGGTCGCCATGGGATATGTGGGGGAAGAGGGCTTGAATCAATGGCATGCTTACATGACGGTTATCACCGATGTATTTTCTGAAAACCCACTGATGACAACGACAAGAATCACCACTATCGATGACCCAATAGATGTTGAACAGGATTGTGGCTACAACCGCTGTGGCGGGTTAGGAGATTTTCTGGATATGTCAGTCGACCAATATGGGCGGCCTTGGTTTGGATTATCGCATAATATTGAGGACAGAGGAATCTTTGCGACCATGTCAGATGGACCATCCTTAAGAGGCGATTTTGGAGCCCTTAACAGCATGCCAATTGGGGGCAAACAAACCCTCTAAAGCAGCAATTTAACCCTTTTTTTCTTTGCAAATAATTCTTTGCAAATAATTATTACTGAATAGATATTGGGTAACTTATGGAGAGCCAAAAGAATTGGGAAACCATGCGTGATTATTACAGGGGTGGAAAGTCAAACCAAAATTCTCTCGAAATACTCAAACAAGAGAAAAGGGAGACAGTATTAGTGAATGCACTTGCATATTTCCTCCATCCTCGACGGGGTGGGAAAATGCAGGAACCAAAACATAGAATGTTAAAAAATTTAATAGAAAAGACTGACAAACAACACTACATAAATAGTGATTATGAGAAAAGCACAGGTAATCTTTTGTGTATGAAAACTGAATTTCCTTGCATATCTGCACCTCAGAAAGAACCTAAACGGCTCGACCTTTTTCTTGAATTTGAAAATTACTGCATCGGAATTGAAGCAAAGGTAGACGCTGATTTAACCAATCCCTTGGAAACATACAGAAAGAGTGTGGAGGAAAGAGCAAATGATAAAAAATGTGATTTTGCTACAATATTGCTTCTCACAAAAAAGAAAAAAAATGAACTAAGATGGAACGAGGAAGAATATCCTAATAGACGTTCAGAGTGGCCAATAATTACCTGGGAAGAACTCACAAAGAATTGTGATTACAATAGGAAATCTGGACATAAAGTAGAATCGATTGAGTCTTTACTATCTGCTCTAAAAAAGATAGATGATGATGATCAAGGTATTGATGTGGAAGGATTGGAAGTTGAAACACTCAAAGAAAAGGCAGAAGATTTGCAAAAGGCAATAAAATTGGAGATGAAGGAGAATGGTAGCAAATGGAACAGCGTAAAGTGTGAAATTTGGACGGGGGATGGGATAATCCGCCATATTGCTGAACCAAGGGTTGTTATTAATTATTCAAACAGAAATTTCGTAATTGATGTGTGTATAGGTTTTAGAGGAGTGCAATTCATTGTTTTCAACGAAGGAAAATATAAACCAGAACTATACAAAAAAGTTTGTGAAGAATATTCATTCTTTTACTGGCAAGATTACAATGACTCGATGGAACATTTCGATAGATATCTCCTAAGTGATAAAGAGGGAAAAGATTCCAATACGGGTCCACTATTCCCGAAGGGTATGAGCGTAGAGGAAAGAAATACTGTGTTTTATAAAAACTATGAAACTCTTGATGGCGATTCTTGGACTAAAAGGGCAATTAAGGAAATTGAAGAAATATTGGAATTGAAAAATGTTTAGTTTCTTAGATTTTCCCATTAAAGTGGACGCTTGTACGTTCTGACTCTGTCCAAAAATCCATTCACTTCAATCTGGAAGCAGCCTTCAATCCTATCAGGAATCCCATGAACATCAGCCTCTGTTCATGCGCGGTAGAATTTGTGTGAGTTCAAATCTCGACGCGTTCACAATTTGCAGTTAATGTTATTATATGGATTTGCAACCCATGTGATGTGAATTGCTCGAATAATGTCTGCTGGAAAAAAAGTGTAGGCAGCATAACAATATTTTTATTATTGCTTCAAGCATATTCTATGATATTTAATACACCTAATTTTGAAAATAATAATTATGAAAATTTAGATGAAGAAGTCCCCTTATCAGAACAACAACTAATCAATATTGAATCAATTAAGTTTCAATCATCAGGACGAGATTATTCGTCATCTAATTGGGCTTTCGCGCAATCAATCACCAGCACAAACCAATCGACAACCGGTGATTCTGAAGAATTTGTACGAGACATAGCCACTGATTCAAGTGGGAATGCTTACATCATAGGATATTTTGAATCTACAACTATTTCTTTTGGTAGTATAACTTTGACAAATTCAGGAGGAACTGACGTTTATGTGGCAAAAATCTCACCAAGCGGCAATTGGCAATGGGCATATCGTGCCGGCGCAGATGGGAATGATGGGGGTGCGGCAATCGCAGTAGAATCAAACAGTGTCTATGTCACAGGATCTTTCACTACTTCAATTTCTTTTGGAACCAATACTCTCACCAACGGTTGCATGCCATGTAGTACAGAACTAGGTGGATCGGTTGAAGTATTTGTGGCCAAGGCTTCAACTGCAGGGGTATGGCAGTGGGCCCTTAGATCTAGTACAGTGACCGACTCAGAGACTACTGGTCGCGCATACGCCAGCGCTATTGCAGTTGACTCATATGGTGATGTGTATGTCGGAGGTCGTTATTTCCACGATTTGACATTAGGTAGTTTAAGCGCCGCTTGGGAAAGTGACGGTAGTTCAGTTGCAAGTGGAAGTTTTGATCTCTTTGTCGCTAAAGTGAACGATAGCAGTAGTGGTAGTGCTTATTGGGAATGGGTAGCACGAGCGGGAAATCGTTTTGGTGAAAACGTAAATGATATTGATATTGGCCCAAATGGTGATGGCGGGGCTCAGGGATTGTTTTTTTATGACAGTGGTAATACTGGCACAGTACACCCCGCCTCGGCTGACATGACCGCAGCCGGTGACAGGGATCAAGGATTTGTAGCAGCACTAAATTCAACGGGAAGTTGGTTATGGGTTTATGTTGATACAGATAATAACAATGATGATTGTGAGACCACATCAGGCATTGATGTCCACAGCTCCGGTGCCGTTTATGTAACGGGCACACATTCTGGTTGCTCGAGTTTTGCCAATTTAGGTGTGGGGGGCTCAAACGGTAGCAGTGTGGATCTATTTGTTGCTAAATTCACGACACAAGGAAATTTTCAGTGGGCCCTTAGTTATGGAAGTCTATACGATGAATCCACTGGGAAAGGAGTTATCTCATCTAATGATGGTGTATATATGACTGGATATACCTATCCGAACGGTTCTTCACATATCGATGCCTATATTCTGAAGGTCAGTGATTCGGGACAACTTGATTGGGTTTTCAGTTTTGGCGGTAATGATTATGATGTAGGAATTGGGCTTGCTTTAGATTCCAATGAAGACCTATTTGTTGTAGGTGAATTCACATCTTCACAAATTCCTATTGGCAACCCTAACGTAAATTCTAACGGTGATAGAACCGTATTCGTTGCTAGATGGGACGATTTAGATTTGGATGGTGTTGGAAACACAGATGATTCCTGTAATAATGGCACATCTGGCTGGGATTCTACCATAGCCTCAGATTATGATGCAGATGGTTGTAAAGATTCTGATGAAGATACTGATGACGACAACGATGGAATTGCAGACCTCCAACCTGATGATTGTCCAGGGGGTGATTTGAATTGGATTTCAACTAGCATAACAGATCATGATTCGGATGGTTGCCAAGATTCGGTAGAGGATTTGGATGATGACAATGACCAGATTCCTGATGCATCTGACCTATGTAGCAAAGGAGTAACAGGTTGGTTTTCTCAATTAAGTACTGACAGAGATGTAGATGGTTGTAGAGATTCTGATGAAGATGATGATGATGACAATGACCTCGTCAATGATGGTGATGACGATTGTTCTGCTGGCTTCATTGGCTGGGTTTCCAACAATGTGACAGATTTCGATGGAGATGGTTGCAACGATGTAATAGAAGATGATGATGATGACAATGATGGATTCGAGGATTTGATGGATCTATGTCCTAAGGGAGAAGGTAACTCAACATTCGAGTATGAAAAAGGGTGCCCAGACACTGACGGTGATGGGAGTCCTGATATCCGTGATCTATTCCCTTCAAATAATTCCGAATGGGCGGATTTAGATGGTGACGGAGTAGGGGATAATGCCGATGAATTCGATTTTGATTCCACTCAGCATAGCGATACTGATGGAGATGGTTATGGAGATTATCTCTACGGAAATGGTGGTGATGGTTGTCCATCTATCTGGGGTGATTCCTTCCAAGGTCTACTCGGCTGTCCCGATTTGGACAGGGATGGTTGGTCAGATAATGATGATGCTTTTCCCGATGACATTACACAATGTAAAGATCGAGATGGTGATGGGTACGGTGACGAAATATCTGGAAATGATTCAGATGCTTTTCCCAGTGATGGTACACAATGGAACGATACCGATGAAGATGGGCATGGCGATAATCCATATGGTACCGAAGGAGATTGGTTTCCTGAAGACCCTGAACGCTGGCAAGATACCGACCGAGATGGGGTGGCTGATGAGGATGATGATTTCAACAGTGATGGTACTCAATGGAAAGATACAGATGGTGATGGATATGGGGATGAATTGAATGGAAACCGTCCCGATGCATTTCCAAATGACCCTGATGAATGGATGGATTCCGATGCAGATGGTCTGGGTAATAACGCTGACGATTTCCCTTACGACCCTACGCAGACTACCGACTCTGATGGAGATGGAATGGGCGACAATCCAATGGGAATAGGAGCCGACAAGTTTCCTAATGATGCAACACAATGGGGGGATATCGATGGAGATGGATATGGCGACAATCAAACAGGGAACAATGCTGACGCATTTCCTACCGATACCACACAGTGGGCCGATTCTGATGGGGATGGATTTGGTGACAATCCTGCGGGTAACCTGTACGACCTGTTCCTAAATGATTCCACACAGTGGGCCGATTCGGATGGTGATGGCCTTGGCGACAACCAGTCAGGCAACAATCCAGACCCGTTTCTCAACGACCGTGACAATGATGGCTACAACGACAGTGTGGACCTGTTTCCTGATGAGGCTACACAATGGGCAGATGACGATAAAGATGGTTTGGGTGACAATACCGATGGCGTGTTCGGTGACCCAAGTCTAGGCGATAGGGACAATGATGGCGTCCTCGACTATGATGATGCATTTCCACTTGACCCAAAGGATTGGGTTGACTTTGATGGGGATGGAGTGGGAGATAATTCCGACCCTGATGATGACGATGATGGCGTTTTGGACATTGTTGAGTTACAGGAGGGGACTGACCCATTTAGTTCGGATTCAAAACCGGTGGAGGGTTTCGAGGTCATTGTGCCAGGAACGAATGTAGCACTTGGCGCATGGGACCTTCTCGGAGTGTTTGCTGGAATACCAGTGGGTCTGTGGTTGTGTTTCGCATTTTTGACTCGCGGTACTAGAACCAAGAGGTATGAGCGTGAATTATTGAACGCACAGACTTCTGATGAATTGAGGGAGATTGCCTCACAATTCGAGCGCTCATTGATGATGCGTGCCATCGGACCGCATCAAGGAATGCGACTTGAGCGTCTACGTGGGGACATTGAAAATAATTTCAGGCAGATGCAGGAACAGGCTCAGAATCCGAGTCTCGATGCGATGCTGGAACCGAAGAAGGAGATTCCACCTCCACCCGCAGTGATGAATGGGGCCGTCAATCTAGGTGGGATGGAATGGTTGGACCATGAAGGTGTCAAGTGGTATCGCAAGGCGTACAGTGGCACTGAATGGAACAAATGGCAATGAACATTGTGCGGTTTCAGTGGCGTCCGCCGGCCGGTTTGACGTAGTGCCTCTTTCTAACTTTCTAGAAGGTATTTAGGTTGATGAATTAGATTATTTTTCTAAGTCCTTCTTAGGGAACAATTTCATTGCCGGAACTTCGCTCAAAGGCACCAGGCCTTTCTTAATTATCACCTTTCT
>LWDU01039184.1_pt1 | contig 18861 bp, 14 predicted proteins | sample 727161 | NCBI WGS metagenome assembly LWDU01 (sample SAMN04566230, study PRJNA314399) | hydrothermal vent metagenome | isolation source: deep sea hydrothermal plume seawater | place: Mexico: Gulf of California, Guaymas Basin | collected 2004-07-11
GGCGGCGTTTCGGGCATTCCCGCGCGCAACTGTGCCCAGGTCGTTGTGAGCGATCGTCGCCGGGACAAACTTCGATTCTGGGACCGCTGAACGGGTTAAGGGTGTCCCTAAGCGAAAGCTCTCGCTCGCGCCTTTCTGGATGGGGCGGCGGCTAACGGCGAGTACCCTCAAGCGCCGCAATTGAGGGCGAAAGTGAAACGCCCGGAAGCAGGCGCGGGTCGTCCTCGGCCTTTCCCAACTGGTTGACGATGGGAACGACGCCGGCCCAGACCGGGGTCGCGTAGTCGAAGTCCTCGTCGTCCGGAGGCCCTTCGGAAATTTTCGCCGATGCTGATTCGATCTCCAGTGCTGCAATTCCCGTCTGCCTTATTTCTGAGTCGAGGGGGTCGCGAAGTTCTTCCCAGCGGCCGGCAAAGGAATGGTCTGAGATGATTTTCAAGGTGCGAAGCTGCTCGCTCTCCTCTGTAATGGCCGTGGCGCGGCCGAAGAGAGTGACCGATCGGTAGTTCATCGACGAACTGAACGCCGAGCGAGCGGCGACGAGGCCATCGAGCAGCGTCACGTTGACGCAAACCGGGGCGCCCGAACCAAAGAGCTGCATGATGCGGGTCTTCTTTGCGCCATGAAGGTAGAGGGTGCCTTCCTCGCGCCCGTAGATCATGGGGATGACAAAGGGCTGTGCATCCTGCACAAGGCCAACGTGGGCGACCAGGCCTGCATCGAGCACTGCGTGCACGGTGGCCTCGTCGTAGCGCGCTTTCTCGCGCAGCCGGCGTACCCGGTTGCGATCCTCGATCTCGTAGTCAGCCATCTCTTCCCCTATGCATGCGGCCGAGAGTTCATTTCCGAACTTGCCGAATTTCTCAATCCGCTCTGAACGTGGCGTGTCGATTGCATCGTAGAGCAGGTCAGCCCAGGCCAGTTCTTCGAGAATAACATCGCTCGCGGTTGACCTGCCCCGGTCCTACTCTTGGAGCGGCCCGGGGGGGGGCGGAAACCTGAGATTGCCCCTGTTCGGTCGGCCGATTAAAATAGGGGTCCAGGGTTGTCAAGATTCGCAAAGTCCAAGAGGAGTCAGGAGGTTTTCCGGTGCATGTGCATGATCTCGTGATCTCTGCGGACGGCCACGTGGACGAAACCGAGGCCTTCTGGGAGCGCGTACCCGATGCGCTTCGGGAGCGGGCCGGGCCGTCCTACGAGGAGCGCCCCGAGGGCGCTTTGTACACGGTGCTCGGCGAGACGGTCCTCCAGCCCGTGGACGTGTTCACCGGGCGGACCGACGCGGACCGCGAGAGGGAGTTTCGCAATGATCTCACCGGGGGGACCGATCTTGCCCTTCGCCGGGCCAAACAGCTGGCCGATGGTGTCCACGCCGAAGTGATCTTTCCCAACGACCTGCTGGGCCTGGAGATGAATTTTACCCTCGCCCGTGTCTACAACGACTGGGTACGCGAACTCTTCGCACCGGATTCGGTGCGCTGTCTTCCGGTGGGTCTCGTTCCCACCGACCATATCGAGGGGGCCTTGGCCGAAGCCGAGCGCTGCCTGGCTGCGGGATTTCGCTCGCTCATGTTGCCCTGCGCGAACGCTTGGCTCCCCTACGACCTGCCCGCCTACGAACCTCTCTGGAGCCTGATCGAAGAAGCCGGCGTGCCGGTGAATTTTCACGTATTTACCGGCAACGTTTCCTTCAGCGCGGAATTCGCGACCCTCGATGGGATGACGACCGAGCAGTTTGTGGCGCGGCGCACCGCCGCTGCCGCGCATACACCCGAGCATCGGGTCGAGAGGCTCTCCACTACGGTTCTTGGCATGGCGGCGGGGATGTCGCCCGTTGTCCACCTCACCGGGAGCGGTGTGCTCGAGCGTCATCCGAATCTACGCTTCGTCATCACCGAGGCAGAAGCTGGGTGGCTCGCCTGGGCCCCGCCGGCTTGGGCTCCAAGCCCTGCCCATGAAGGCGAGTGACTATTTCCTCCGGCAGGGTGCGGCTACGTTTTCTGATGATCCCATTGCTCTTCACAACATCGATTTCACCGGCGCGGATTGTCTGATGTGGGGCAACGACTATCCGCACGATGAGGGCACGTACCCGCGCAGCGAAAAATTTCGCGCTGAAATTCGGGCAAGCGTGACCGAAGGCCAGGCCCGCGCGATATTCGGGGGCAATGCCGCTCGGGTCTACGGCTTTGATCTCGATGCTTTGGCGCGGAACCCAGGATCCGGACCATGAACCAAGAAGTCGTGATTACCTGCGCGATCACCGGATCGGGGGATACCGCTGGAGTACACCCGGACCTGCCCATTACACCCGAGCAGATCGCCGCCTCGGCAGTGGATGCAGGGAAAGCCGGCGCCGCGGTGGTGCATATCCACGTGCGCGATCCGGAAACCGGGAACCCCGCCCGGGACCCGAGGCTCTATGCCGACGTCGTGGAGCGGATTCGCGCGAGCGGGGTCGATGTGATCATCAACCTGACCGCGGGAATGGGTGGGGACCTGGTCGTTGATCCGGAAAATTCTTCGATCCCTGGCGAAGGAACCGATTTCATCGCGCCCCTGGACCGGCTGCTCCATGTGGAGGCCCTACTTCCGGAGATTTGCACTCTGGATTGCGGAAGCATGAATTTCGGCGATGCCCACGCCGTGATGATCAATACGCCCTCGCACCTTCGCGTCATGGCAGAACGCGTTCGGTCTTTGGGGGTCAAGCCCGAGCTGGAAATTTTCGATACCGGGCATTTGGCTTTCGCCCTGCAGCTCGCCCGGGAGGGCTTGCTGGGAGATCGACCCATGTACCAGTTCTGCCACGGCATCGCCTGGGGCATGCCCGCTGACGTGGGCCTGCTCAAGAACATGGTCGATCAGCTGCCCCCAAATGCATTCTGGACAAGCTTCGCGATCAGCCGGATGCAGATGCCCTGGGTCGCGCAATCAATGCTGCTCGGTGGCCACGTGCGGGTTGGCCTCGAAGACAATCTCTACCTCGAGCGGGGCCGCTTCGCGAGCAACGCCCAACTCGTAGAGAAGGCAAAGGGATTGATCAGCGGCCTGGGCGCCTCTGGGGTCGGACCCCAGCGCGCCCGGGAGCTGATCGGTCTCGCTCCTCGGAAGTGAATCGCCGGTGCTTTCGAGTCAGCCGATCATCAACCGATCATCGGGCGAATGCGGAAGAGCCAGAGATCCTCGGGTACTTCCTCGGGAGATCGATCTTTCATCTTTGGATATTTGGATCCGAGGGAATCCTTGTACTCGAGAATATTCAGGGGCAGTACACGCTCGGCCTTGGCGTGGAAGATTTTTTTGCCGACCTTGAGCCTTACGCGGGGGTCATCCAGAACGAATTGGGTCCACTGTTTGCTCGATCCGCCTTGTGCCGGCACGTAGAGAACGCCCTCGTGGACGAAACACAGTGTGGTCACCGAGTGGGGATCCCCAGGGTTCGTCTCGATGGCGATGGTCGAGTAGTCGTCGGAAAAACCCCAGTCCCGGGGATAGGGAGCGGCTTGACCCGAGAGCTGCTTCCCGGAAATCATGAAGATCGGATCGCTGCGAAAAAACCAGGCGATTCCTGCCACGAGCGCGAGTCCAACGACTCCGGCGGCGATTTTATTGAGTGCATTCATTGGTTTTCTCCTCTTCTCTTGGGTGCCCCGATGCTCACTGATCGGACACTTCGCCCCGGGGCTTAAGGCTCAATGGGACGCCTATTTCACTCTACTGAGGGCATTTATCCTCCAGGGGGGATCAAGCCGCCTTGGCCGCTTGGTGGGGTGATCCCTGGCCCGGGCGGGGCAACGAGAGGTAGAACATCACCGCGCCCAGCGCGGGGAAAATCAGATTGGCCCGGGCTCCGGGGGCAGTCTCTACGGTCTCGATGGGGTTGGAGAGACCGAGCAAGCCGCGTCCCACGTACTCGGCGATCAAGAGGAGATAGAGGAAGGGGATGAGCGCGGGGTAACGCCACAAGACGACGGCATAGACCAGACCCAGGAGCAATTGGGAGAGTCCCCACAATGCGAAAATCAGAATCACCGCGTTGGCGCCGGCTGGGGTAAACGTATCCAGGGGAATCGTGGCGATGGATTGGGCTCCGCCATCGTATTTGAACATGTGGATGAGGCTTCGCCCAACGGTGATGACGGTGAGCAGCAAGAAGACCCATCGCGCCACGGGATGTCCGCGGTAGGCCAGTTCAGGGGAACGAGGGAAAATCGATTCGAACATGGATGACCTCTATTGAGTGAGGAATTTCGGAGGTTGTCTTGGGCCGGAAACAATTCTTCGCCTGAACCGGATCCCCTTGAAATCCCGACAGGTCACGCCCCGCCGAGGTTGAAATCCCGGCCGGTGGACTCGATGAAGGACAGCACATCGTCCCGGGCGCTACCCCCGCCATCCCCAACCATGTCCCCCATGCCGCGCATCAGAATCAGGCGATGGACGCCGAGGTCCTCAAAACGCTTGACGGTGTCGGCATCCACCGCACCCGGCGGTGTGATACTGATTTCGAGGTCTCCGAGTTCAACCGGACGCTCGATTTCCTTGGCCGCCTCCTCGAGGCTGGCCAGGGCTGCTTCGGTGGCCGCGAGATTCTGGAAGAATCCGTACCAACCGTTGCCCCGGGCAATGGCCCGGCGGTGCGCGGCGGCGGACATACCGCCCACGTGGATGGGGGGATGGGGGCGCTGGAGGGGAAGGGGCCGGGACTGGATCCCGGAGAAATTCGTGAAGCGCCCGGAAAATTGAGGCTTCTCTTGGGTCCAGAGCGCCCGGATCACGTCGATGTGTTCGTCCATGCGCGCACCGCGCTCGGCGAAGGGAATTCCCAGGGTCTCGTATTCCCCGGGCACGTAGCCCACCCCGGCCCCGAAAAGCAGTCTTCCCCCGGAGAGTACGTCGACCCCGGCGAGCTCCTTGGCCAGGACCACCGGGTTGCGCTGAGGGAGCAGGATGATCCCCGAGCCGAGCAACAGTTTCCGGCTATGGGCCGCCGCGAAGGCAAGCGCCGCGATGGTGTCGAGAAAAGGCGTTTCGGGCGGGGCTGGAGAGGGGGGCGCCTGGGGGTCGATGAGCACCACGTGCTCGCCGGTCCAGATGGATTCGAAGCCCACTTCTTCAACGAGTCGAACCAGGCTCGCCATGTTTTCGGCGTCGCAGAAAGGTCCCATGTTGAGACCGAAATAACCGAACTTCATCCCTTTTCTCCCCCTTGCTTTTCTCCCCGAACGGAGTGCGCACGAGTATGGCCGAGATGGCGGGTCCTTGCCGGGTGAGGCCCGTATCCGGTCCTCTCAGAGACGGACAGTTGCTGGGCAACGCCCACTCGCTTGGGAATTCGGCGACGGATTTGAAAGTGATAGTGTTTGGTTCATCCAGCGGGTCGAAAAAACCCTGCTGGCATGCGGAACGTGGCCAAGGAACCAGACCCAAGAGATCCGCGAAAGTACGCGGCTCAAGGAAAATAGGGAGACCCAATGGGCTTTACGGGCGGGTGTTATTGCGGTGCGGTTCGATACGAGGCGGGGGGCGACGCGCTCTTCAAGGGGCAATGCCATTGCCGGGAGTGCCAATATATTTCGGGAGGCGGGCCGAACTTTCTGATGGGACTGCCCGAAGCCGATTTTTCCTACACCCAGGGCGAGCACAAGGGGTTCACCCGCAGCGATCTCGAGAGCCCGGTGACCCGAGATTTCTGTCCCGATTGCGGAACCCACCTTCTCTCCCGAGTTCCCGGCATGCCCGGGGTCATGTTCATCAAGGTGGGTACGCTGGACGATCCCAGTCTCTTCGAGTCCTCCCAGATGGTGATCTTCACCGTCGACCAGCAGAGCTTTCACCAGTTGCCCGAGGGAGTTCCCACCTTCGAGCGCGGCCCCGGTTGAGCCGACCTCCGAATATTCTACTGATCGTTGCGGATCAGCAGAGGGCAGATCACCGGGGGAAACCCCATCGTGCGAACGCCGAACCTCGATGGCCTGCCAGCGCGCGGAGCGTTCTTCGACCGGGCCTAGGTGGCCAACCCGATCTGTGTGCCCAACCGGTGCTGCATTCTGACCGGCGGGGTGCCTCAAGGCCTTTCGGCTCGCCGCTTACGTTGCGGACGAGTCGCTGGCGCTCTGTGTAACTCGGTAAATCTGTTCGGTTCGGATAGGACGTTCGGAGATGCCGTCGAAGCCCGCCCCGCCCCCGGAGTAGCTGTCCTCGCAAAGTACCCGGGCCTCTTCGTCGAAGCCCCAGACGATCAAGAGCCTTTGCTCGTAGAGGTAGAGGGTCGAGGGATCGGGGACGTCAATCCCCAGGGCGCTGAGCACCCCGCCCGGGTAGCCCATCTTGAGCTCCCCTTCGGTGGTCAGGGTGTCCTGGCCCACGGCCATGCGGTCGACATCGTGTTCGATGAAATGACAGCCCGACTCGACGATGGCGGCATAGTAAGCAGCCACGCCTTCTTTGCCCTGGGGGCTCTGAGCTTCATTCATGGCTTGGTCGTTCGTCGCGTAGCTTTGGTAGTGGGCCTGGGGCGAGACCGTTGCCATCAGAGCCGGAAAGTTTGCGGCGGCCTCGGCCTTGGCGTGGGCGATCAGGGTTTCGAGAATACTGCGGCGTCGAGGATCCTTCTCCCGGGCAAGATACTTTTCGGCCATATACCAGTTTTTTCGAGGGTCGATGAGGTAGCCCAGGGTGGCTCCTTTCGAGTTTTCAAGCCTGGATGGTGGTCGGCTCGGATAAACCTGAGGCTGTCCGGTCTAGGAAACGACATCCGCTTCGCGCAGGGTTTTTCTTTCGTCGCTCGAATAGCCCATTTCTTCGAGGATGTCCTCGCTCTGCTCGCCATAGAGCGAGGGCGGAGAGGTGGGTTCGAGAATCGTGCCGGAAAATTTTGCCGAGGGTGCGGCTCGGCGATAGCGGCCGTACACGGGATGCTCGGCTTCAATCACGCACCCGTTGTGAATGACCTGGGGATCCAGCAAGACATCCTCATGGGAAAGCACCGGGGCGGCTGGAAGCTCATGCTCGATGCAGCGACGGTAAGCTTCCTCGCTGGTCAATTTGGCAAAGCCCGCATTGACGGCTTCGGTTCGGGCGAGTTGGTTCTCGTCCTTGAGCATCGGCTTGCCGCGCTGCTCCGGGCTGTTGGCGAGTTCGTCTTCGCCGACCACGAGCAGCGAAGCTCGCATCTGTTCGGCGGTGCCCGCCCAGACAACGAGCTGGCCGTCGGCGGTGCTCATCAGCTGATAGCGCTCGCCGGGAACTACGTAGTGGTCGACGCCCTCGCCCGGAAGGGTGTGCCGTAGCATTCCGTCGGGCCAGAAAAAGGCCAGCCCGGCATCGAGCATGGCGACCTTGACATGCTGGCCATCGGCTCCGCGTTCTCGGGCGTAGAGGGCTGCGGTGATCGCCTGGGCAAGGGAGTAGGATGTGGCCTTGTCCACCACCGCATTGCGGACCAGATCCGGGATCGGGACCTCCGGGTTGGTCTGGGCGGCTACGTAGCCCGTGAGGCATTGAAAAATCGGGTCGTAGCCCCGCCGGCCAGCGTAGGGCCCGTCATCGCCATAGCCCGTGATCGAGGCATAGATGATTCGGGGATTGACCTCTCGCAGGGCGGTTTCACCGAGGCCGAGACGTTCGGCCGCTCCCGGCCGCCAATTTTGCACGAAGACATCGGCTTCCCGAATCATTTCCAGGGCCAGTTCGAGCCCGCGTTCGGACTTTAGATTGATCCCGATGGAGCGCTTGCCGTGGTTGCAATTGGCGTAGAGGCCAGCCATGCCATTGCGATAGTTGGCCAACTGGCGGCTCTCTTCCCCGTATCGCGGAGGTTCGATCTTGAGAATCTCGGCGCCCTGGTCGGCGAGGATCATGGTGGCCAGGGGGCCGGAGATCACTTCACTCACATCGACGACACGAACGCCGGATAGGGGGCCAGCCATTTCAAAGTCCTTTCGGGTGCACAGGGTCGGTGCCCGATGCAGATGGAGCTTTCAATCGAGGCCGGTACGCGCCTCGGAAATTTTTACGACTCGTACCGAGGGTTTGGGGTGCGCATCGGTACGGACCCAGCGCAGAGCCATGACGCCGTGGTGGTGGCCCGCGGTTTCGATCCAATTCTCCGCATCGGGATCTTCATGGGCCACGACGATTCGAAACGAGCCGTCGTCGCGGTAGACCGCTCCGCCGCTGTTTACGTGGACTCGGTGGTTTCGCGAGTCGAGGGATTCCGCCCAGATGTTGGCCAGTTGGAAGTTCCAGTAATCGCACTTCGGAGGCATGGCATCGATGACCAGGGCCTCATCGGGAGCGAGGTTCCACATGCCCAGCCACATCCGGATGTTGGGATCACCGCCCATCACGCGATGCTTCTCGAGGTCGGGCAAGTGGAAGTCGTTGATGGGAGCCTTCTGGGGAAATTCCATGACCCAGTCGGCAAACCACTGGGCGCACCCCATGGCGTAGAGGGCCGCGCCCATCAACTGGCCGGGGACGCGGTCGGGTTCAAGGGGGCTCGGAGTGCCCGTGGCCTGGAGGCATTCGATCTCGACCTCGACGGGTTGTTCCTTGTCCCGGTGCAGGAAGGTCTGCCGTATCAGGATCTGTCGGGTCTGGTCCGTGGTGCGCAGCCAGTTGCCGGGTTGCTCGTTTTGGCTCGCCAGGATTTCGAAGCTGCCATCGGCCTCGACTTTGAGCTCCGAGTCGTTTAGATGGCCGGCGCCTCCAGTGATCTTGTCCTTGGCGGCGAAGTTCTGGTTCTGGGCGGCGAAGCTCAGGTAGTGGATCGTGCCGCGCTTGCCGCGAATGCGGTAGTCGAGACGGGGATTGATCGACGCGCTCACGTAGTAGTTGTCCGGGTTGTCCAGGCCCATTTTGACCCCATCGGGCATGGGCCGGAAAATGGGAAATTCAGGGCCTGGGTTCTCTCCGAAGGAGAAGAGTCCCGCCCGGAGAAGTCGACCCAGGTAACGCAGTCCCTCGCCCCGGTCGAAGAGCGTAGTCTCGAGATCCTCCCGCAGGATGACATCCCCCGCCTTCTTGAGTTGATCGCAAAAGTCGGTCCAGGCTTCGGCGGATTGGACCTTGTCGTCGGCAGTGGGCATCTGGAGAATCCTCGGAATCGGATGGGTCTGAGTCGAGGGGGGCGAGCATAACAGTGCCATCGGCAACGGGGTAGAATGCGATTTCAGGAAAACCCCGCCCCGGCAAGGAGAGAAAATGAACGCCCAAGAATTCATGAAAGCCCTGAGTCTTGAGGAGAAGGCCCAATTGACCGCCGGAGCCGATATGTGGACGACACCGGCGGTCGAGCGGCTGGGGATCCCTGCAATTCGGGTGACCGATGGCCCCAATGGTGCCCGGGGTTCCGCCCTGCTCGGCCTGGGCGACGTGACTTCGGTCTGTATTCCCTGCGGCTCGGCTCTGGGTGCTACCTGGAACGCTGAGCTCATCGAACGCGTCGGAAAAATGTTGGGCCAGGAAACCCGAACAAAAGGGGCGAGGGTGTTGCTGGCGCCGACGGTGAACCTTCAACGCTCGCCGTTGGGAGGGCGAAACTTCGAGTGCTATTCCGAGGATCCGCTGCTCTCGGGGCGCCTAGCGGCGGCGTATGTTCGCGGCGTTCAATCCCAGGGCGTGGCCACCACGGCCAAGCATTTCGTGGCCAACGATGCGGAGTTCGAGCGCAACACCATCGACTCGGTGGTGGACGCTCGCAGCCTTCGGGAACTCTACCTAGTCCCCTTTGAGTTGATCGTGAAGGAAGGCGGCGGTCTCGGGATCATGACCGCCTACAACCGAGTCAACGGAACCTATTGTTCCGAGGATGCCGAGCTCCTGACCCGGATCCTCCGCGACGAGTGGGGCTTCGAAGGCTTTGTGTTGACCGACTGGTTTTCGGCGGGCTCCACCGAGAAATCCTCTTCGGCGGGTCTGGACCTCCAGATGCCCGGCCCGGGGCGCTTTTACGGCCCGGCCTTGGCCGAGGCCGTGGGGGACGGGCGAGTCGAGGAGTCTCGGCTGGATGCCCAGGTGGGTCGCATGCTCGCTGTCTGGGAAAAAATTGGCGCCTTGGAAGGGGGTGCGCCGGAGGCGGAGCAGAGTATCGATCTTCCCGAGCACCGAACCCTGGCCCGGGAGGTGGCGGCGGATTCTGTTGTCCTGCTGCGCAACGAGGGCGTTCTTCCCCTCTCCCGAGACGGCCTGACTAGGCTTGCGGTGATCGGACCCAACGCCGGGTGCGCGCAAATCATGGGGGGCGGCTCTGCGGCCCTGCGGCCTCACTACACCGTAACTCCGCTGGAGGCCCTGCAGGCCAAAGTGGGTGCAGGCACCGAGGTCGTTTACCAGCGTGGGTGTTGGACCGAGAAGACAACGCCTGCTCTGGCCGCTCCGTCCCTCGCCGGTCCCGGCGGTGAGGGCGCGATGACGGTTGAATTCCATAGTGGTCTCGAATGGTCGGGCGACCCGGTCCTGTCCAAGGTCGTGGACACTTCTCAGCTCCTTTACTTTGGTTCGCCCGGGGAAGGGCTTGTCCCCGGGGCTTTTTCCTTTCGAGCCACGGGCCGCCTAACCCCCACCGAAAGCGGACTTCATGTTTTCACCCTGATTCAGGCGGGTCGGTCGCGATTGCTCGTCGATGGAGTCGTTCTCATCGACGGCTTTGCCGATCCGCCGCCGCCCGGGGAAGCCTTTTTTTCTCTGGGCAGTCGCGAAGCCGAGGCGAGCTTTGACGAAATTCAATACGCGGCCGAGGGAGCGGTGATTCTTCAGGGCGCGAAGGTGGGCTTGCGCCCTCCCTTGGAGCGAGACCTGCTGGGCGATGCGGTCGCGGCAGCAAAGAGCGCCGACGCCGTGGTGCTTGTCGTGGGCACCAATGCCGATTGGGAATCCGAAGGCCACGACCGGGCGTCCATGGATTTGCCAGGGGATCAGGACGAGTTGATTCGCCGGGTGTGTGCTGCAAATCCGCGCACGGTGGTCTGCGTCAATACGGGTTCGCCCACCACGATGCCATGGGCAGAGGATCCCGCCGGGCTCTTGCAGATCTGGTTCGGGGGTCAGGAAATGGCTGGTGCTCTGGCCGATGTGCTCTTCGGAGATGCCGAACCCGGCGGCCGTCTCCCCACGAGCTTTCCCGAGCGGGTCGAACACAGTCCCTCCTTCGGAAATTTTCCCGGTGAGAACTCGGAGATTCGTTACGGAGAAGGACTCTTGATGGGCTACCGGGGGTATACGACTCGCCACCTTCCCGTCCGCTTCCCCTTCGGGTTCGGGCTTTCCTATACCTCGTTCGAAATCGGGAAACCCCGGCTCTCGGCGACAACTTTTGAAGCGGGCGACATTCTGGAGCTAGAGGTCGACGTCACCAACACCGGCGAGCGAGGGGGTAGCGAGGTCGTGCAGTGCTACGTGGCTCCGGAGGCGTGTCGTCTCTTTCGGCCTCGGATGGAGTTGCGCAGCTTCGGGAAGGTTCGCCTCGAGCCCGGAGAGTCCACCACGCTGACGCTTCGCCTCGACGATCGGGCCTTCGCCTACTGGGACCCGGCCGATGCCGAGTTCGAAAACCTCCAGGCTCAGGGGGGCGCCATCGCAGTGGTTCCCGTGGGTCGGGGGCATGGTCATCGGACCGAGCCCGGCTGGTACCTGGATGCGGTGGGCTATTCGCTTCTGATCGGTCGCTCGTCCGAGGAGATCGTCCACCGGGTTCGGATCGAGGTGGCCAAGGAGGCCGGACCCCTCGCGCCTTGAGCAAGCCTTCGTGTGGGGCGGCGGTCAGGGCAGTTGGGCGAGAAAGAAGCGGACGACGTTTTCGCCCATGACCTTTCGGATCTCCTGCTCGCTGAATCCTTCGTCGAGCATGGTTTGGGTCAGGATGGCGAGTTCACTGCTATCGAAGAGAACCCGGGTGGCTCCGTCGTAGTCCGAGCCCAGGGCGATGTGGTCGACCCCGATCAGATCGATGCCATAGCGAATCGCCCGGACGACGCCCGTGGGGCTGTAGTCGCAGGCTGCCCCTGCCCAGAACCCCACCCCGATCAGCGCGCCGTGTTCGGCGAGTTGAATCATCAGGGCATCCTCGAGGTTGCGAGCCGAATCGCAGACGCCCTTGAATCCTCCATGGGAAAGGATCACCGGGCGGTCGATCAGCTCGAGAACATCCTCGACCATGCGCGGAGCGGCGTGGGCGACATCGATCACCATGGATCGCCGGTTCGCCTCGAGAACCACCTCGCGACCAAAGGGGGTCAGCCCCTCCCCCGTGATGCCGTGGAGCGAACCGCCCAGGCGGTTGTCGAAGAAGTGGGTGAGACCGACCACCCGCAGTCCCAGAGCGTCAAGGCGGGCCAGGTTGTCGAGCTCGCCGTCCAGGGCGTGGGCACCCTCCACACCAAAAATTCCTCCCAGTGCCTGGCTGCCGCGCTCTCGGTCTTCCAGCAGTTTTTCCAAATCGCCTCGACTGCGAATGACCCGAAAGTCTTCGCCGCCTCGGCGATCCCAATCCGCCAGCTTCTCGCCCTGGTAGACGGCGCGCTCGAAGGGGCTGTTCCACGTTCCCAGGGGCCAAAGTTGCGCCATGGCGAGGTAGGTGATGGTGTCGCTGTCCGACGCGTTGGACTCGTAGTTCTGACCCGAAGGGCTCTTGGTGACCGCCGTCAGAACTTGAAGGGCCACTCCGCCTTCGCGCATGCGCGGCAGGTCGGTGTGTCCTCGATCCGCCCGGGTCAGCCAGTCGCGCTTCCAGAGCAGAGGGTCGGCATGGAGGTCGGCCACGGGAATGCGGGCGTGCAGGGCGGCGGCCTCGGCGGAAACCACCCAAGGCGGGTGGGGTTCGACGGTGTTGAGTTGTTCCTCGACGAAACCGGCCAGCCAGAACTTGATCCCCAGGATGAGGACAAGAAGCACGAGGGCTTCGATCAAAAGAATCTTTCGGAGCATGGATATCCTTCCCTGGGCTTCCCTGGCCTGGTCTGTTCCCGGGAGTGTCGGCCGGTTTGGCAAGGCGTCAAGCCGAGATTCCGGGCGCCCGGGGGCATGGGCGCTAGTTTTATTTGGAACTGCCCAGGCGCCGGGCAGAGCGCGGAGGTTTTCATGGACTGGACGAAGATCGGAATCCCCGTTCGCCTTCAGCTGAGCTACCTGCTGCTGGCCGCGCTCTGGAACTTGGCGGGGCTGGCACTGATTGCCCAGGGAATGCGCGCCCCGGGCCCCACGGCCTCCGCGGGCATCGCGGCTTATCTTCTGGCCCTTGCGCTGGTCATCTTCATCGCTGCTCGGAGGCTCTCCTGGCTTTATGGGTTGGCCTCGCTCCTGGTGGGGTTGGGTGCTGTCTCCGCCGTGGTTCAAGCCTTTCAACTCGATCCGTCGCTCTGGCCATCGCCGTTCTGGCGTTACGCGGGAATCCTGCTCAACGGCTTCGGGGTCTTGGCTTCGGTTTGGGGGGGCAGGGCGGCCCTGATCCGGCGCCGGTTGCCCGGGGAGGCGTCGCTGCAATGAGGGCGTCGGCCTCTGCTAGAATGGTTCGAAAGAAAAAACTCTTTTTGGAAGGGTTCTGTGTATGTATGACCTGATCGTTCGCGGTGGCTTGATCGTCGATGGCAGTGGTGACGCTCCTCGTGAGGGAGATGTGGCGGTGACGGATGGCAAAATCGTGGCGGTGGGTCGCGTCGAAGGCGAGGCGCGCGAGGAAATTGACGCGCACGGTCTGGCGGTGACACCCGGTTTCGTGGACATCCACACCCATTACGACGGCCAGGTGACCTGGGACGCGCACTTGACTCCCTCGTGTTGGCACGGTGTCACGACGGCGGTCTTTGGCAATTGTGGCGTGGGCTTTGCCCCGGTTCGCCCGAACGAGCGCGACTACCTGATCTCCCTGATGGAAGCCGTGGAAGATATCCCGGGAACGGCCTTGGCCGAAGGCATCGAATGGGAGTGGGAGACGTTTCCCGAATTCATGGATGCGGTGGGAAAGCGCCAACTCGGGATGGACGTGGCGGCCCAGGTGCCCCATGGGGCGGTACGAACCTACGTGATGGGGAAGCGCGGTGCGGAGAACGAACCCGCGACTCCCGAAGATATCGAGCGTATGGCAGTGATCGTTCGCGACGGTATGGAGGCCGGGGCCCTGGGCTTTTCGACCTCGCGCACCATTATGCACAAGGCGGCGAGTGGCGATCCCATGCCCGGCACCTTTGCGGCAGAGGACGAGCTCTTTGGCTTGGGTCGTGTGTTGGGCGATTTGGGCAAGGGCATCTTCGAGTTGGCTCCGGTGGGGGCCGCCGGGGAAGATGTCATCGGCGCTCGCGAAGAAATGGACTGGATGCGGCGCTTGTCCGCAGAAATTGGCCGGCCGGTTTCCTTCGCCATGCTGCAGGTGGACGCCGAACCCACTCTTTGGCGCGATCTTCTCGATGAGTCCCAGAAGGCCGTGGCCGAGGGCGCCCAGGTCTATCCCCAGACCGCTGGCCGACCCTTTGGAATGTTGGTGGGGCATCAGACCGAATACCACCCGTTCCGAGATCGGCCGACCTATGAAGCATTGATGGATCTACCCTTCGAGGAAAGAATCGCGCGCCTGAGCGAACCGGAGGTTCGGGCGACAATTCTTTCGGAAAAGGTGGAGTACGACGATCCCATGTCGGCCTACGTGATGGCGAGCTTCCACAAACTCTTTCCCCTGGGCGAGAAGCCCAACTACGAACCCGCCCCGGAGGACAGTGTTGCGGGGATCGCCGAGCGCGAAGGTCGCAGCCCCGAGGAGGTTCTCTACGACTGCATGCTCGGTCAGGAGGGCCGGGAACTCCTGCTCTTCCCCCTGCTCAACTACAGCGATGGCAATTGCGATCCCATCTACGAGATGATCCACCACCCCCGGGCGGTGCTTGGTCTGGGAGACGGCGGCGCCCATTGCGGAATCATTTGCGATGCGAGTATTCAGACATTCATGCTGAGCCACTGGGTTCGTGACAGAGATCGGGGGCCGAAGCTCCCGGTAGAGTTGGTCGTGCAGCGAATGACCTCGGATACGGCGAATCTCTACGGACTGCGCGACCGCGGCCTGATTGCCCCGGGCTACAAGGCCGATTTGAACGTGATCGATCTCGACACGGTGGGGCTGAAGTTGCCCGAAATGGTTTTCGACTTGCCGGCGGGCGGTCGGCGCTTGATTCAGCGGGCCGACGGGTATCGCTATACCCTCGTCAACGGCCAGGTGACCATGCGCGATGGCGAGCCCACGGGAGAACTTCCCGGTCGCCTGGTTCGGGGAGAGCAGAGCGCCCCCGCCTCCTGAGGAAAATTCTGGCGCGCGGGACTGAGCGGGTGGGTCTCAGGCCAACCAGTCCCGGGGCTTCAGGTAATAGTCGAGCAGTTTTTCCTCGGCGGAGCCGGGTTCGGGCTGCCAGTCGTAGCGCCAGGCCACCAGGGGCGGCATGGAGGCGAGCACCGACTCCACCCGGGTCGCGGCCTGGAGTCCAAAGCGCGTGCCTCGGTCGTGGAGCAAGTTGAACTCGGCGTAGCGGCCTCTTCGCAGCAGCTGAAAATCCCGCTCGCGCTCGCCATAGGGCGCGTCCTTACGCCGGGTGAGAATCGGCGGGTAGGCGAGCAGAAAAGCGTCTCCGATGCGGCGAACAAATTCGAAAGCCGAGTCGAATCCGCCCTCGGTAAAATCGTCGAAGAAGACTCCGCCGATGCCTCGGGGTTCCTCCCGGTGGGGCAGGTAGAAGTACTCGTCGCAGGCTTTCTTGAGCCGGTCGTGAAGATCATCGCCGAAGGGGGCGCAAGCGTTTCGGGCGACGCGATGCCAGTGGATGGCGTCTTCGTCGAAACCGTAATAGGGAGTGAGGTCGAAGCCCCCGCCGAACCACCAAACCGGCTCGGGATTGGTCCCCTCCGCCGGAGGCGTGGCGATAAAGAAGCGGAAGTTGGCGTGACAGGTCGGCGCATAAGGATTTCGCGGGTGGACGATCAAGGAGATGGAGACGGCCTCGTAGGAACCGCCGGCGAGATCCGGGCGGCGCTCGGTGGCGGCCGGGGGCATGCGGTTGCCCGTGGTATGGGTGAAGTTGACCGCGGCTTTCTCGCAGACGGCGCCCTCCTGGAGAACACAGGGGCGGGAAAGGCCTCCGCCCGGGCGAGGAATTTCGTCTCGTTGGAAGCGTCCCTCACCGTCAATGGATTCAAGAGAAGCGCAGATGCGGTCCTGCAGGTCCATCATGTACGCACGAACGGGGCGTATATCGCTCATGGATCTCCTCCGTCCCCTTCCATTCAATTCAGCCTGCCCGGTGGTTTCTGAGGCGCCATCCGGGCAGCGCGTGGGGCCAATCTTCTCTCACGTTGGGCCAGACTAGTTGAAGTAGACGCTTTGGGCACGGCGGGGCCCGAGCCTGGATGGGGCCAACCCTGGCTGTTGGTTCTCAAGATACTCGGTCCGGGCTGAGAAGAGCCCAAGGGCGATTGCGGGCGGAATCCGGCATCGCCTAGGATCCGGGGTCGAATCGGTTGGGCGAAGTGGCGAGTATCCAGGGGGCACATGTCCGAGGGCACATCAGGAGATAGGGAGGCGCCGGGTCGCATCGAGCGCGCGCTGACCGCGCTGGTTTTCGCGGTGAGCCGCAACCCGTGGCTCACTCTTGGCCTGGCTGCAGCGCTCACTGCGCTTTCGGTGATCTATTCCCAGCAGACGATTCGGATCAACTCCGACGATTCGGCGCTGATCAGCCAGGACGAACCCTTTCGCAAGGAGTACCAGGCCTTCATCGACGTTTTCCCCCAGTTCGATGAGACCACGGTGATCGTGATCACCTCGGATTCGATTGATCGTGCCGAGGAAGCGGTCAACTCCATGACCGAAGCCCTGATCCGGCGAACCGATCTGGTCGACACCGTCTACTCACCATCGGCGGATCCCTTCTTCGAGGACCATGCCCTCCTCTACTTGGATGCTCCGGATTTGGAGGACGTCATCGACCGGCTGGCAGAAGCCCAGCCCGCACTGACTGCCTTGGCAGAAGACCCAAGCCTGCGGGGCCTGATGGGCGAGTTGCAACTTTCCGTCGAGCAACTTCTCGAGGGCGAGGAGTTGCCGCCGGGATTTGCTCGCATGGCGGATCGGATCAGTGAGGTCAGCGAGTCGCTCTTGGCCGGACAGCCTCGGAGCATCAGCTGGGCCGACGAATTCCTAGACCAGGAGGGCGAGGTTTATCGCATCATCATCGTTCAGGGGCGAAAGAATTTCGAAGAAGAGATCTCGACCAGCAAGCTCATTGGCGAAATTCGGTCGATGGGAGAAAGCTTGCAACTCACGCCCGAGAATGGTGTGCGCCTGCGTTTGACGGGGATGGTTCCCCTGGCCCACGATGAACTGGAGACTCTGCAGAGCGGACTATCCCTGGCCCTGTTGATTTCACTCAGTTTGTTGACCGTCATTCTCGGATTCGGAGTTCGCTCCCTGCGGATCATCGTGTCTACCCTGGTGACCTTGTTGGCCAGCCTTACCTGGACCACGGCTTGGGCGATGCTTTCGGTGGGTGAATTCAACTTGATTTCCGCCGCCTTCGCGGTCCTGATGATTGGTTTGGGCGTGGACTTCGCCATTCATATTGGGCTTCGATACGAAGAAGAAAGTCGACAGTCCCGTTCGGTTCCCGAGGCCCTGAGCCGCGCAGGCGGCAAAGCCGGTCCGTCGGTGGCGCTCTGCGCATTGACTTCGGCCATTGGGTTCCTCTCCTTTGTGCCCACCCCCTACCCGGGGCTTGCCTCGCTCGGGATTATTGCGGGTGGCGGCATGTTCATTTCGCTGATTGCGACGCTCACGGTATTTCCCGCCCTGCTCGCTCTGATGCGGCCGCCCACCCCAAAGCAGATGGGTGGCGTCCCGTTGCTGGCTCGTCTCTATCCCGGGGTTGAGCGCTGGGCCGGTACGATCGTCCTCGTGGCGGCGATTGTGGGTGGGGCGGCCGTCGGTTTGGCAACCCAGATGAAGTTCGATTTCAGCACTCTCTCCATGCGGGATCCCGATTCGGAATCCATGCGCACACTCAGGGATCTCCAATCGGAGAAAATTGTCACCGACTACTCGGCCACGGTGATCGCGAAAGACAGGGCGGCCGCCGAAGCCCTGGCCATTGAGCTTGAGGCGCTCGAAGGGGTTCTCGAAGCGCGTCCGCCGAGTTGGTATGTGGCCGGGGACCAGGAAAACAAACTTTTTATGATCGAGGATGCGGCGTTTTTCCTGGAGTCCATTCTCAACCCGCCTCCGCCAGTGGCTCCGCCGAGCGATGCTCAGCGTCTGGAAGCGGTGGAGGATTTGAGGGCGGCGATTGCACAGTTGCCCCGGGGTCACGAATTGGATCCCGCCTGGCAGAGCGCTAGGCGGTTGGGCGCGGTACTGGATCGTCTCGCCGCCCAGCCCAACCCGTCGGCCAGTGCTGTGAGACTCGAAAAATTGGTGATCAACGATCTGGAGGAAAGGATCGAGTGGATCGGTCGCGCGGTCACAGTGGACGGGGTGGTCTTTGAGGATCTGCCCGCCGAACTCCGGCGCCGAAGCGTGTCCCCGGGCGGCCTCGCCCGCATCGCCGTGTTGCCGGTGGAAGATGTGCGCGACGCCGATGCCCTGGGTCGTTTTGTCACAGCGGTGGCCGAGGTTGCTCCCCATGCCACCGGGCGACCGGCGGTGGAGGCGGGCATCGGTCGGGTGGTCGTTCTGACCTTCCGAATAGCCATTGGGATCACGCTTGTTCTCGTGTTCAGCATCCTGGTTCTCAGCTTGAGAAGTCTGTTCGACGCACTGCTGGTTCTCCTGCCCATCACCCTGGCGGCGATGATGACCACGGCGACGGGCGTGCTCATTGACATGCCCTT
>LWDU01037526.1_pt1 | contig 18848 bp, 26 predicted proteins | sample 727161 | NCBI WGS metagenome assembly LWDU01 (sample SAMN04566230, study PRJNA314399) | hydrothermal vent metagenome | isolation source: deep sea hydrothermal plume seawater | place: Mexico: Gulf of California, Guaymas Basin | collected 2004-07-11
ACGCCCAGCTTGACGTTGATGCTGAAGAGGCTGTGTCCCCGGCCACCAGTGACAGATTCAGCTCCTTCCTCAATCCGCCTCGCAAGAAAATGCCAACCGTCTTTGCCAAAGGCATCAGCGACGGCAAAAAACAGCGAGCGTGGCAAATCGGCGTCGTGGAAAAGTCCATAGATAGCCGCTTCGGATTCATTGTTGAACGTGTTGCCAACGCCTCAAGCAATCTGAGCGAGGAAGGCCAGCGCTTCTATTTCAACCGCGTGAGCCTCTGCAGTGAGGGCTTCCCTGACACTGGCGAAGACCTCCTCTTCATGAGCTCCAGCAAGCGCACTGTCGCACCGGGCAAAGAGGAGCCCGCCTACCTCGTTTGCGTCCGCGAAAAGCCTTGCCAGGGGTTCGTGCGCCGGGTGCTGTCGCGCCGCGCCTGCCTTGTCGAGATCGTCGACGGGTATGAGAACTACACCTCGGTGCTTGCCGTGCTCGACAAGTCCTTGCTCGAGGACGGGACACGCCTGAAAGGCGGCGAACGCGTTCAGGGGATCGTGACCCACAACAATATCGGGGTGATGCTCAAAAAGCTGAAACTGGTAAGCACGGCCTGACATCTTGGGCGTGCCCCGCGCGATGGGATATGCTCGATTAGATCTCAATCCGAATCACGAAGAAGGCCCGCCTGACCATGTCGAAAGCTCCTGTCGGCTCCAAAGCCAACCCGTCCGAATTTGACGTCCTCTCCAAGCTGGCCGAGGACGAGCCCTACTTCGTAATCCGCGCGAATGACCCACTCTCCTCGGCTTTGGTTGAACTGCACGCCTATATTGGCGCAGGCCAGGCTGGCGCCGCCCATAACAAGCTCGCAGAGATCATGGCCCTCACTTCGGCCCGCGCGCCACGCCCGGCGTCCAGCCCGAAATATCGCGAAACCTTTGCCATCTCACTGGCAATGGAACAGTGGCGCGACCAGCATCAGGACTAGCCTGATGCAGCTGCCGCAGGCACCCTTCTCCAACGACTTCGTCCGGCTTGTTCCGTTCGATCTCGATGTGCATGCGAGCCAGCTGCGCGACATGGCAGAGCGCTCCGGTGAACGCCTCGCCACCTGGCCTTTCTACAACCCGCCGGGTGACTGGATCACGCCCTGGACGAAGACGATCCGCCAGCGCACCGAAGCTGGCACGTTGAGGCCGTTTGCGGTCATCATGCCCGATCGCCGTTTTGCCGGGATGACGGCCTACCTCAACCCGAATGCAGACTGGCGCAATGTCGAGGTCGGCATGACGATCTATGGGCCGGAGTTTCAGGGCGGCGTCGTCAATCCCGCCTGCAAGCGGCTTCTGCTCGGCAATGCTTTTGAGGCCGGTGCGATCCGCGTCTATTTCCATGTCGATGAGCGCAACACGCGCTCGCGCCGCGCCGTGCTGAAACTTGGCGCGACGCAGGAAGGGATTCTCCGCCACAACCGCATCCTGCCGGACGGCTATCTGCGCAATACCGTCGTCTTCTCTATCCTTGCAGAAGAGTGGCCGGCCGTCCGAGACGGGCTCGACGCGCGGCTCGCGAATGGAGGCAAGGCGCCATGACGACACCGATCAATCTCAACAAGGCGCGCAAGCAGAAACAACGTGTCGAAGCCGAGAAGAAAGCCGCTGAGAACCGGGTGAAGTTCGGCCGCACCAAAGCCGAGAAAGCCGCCCAGAAGTCTGAGGCAGACCGCCTTTGCAAAGGTCTCGACGGCGCGGAGCGGGAACAGTAGCGGCCAAATCGGCGTTCAATTCTGGTCGTTAACTTCCAGAAAGGAACAGAACGCCCATGTCCCGCATCCTGCTCACCACCAGCGTTGTCTCGGTCAGCTTTCTGCTGGCGACCATGATCGGCTTCCTGATGGGCGCCGCCTAATTGATGACAGGCGAATAGTCCGTCAACCGGTCGAGCACCTGCAGCCCATTGCGATAGGCCGACAGGCGCGACAGCGACTCATTATACTGGCGGTCCACCGGCATGCCTGAGGCTCGGGCCTGCTGCGCAGCTTCTGCATAAAGCGCATGCGCCTCATCGAAATTCGCCGCAGACTCGTAACACGCCGCCAGATTGTGCGTCACAGCAGGCGCCGACGGGTACTGCGCATGCAAGTCCTGCCAGACTGCGCAGGACGCATCCGGTGACCGGTTCCCTGCATCGACAGCCGCCTCAAACCGCGGATCAGCCGCAACGACCGGGTCCATCGCATCTTTCACGAACACCGCCCGCATGACCGCATTTCGCGGCGCAATCTCATTCCTGATATCACCCAGCGTCGTCACCAGCGCATCCCGCACCAGTCCAGGAGGTGGCTGCATGCCTGCCGCCAGACCATAGGTCCAGCCGCCGCCATAGCCCCGGCGGCCGCGCCGCCCGGAAATATAGACCTCCTCGCAGCTCTCTGCTGAAGAGCTACCAAAAAACGTATCCTGATAGATCATGCGCCCAGTGCCATACTCCATCAGGCGCGGGCGCACGGACACATCCACCGTCTCGCGCAGGCAGATCTTCTCGACTTCGGCGCGGCGCTCACAGTCGAACGGGCCATCCCATTCGACGCATTCGGTTTCAGTGGTCGAGTATTCTTCGGCCTCATAGCCGTCGATATTGATGCTGCCCTCATAGATGCCGGCCCGCTGACCATCCGGGACATAGCCGTCGCTATATCTGGCAATGCTGAACCAGGGGCATGGCCTCGAACTCATCGGCATACCAGTTGCCGGCCGGCCCGTTGAAGCGGCCGACATCCACCGTGCGTGTCTCAACTGCTGCCGTGTTCGGGGGGACCAGCCGCGCCGAATAGTCGATGCCAGGCGTTGCGCACGCAGCAAGTCCTGCAACAGCCACCAGTAGATATGCGGTTTTCATGTCACCTCCCCCTTTGTTCTTTTGAGAGTGGCACCACTGTTCGCAGCCATCAAGTGAATGCGCCCTGAATACTTTGGTGCAAAGAAAAACATTGAACCTCTCCCGCCCATACGCCATCTGCGTGACCAGTCTTTTGCATTGGGAGAATTCGCCATGTCCTCAGCCGCCCCGCTGTTTGAACCTTTCAAACTGAAATCGCTGGAGCTTCCGAACCGGATCGTCATGGCGCCAATGACCCGCGGCTTCAGCCCGGACGGTGTGCCGACCGATGATGTCGCCGCCTATTATGCCCGCCGCGCAGCTGCCGATGTCGGCCTCATCCTGTCCGAAGGCACGCTGGTTCGCCGCAAGGGTGCGTCGGACAATCCGAACTATCCCCTCTTCCACACGGACGCGGCCCTTTCTGGCTGGCAGAAAGTCATCGACGCTGTGCACGCCGAAGGTGGCAAGATGGGCCCGCAAATCTGGCACCAGGGCCTCCTGCGCAAGTCGGGCACGGGCCACTATCCTGACGCCCCATCCGACAGCCCGTCCGGCGTCACCCATAAGGGCAAGCAGATCTTCGACGAGCCATCCGATGAGGAAGTCGCCGACATGGTCGCCGCCTATGCCGACGCCGCGAAAAGCGCGAAGGACCTCGGCTTCGACACGCTCGAAATCCACGGCGCGCATGGCTATCTCATTGACCAGTTCTTCTGGGACGTGATGAACAAGCGCGAAGACAAATATGGTGGCGGCCTGCCGGAACGCGCGCGCTTTGCCGGCGAGATCATCTCTGAAATCCGCAAGGCCGTCGGCCCTGACATGCCGATCATCCTGCGCTTCTCACAGTGGAAGCAGCAGGACTATGCCGCCCGCCTCGCCGAGACCCCGCAGGAGTTCGAAGCCTTCCTCAAGGTCTTCGTCGATGCCGGCGTCGATATCCTGCACGCCAGCCAGCGCCGCTTCTGGGAAGCCGAATTCCCTGAAGTCGACGGCGAGAACGGCCTCAACACCGCAGGCTGGGCGAAGAAGCTGACCGGCCTTCCAACCATCACGGTCGGCTCGGTTGGCCTGTCATCAGAGTTCACCGGCGCGATGCGCGGCGAAGGCTCCAAGACCCGCCCGATCACTGATGTCGTTGAGCGCCTTGAGAAGGGTGAGTTTGATCTCGTCGCCGTCGGCCGCGCCCTGCTGCAGGACCCGGAATGGGCCACCAAGGTCAAGGACGGCCGCACCGAAGAGCTGGCCGACTATGACGCCAAGGCGATGGCAACGCTCTACTAGGCGCGCCAGCACCCCGAATGCAGAAAGGGCGGACCTTCTGAAAGGTCCGCCCTTTTTTAATGCGTCAATTCCTGTCCGATTATACCGGCTCTGGTGCGCCCTTTGCGCTGACCCACAGGGCGTGGATCACGGCAGGCAGCCAGAAGAAAAAGCACAGCACGATATTGATTAGCAGCTGTGCGCCGACGCCTGCCTTCAGAAAGACAGCGACGGGCGGGAGGATGACAGACAAGATGATCTGTAGAAGTGACATCGATAATTCTTTCGTTTTGTACATCTTTGCAACGCGCCGCCTCCCGCCGCCGTTCCGAGCGCACCTCAATTTCCGGTCCAGCACGATGACGATCCACCCATAAAAAATTCGCGTGACTGCCCCAGCGGCAGACCCGCCACCCTGGTCAAAACAGATCAGGGAAACCGCCATGTCCTACGAACAGATCAAGGTTGAGACGCGAGGCAATATCTGCCTCATCACGCTGAACCGGCCAGAGAAGCTGAATGCCTGGACGCCGGATATGAGCCGCGAACTGGGACAGGCAATCACTGCGGCGAACGAGGATGAGGATATCGGCGCCATCGTCATGACCGGCGAAGGCCGCGGCTTCTGCGCAGGCGCCGACATGTCCTACTTCCAGAACAATATCGACGCCTCAGAGACCACGGCCCACAAGCGCGATGGCGGCATTGACTGGATCTCCCTCATCCGCTCGTCCAAGCCCTGTATCGCTGCGGTCAACGGGCCTGCTTTCGGTATCGGCGTCACGCAGATCCTGCCCTTCGACATGATCGTCGCCTCGACCGTCTCGAAGTTCGGTCTCGTCTTCGTGCGCGTCGGCATCGTGCCGGAACTTGCCAGCTCGCATTTCCTCGTCCAGCGTGTTGGCTGGGGCAAGGCACATGACCTCCTGCTCACCGCCCGGCCCGTATCAGGCGCCGAAGCCGTCGAGCTCGGCCTCGCTGACCGCCTCTCAGAACCTGCAACCTTGCTCGACGACGCGCTTGAACTGGCCGGCCAGATGGCCGCCAACCCATCGCCCATGCTGCGCATGACCAAGCAGCTCCTCAGCGCCAATAGCTGCGACACCGACACGGCCCGCATTCAGGCGCGCGAGCATGAAAGCCTCGAGGTCTGCTACACCCTGCCAGAGCATAAGGAAGCCGTCGCCGCTTTCGCCGAAAAACGCGCCCCGGACTTCAAGGCCGCGCGCCACAAGGCACAGGCGAAAATTGATTAGACCGGCTAACCCCACCCCGACACTTCATCCTTCGACAGGCTCAGGATGAGGTCACCGTTGAAGCCGCATCCCCCAAAGACCTCACCCTGAGCCTGTCGAAGGGCGAGGTCGCTCCCCAGTGTTGTAAAATTTGCTACACGTTGAAACGTGAGAGTGGAGGAGTCGTTCGTGGAACGAGAAAGCGACGAATTCTTCTGGAGAAGAGGTCCAGGTTTCACGCCAAGCGCGCGCGAGGCCACCTTGGCCAGCGGATTAAACCACCAAAAAGCTATGTCTGAACTCGAATTTCATCTTCAGGCCTATCGATCTGATGATAGCAAGGTGGAGCTGGTCGACCAAACGACACATCACAGCGACAAGTTTGAGTATATCGTCCGCGCGACACTCTTGTTCAAAGATGACGGCTTGGATATTTTCGCTCAGCTTGTCATCTGGACAGAAGATGGGGGCCTTCTCTCACTACTCAAATTCGTTGAATGAGGTACGCCCAAAAGCGCGCTAAGCTCGCTCATAAGCCGCTTTCATCCAGGCCTTCACCTCGTCATCGACCTCTTCGACGGCCTGCAGCTTCATCTTGTGCGTGCACATGCTGCCGGGCTTCTCTTCGGCAAGGCGCAAGGTACCGTCCTCGCCTTTGAGGTTCAGGCCAAGGTCAATCCGCGACTTGGTTGCCGGGGTAATAACGGCGAAGTTCTTCGAGCGGCGAAATGCGACAGAGGTCTTCTTCGGCGATATCTCGACATCACGTCCCAGCGACCGAGCATAGGCTTCCAGCGCGTCATGGATCGGCCGCAGGCCCTCCTTGCCTTCATACTGGCCGGCGAGCATGTCACCTTCGTCAGCCTCGAACCGGCCCTTGGCGGCCTGACAGACCATATTGGCGTGCCCGTGACCGAAGCCATGCTGTTCCTTGAGCATCTTCACCTGGTCGCCATGCTTTTCGAGCCCGCTCGACTGGACGACCTTGACCCAGTGGGCCAGCGGTTTTCCGGTCTTGGCTTCCATGCCTGCGATATGGGCCGCGAGCATCTCTTCCTGCGTCTTTGCCATTTCTATCTCCTCCCTATTGGCTTTTTAGCGGCCAGTTCTCGATCCGGCATTTTGCAGGCGTCATGACCCCCATGACCGGCCCAAGCATCATCACCATTTTGCCGCTGAAGCCTGGCTTTCCTGTCTCGACCAGCGATTTCAGATTCTGCGTGATGAAGCCTCCACCCTGCTGCATGGACTTTGCTGTCTTCGTCCCTGCTGGCACGCCTGTCGTGACAAGCGAGAACTCAACGCCTTCGGGCGTCTCCCTCAGCTCATAAGTGACCGTGCAATAGTCATCGTCCCATTGGGTGAACTTGAAAGTATGGGCATAGCGGTGGGGCGGCGCGAACTCCAATACCTCGCCCACGACGCTCGCATATTTGCGGTTCGGGGTGACCATGCGCATCCCGTTACCCGGCTTGAGCGCCCCGTCCTCTGCCTCGCAGACCGCGCCAAAAAAGAAAGGCAGGACCTCATCAGTCTTGACCAGCGTATTCCATACCACTTCGATCGGCGCATCGATCATCACCTTGTAGACCTGACGGTCCTCTCCGGCCCCTGCGCCTGCTATTTCTGCCTCACTCATTGGTTTCCCCCCTCGCCTTTGCGGCCGCTTCGGCCATGGCCTTGATGGATGCGACCCGTCCTGCAAACGGCTCGCTATAAGCGTCCAGCCACCGGTCCTGGATCATCCGGATGGGGACGGCATTCAGATAGAGATGACGCGAGCGCCCACGCTTCTCGCTGATGACAAGACCTGCTGTCTCCAGCACGGAGAGGTGGTTCATCACGGCGATACGGCTCACATCGAACGCCTTTGCCAACTCCCCGACAGAGGCGCCTGGCTTTGCCTTGAGGATATCCAGCATCTTGCGCCGGCTCTCATGAGAGAGCGCGTGGAATACCGCCGACATATCATCATTAGTAATCATGTAATTACATACTTACATATTTTGACGATGGTCAAGTCGTTTCTGGATTCTACCTTTCTTCAGGAATGAAAATGCGCTCGGAACAGTCAGGCCCGGCGACCGGCTATAGCGTGCTCCCCCCACCCATAGCCTGCATGATCGTTAAGGTTATCAGACCGTATTATGGGAAACTGTCAAGCCAGATGGCGGTCAGCACCCGCGTCCTGATCTAGCCGGAGGACGGTTGCGTAAACATGGCAAAAGGATATCTCTCATGCGCCTCAAAGCTCGTCTCGCCCCCGCCCTTCTTGCCGCCAGCGTTGCTGTCACCGGCTGCGCTCAGGCTGGAAGACTACTTTCTGGGAGAGACCACCGCCTATGGCATTTTCGAGGACCGCTTCGGCAAGATCCGGCGCCAGTTCAAGGTCGACATTACCGGCACGGTCGAGGGAAATACGCTGACCCTTGTCGAGGAGTTCGACTATAGCGACGGCGAACAGGACACCCGTACCTGGACCATCGAAATCCTCGGAAACGGAATGTATCGGGGCACAGCGAATGATGTGCCGGACACCGCGCAGGGCCAGGCCGTCGGCAATGCCTTCAACTGGACCTACCGGGTCGATCTTAAGGTTGGTGATGGCACCTGGAATGTCGGCTTTGATGACTGGATGTATCTGCTGCAGGACGGGGTCCTGCTGAACCGCGCCTATGTCACGCGCTTTGGCCTGCGCATCGGCGAAGTGACCATCGCCTTCCGCAAGCCAGATTAGGCGTCCTGCGTCCAGGAAGGGGCGCCGCTGCCGATCAGGCCGAAGAAGCGCCGGTCCGTATTGGCAGGCTCCGCCCGGCGCAGCGGCAGGCCTGATGTGCGGCTCACCGCTTCGCTGGCGCGCGCCACCACGGTCTTGCGGCCATTCTCATGGTTGCCCGGGTTACGATCCTCGCCAAGAAGCATCATCCGCCCATCCTGAAGCTCCAGCCAGTAGGCCATCACCGTCATGCGCAGACCGAACACGCTATGGGTCTCGCGGCGATGGCAGATGCCCTTGATGCTGCGATAGTTGATCTCGCCTTCGAAGCTTTCGGTCTTGTGATGGGCGGCGCGATGGGCTGGGAGCACCAGCATGACATGGCCGGGGCGAAGCGACAGGTGCCACTTATGCTTCAGGCGCATCATATGCTGATGGCCGATGGTCAGCGGCGCGAGGACAAGGCCGATGGCGCAGGCGATCGTCGCGGCGATTGGTTGTGACTGGCCCAGCAGGAAGACCGCACCGGCAAGCGATGCGAGCACGAGCGCCCACATCAGGAGTGCCACGAATACAGAGGCAATCCGTGCCCCATACCCGTATTCGAATACGATCCGTTCTGGTTTCGCCATGACTTGCCCCATTCTGTCAGCACAAAGGAGAAGGCATCCGCAATTTCCGTGCCGGAATTTATGAGGCGTTAAGTCAGTTTTAGCGGCCTATTGCCCGTCCGCCGAAGCGCTCTGCGCGCGCGCCAACAGATCGCCGCAAGGAGCATCCTGTGCCATGCCGGGCTCAATAAATGGCAGGGCCGCCAGCCCGCCGCTCACAGATGCGAGAATGCCTGCAATCCCGAACTGGGCCACCGTCTCGGCATTGAACGGGTCAATTGACGGGTCGCGCAGCGTGCCGCCAATCGCAACATCACCGATCAGCGTGCCGAGCGAGGCGTCCTTTGCCTCTGACCGCACACTGAGGCGCAGTGTTTCGTTGGAGAGGTCGACATCGCCGCGCACCACGACAAGGCTGTCATTGGTATCGACCACTGCTGGCGACAGCGATCCCACACCATTCTCGAAATTTGCCACAACCGCCGCGCAGCGCGCATCGACATAAGTCCGGTCGTCCGCAGACTCACCCAGCAGCGTGATCGCTTCACCAAGGTCGAGCGCCGCGCCTTCGGCCGCCAGCGCGAGGATGTCCGCATCCGTCGACCAGATCGAGACCGTCCCATTCAGAGTGGCAGCCGCTTCGCGGAACCCGTCGCCATCTGTCGTGACCTGAAACTCGCCATCCGCGCCGCCGCGCAGATAGGGCGAGAGCGAGAGATTGCTGAAGGCGACATTGGAGAGCCTACCGCGCGCATCTGTGTGGGCAGGAGACTGCGTACCATCAAGGGTCGCATAGCCGCGAAACTCACCCTGCTCGAAATCGAAATAGATCAGAGTCGCCCGCACCAGACGGTCTTCGATCTCGAAGTCGAGTTCCTGCCCCTGAATGTCGAACAGCGAGTCCGTCACCGTCTCAGCGACATAGCGCACTGTCCCGTCGACGGCGTTCAGCCTCGCAAAATCGATCCGAACATCGGGGATAAACCGGCCGCTGCGCTCATAGGCGCTGCGCGCAGCCTTTGCCCGCCTGCCCGTTGTCTCACCCTCACCGACGCCAATCGGGATACCAAAGACCAGTGCAAGATCGTCGGCATCGAGCTCTGCCGAGGTCAGGTCAGCATTGACCACCGGCACCTCTCCGCCCGGAATGACATTGATCTCGCCATAGAGGTCGCTGTCACCGATCCGCGTTTCAGGGTCGACATTCAGCATCCAGCGGTCCGGCCCGATATCGACGGTGAGGCGCATGTCGTAGGGCGGTGTATCGGGCGCTGCGAGACCGGCCAGATCGGCCACATCGGAAAAGTTCTCCCCGCGCAGCCGCATCGCGCCATCCAGCTGACTGAACGCTTCGGAGGTTCGCCCGTCAAAGCTCAGCCGTGCGCCCGCCCCACGACCAGACCGCAGCGAGCCGCGCGCCGTCTCGATCTCGACCTCACGCGTCTCATCCGGTCGCACCACCTGCATGGTCACCGACGTCAGCGACACCTTGTCGACAATGGCACGCGCAGATTTCAGCCCGGGCCCATCGCCATCGCTTTCGCCATTATCCTCGATCCGCACAGAGCCATTCTCTGCCTCGAGATAGGACAGCCAGCTGACGAGCGGCAGGAAGCCAAACAGGTTGACCTGCGCCTCAATCCGCTCAGCGCTCACCCGGCCGGGCACCTCCAGACCTTCGCCCTCGATTACCAGCACCGCTGGAAACCGCGTATGCGCGCGCTCAACCCGCGATCCATCCGGCCCGAACGCACCCAGCAAAGCGTTCGCGACAGGCGTGCCAAAGCGCGGCTGCGTCATCGCGAGCAGGAAGAGCAGGAAGGCGAGCAGCACGATGCCGATCACCCACCCGGCGATCTTGAAGGTTCTCTTGAGTCCGGACGCCATGAGGCCCTAACGCGCCGCGCAGGCACCGGTTCGAACACGGCACGCCTATTTCGCATCTGCCGCCCATCACAGGCCACAGTCGGCCCCTGCCATTGGAGCCAATCCCTGCTATATGTTCTCCATGAGTTCTTCCCCGAATCGCCGCCCTTCGATTTCAGAGATGGCCGCCGCCCGCGCGCCTGTACCGGACGCGAATGCCAATTATCTCGACGGCCTCAACCCCGAACAGCGCGATGCCGTCGAGACGACCGAGGGACCGCTCCTGGTTCTGGCGGGTGCTGGCACCGGCAAGACGCGCGTGCTGACAACCCGGCTGGCCCACATCATCGCGTCGAAACTCGCATGGCCCAGCCAGACGCTGACGGTAACCTTCACCAACAAGGCGGCCCGCGAAATGCGTGAGCGCGCGCTGAAGCTTATCGGCGATGCGGGCGAAGGCCTTCGCTGGCTCGGCACCTTCCACTCGATCAGCGCGCAGATCCTGCGCCGGCACGCAGAGCTCGCAGGTCTCAAATCCAGCTTCACCATCCTCGACACCGACGATGTCATCCGCCTCTGCAAACAGGTGATCGAGGCAGAGAATATCGACACCAAGCGCTGGACCCCGCGGCACCTCTCAAGCCTCATTGATGGCTGGAAGAACCGCGCGTTGATGCCCGCCAAGGTCCCGAAGGACGAAGCCTGGCAGTTCGCGGACGGCAAGGCGATCCAGCTTTATGAGACCTATCAGAACCGCCTCAAGGTTCTGAACGCCTGCGATTTCGGCGACCTGCTGATCCACAACATCACCATCTTCCAGGACAATCCGGACCTGCTGGCGGACTATCACCAGCGTTTCAAATACATCCTGGTAGACGAGTATCAGGACACGAACGTCGCCCAGTATCTCTGGCTTCGCCTGCTCGCGCGCGGTTCGAACAATATCTGCTGCGTCGGCGATGACGACCAGTCCATCTATGGCTGGCGCGGCGCTGAGGTCGACAATATCCTGCGCTTCGAGAAGGACTTTCCGGGCGCCAAGGTCATCCGGCTGGAGCGCAATTACCGCTCAACCAAGCACATCCTCGCCGCCGCCTCTTCCGTCATCGACTATAATAAAGGCCGCCTCGGCAAGACGCTCTTCGTCGGCGATGGCGAGCAGGCCAGTCCGGACGCAGAGAAAGTCCAGGTCCGCGGCCTCTGGGATGGCGAAGCCGAAGCGCGGCTTATCTGCGACGACATCGAAAGCTACATCAACAAGGGCGGCCAGTATGAAGACTGCGCCATCCTCGTGCGCGCCTCATGGCAGATGCGCCTCTTCGAAGAACGCCTCATCATGCTGGGCATCCCCTACCGCGTGATCGGCGGCCCGCGCTTCTTTGAGCGCGCCGAAATCCGCGACGCCCTCGCCTATCTCCGCCTCGTACGCAGCCCAACCAGCCAAAGCGCGGCGTGGGTGCCACCACGATCCAGAAGCTGCAGACATTTGCCCGCGCCGATGGCCGCTCGCTTTTCACGCTCACCCCGATGGTGCTCCAGACCGATGAGGTCAAAGGCCCCGCCAAGCGCGGCCTCACCACATTCATCGACCAGATCAATCTCTGGCGCGACCGGCTCAATAACGGCATGCCGCATCATGAACTCGCGCAGGTCATCCTGGACGAGAGCGGCTATACCGACATGCTCCAGAAGGACCGCAGCCCGCAGTCTCAGACGCGCCTCGATAACCTCAAAGAACTGATCCACGCCCTCGGTCAGTTCGACAGCCTCGCAGGCTTCCTCGAACACGTCGAACTCGTCATGGATGTCGGCGGGCAATCTTCCGGCAACGAAGTCCAGATCCTCACCCTCCACGCCGCCAAGGGTCTTGAATGGCCTATGGTCTTCCTGCCCGGCTGGGAAGAGGAAGTCTTCCCGTCGCGCCGTTCGCTCGATGAGAGCGGCATGAAAGGCCTCGAGGAAGAGCGCCGCCTCGCCTATGTCGGCATCACCCGCGCACGGGAAAAATGCTCGATCAGCTTCGTCGCCAATCGCATGATCTTCGGGCGCTGGCAGTCTGTCCTGCCATCCCGCTTTGTCGATGAACTCCCGCATGACAATGTCGAGGCGAGCAGCGAAACCGGCTATTCCACGATGCCCGGCGCCGATCAGGGCTTCCAGGGCACGATCGAGGATCTGGGCGAGCGCTCCAACTACACCTCCCCTGGCTGGCGGCGGCTTAAGGAGAATGCCGGCAAAGGCTCAAAGACCGGCCCCATCATCGATGGCAAGGCCGAACTCATCGCCACCAGCTCCGGCAAGTCCGGCTTCAAGATCGGCCAACGCGTCCACCATGAAAAATTCGGCTACGGCCAGGTCCTCGCCGCCGACGGCACCAAGCTGCAGGTCAACTTCGAGAAAGTGGGCCTGAAAAAGGTCATCTCCACCTTCGTGACGGGTGTTTAGATGTACATAATGGACAAACATTTGTGGGGTATACAGCGATGTCCGCACTGCTCTGTTTATCAGCCCGAATTTCGACTGCGAAATCAACTCGACTTCATTCCTGAAGTACTTTCGTCAGCCTATGGCAGACCGAAAGGTTGGCACTGGGGCACTTTTATGTGCTCAGGATGTAATAATCTGATCTTAGCGAAAAGTGACTTTTCGCCTAAAGAACCTGAAAGCGTGATGTTAGAGGTCGCCGAATTATTCCCGGCGCCACAGGCCGTCGACAGCAACCTGCCAGAGCGCGTCTTCAAATACCTCACACAGGCGTTGGAAAGCATTCACGTTCCGGACGGTGCCGTAATGCTCGCTGGTTCCGCCGTAGACGCGATGCTTAAAGAAAAAGGCCTTGTGGAGGGGTCTCTCTACAAGCGCATAGATATGGCGGTAGAGCAAAATTTGCTAACGGAGGAGATGGGTGAATGGGCCCATAGCGTTCGCCTTGGCTCCAATCGTCCAAGGCACGCCGACACAGATGCCCCTCATGTCACCCCGGAAGAGGCAAAACAGTCATGCGAGTTCGCAAAAACGCTCGGAATGATACTATTCACTCTGCCTCAACGAATTGAAGCTGGTAAAAGAGTAGCTCAAAAGGCTATCTAATCTGCCTTACTCCCACCCATCCGCAAACGGACAGGCGGCCTGCAGGCCAGCCTCTTCAGGCGTGTCGGAATTGAAAATGTCGACATCGACCAGCCAGGCCCCGTCCTCTTGAAGCTTGCGCACTTCGAGGAACTTGCCTGCATCGACGCCGTATTCGCCATCATCCAGCGGAACGAAGACGCAGGAACGTCCGCGCACATAGGCGGTATCGCCGCTGCCGCCGATATTTTCGATATCGAGCGCGATGCGGTAGCCTGTCTCATTCTCGGCTTCCCAGGCCGCAATGTTCTCACGTCCGGTCACGGCAGGGCCGTTTGGCGGCATCAGGATCGCGTCTGAGGTGAAGTAGGAGGCAAGCAGCTCCCAGTCATTCGCATTATAGGCTGCCACCCAATCGGCAGAGGCAGCTTCAATGACGCTATAATCCTGCGGCCCAAGCTCTTCCGGTAGGGTCTGGCAGCCTGCAATGGCAGCGGTGAACATGAGCGCAGTGAAAGCGGCGTGTCGCATAATGATCCCTCGTCAAAGCGCCTTCGCACTGGCGCGTTGTCCCTCCCAAAGCAAGATACGCGCCGGACTGGCAAGTCCGCCCTTCAACGGGCTCTCACCTGGCAGGCGCCTCGTCAATCTTCCGCCCGAAAACCCGCCACGCAATGATGGCCAGCGTGAACAGCCCGCCCGACATGCAGACCGCCAGAATCGCATTGCCTGCCCAGCCCGCATAGTCATAGACGGCAGTGCCTGCAGAGCTCGAAATGCCGCCGCCAATGAACATCATCACAATATAGATGGTCATGAGACGGGTGCGGATATTTTTCTCCAGAGAGAGGAATGTCATCCGGTTACAGATATCGACCAGCGGCCCGAGAAGCGTCATCAGCACAACAGGAACGATAAGCAGCCAGAGATTATAGCCGAGCGGCCAGAGCAGGCAGACGGCGAGGAAATTCACGGCCGCCGCGACGATCCGCGCCTTGTAGGGCCCCACCCTGTCAGCCCAGCGCCCGAGCGCCGGGGTCGTGAAGAGGTTGAAGCCCGCAAAGGCGGCCAGATAGCCGACCACATCGACGCCGTAGCCCATGTCCGGCAGGTGAAGGCCGAGGCCCATCCAGACCGACAGGAACACGCCAAAGCCAAGCCCCTGCATGGCACCGGAAATGATGATCTCCGGATAGCGCCGCAGCAGCGGAAACATGGAGAAGAGCAGCTTGAAATAGCTCTGCTTCGGCTGGCTATCGCTTCCTGCCTCGCGCTCATCCATGATGAAGGGAAGCAGGATCGAGACGATCAGCATGAAGCTGGACGCGATATAGTAGACAGTGCGCCAGCCAAAGGTCTCAGCGACGATGCCGGCCCCGGCGCGCGCGACGAGAATGCCGCCAATGACGCCCGTCGTCAGCATCGCCGTTACCGCGCCAAGGCGCGCCGGATCGACCCGTTTTGAGGCATAGGCCGGCAGGAGGTAGGGCGCGATCGTGAAGAAGCCGAGAATGGTGGAGGCGAGCGTGAACAGCCTGAAATCGGTCGCGAAGGCCATGCCCGTGATCGACAGGAACTGCCCGGCCACCGTGATGGTCACCAGCTTGCGATTGGAGACAAGATCGCCCAGCGGCAGCAGCAGGAACACGCCCAGCGCCAGGGCGAGCTGGTTGGCGCCCGGCACAATGCCGATCACCGCGTCTCTCACCTCAAAGCCGCGCGCGACCTCCGAAATAATTGGATGAATGTAATAGGCATTGGCCGTCACCACCGCCGAAGCCAGCGTCAGGAGAAGCAGCTCTGTCGGAGAGAGGCGGCGCTCAGTCGAAGTTGCGTCGGCTTGTGTCTCAGGCGTCTGCCCGGACGAAGGAGGAGGTGAAGCACCCATGCCGGGCGAGAGGTATAGCAAGTCTGCGGCGAAGCAAAGGTGACGCCCGCGTCAGCTACCGCTGCGTGAGGGCGTCACCTCGAATTTCCACAAGAACTCTCGAGGGTCGCTTCGGCACACCGCCTGGAAACACCGCCAGTACACCGTCACTGCACCATGGTTCTTGCTGGACCCAGGCTCCACGATCCGACGGTATGGACTGGCGTTTTCCCTCAGGCTTCCACCGGGCCGATCGTTTCCTTTGCCGGGCGCGGCTTCTTCGAATTGTTGATCCGGAACATGGCCGGGCGCTCATAGAGGAAGGCGAGCGGCGTCTTGCGAACCACGAAGTGGAAGGCAAGCGGCGCAGCCAGCGCGAAGACCAGGATCGACAGCGAGGCCCAGCCCACATCCGGAATTATCCCGGTCATGGCGAGCCCCTTCTGGGCCACCTTCATTGGAATGAAGAAGGTCAGATAGATGACGATCGAGTGCTTGCCCGCATAGCGGATCGCATTGCCGACATCGAAGCGGGCGAGCAGCGAGGCAACGCTGACAATGGCAAAAGCGCCTGCAAAACCAAGGACAAGGCTGATCACTGGCGCGTCGCCAAGGCCGACGCTGACAAGCTGCGCGTTCCAGATCGCCCAGACAGCGAGCGCTGAAACGGCCACCATGCCATGCCCGCGCACAGCGTCCGCGATGCGGAAGACAAGCGGCGCGAAGGCATAGCCCGCGAAGAAGAAGACATACCAGTTGGCAAACCGCTCGGTCACCGACCAGGATGGCGCGATCCAGCCTGCATAGAAGGCGATGTGGGCCAGCGCAGCGACCGCAAAGACAGCCAGCACAGGCACACGGGCGATAAGGCGCGTCACCACATAGAAGAAGAGAAGCTGGTGAATGAACCATAGGCTGGAGGCCGGAAAGATCAGCTGTTTCAAAAAGATAAGGCCGACGCCCGCAGGGTCCGACAGGAGAAGGTCAGCCTCGAAAGCGACCGTCTGAAGACCCAGCCAAAGCAGGTAGAAATAGGCAAAATGGATGACTTTGCGGTCGATATAGTCGACCAGCGGCCCATTGATGGAGCGCGACAGGAAAAGACCCGCGATCAGGAAAAAGTCCGGCATTCTGAAGGGCTTGGCGAAGGCGACGACGTCGTGCATCCAGCCAGTACCCCCGACCATCTCGCCATAGTTCAGCGTCGAATGCATCATCACCACGAGGATGATGCAGATACCCTTGCCGTAATCGACCCAATCAATGCGGTGCTTGGTCATTTTCTGTCCCTCAAGACTAGCCTGTCAGGCGAGTTGCAAGTTTCGTGCTCACTTTTCAGGATACGTCGTCCCGAATTGTGGCAGCCCCTGCCGCCACATGCCCCCAAATTGCCCCAGAGACTTCCAAGCCTTGCCACAGGCCGGGGGTCTGTTGGTGCCGGGCCGGGGGCTTCCTCGATGGCGCGAACCGTGGTTCAACACCGGACAATGGGTTGAGAGGAGGCTAAGATGACAACGCTGGCATTGGTGGACGACGACGAAAACATTGTCGCCTCGCTGAAAATGTTCTTCGAAGCCGAGGGCTACGACGTCAAAACCTATCATGACGGCCTGTCTGCCCTATCGGGCCTGACCGAAACGCCGCCAGATCTCGCCATCCTCGACGTGAAGATGCCCAAGATGGACGGCATGGAGCTTCTGCGCCGCCTGCGCCAGAACTCAGAGCTACCGGTCATCTTCCTGACATCAAAGGATGAAGAGATCGACGAGGTGATCGGCTTCAATATCGGCGCCGACGATTTTGTCCGTAAACCCTGCTCCAACCGCCTCCTGTCAGAGCGCGTGAAGGATGGCGATCAGAAGCCAATCGTTCGCGGCCGCCTGACGCTGGACCCGAACCGCCATGCCTGTTCATGGGATGGTGAGCAGGTCCGTCTGACCGTCACCGAATTCCTGATCCTGCAGTCGCTGGCCCAGCGCCCCGGCTATGTCAAAAGCCGCGACCAGCTGATGGATGCGGCCTATGACGACCAGATCTATGTGGATGACCGCACCATCGACAGCCACATCAAGCGCCTGCGCAAGAAATTCCGTGAAGTGGACGGCGACTTCGATGCCATCGAGACCCTTTACGGCGTCGGCTACCGCTACAACGAAAGCTGAGCCCTGACAGACCGGTCATCTGATCACGAAGTCAAAATAGGTGTCGGGAAAAGGCTCATCGACGAGTGTGAAGTGCCACCACTCTTCCTTGAGACCTTTGAACCCGTGCGCCTTCATCAGCGTCTGAAAGAAGGCCCGGTTCGCCCGCTGCTGGGCAGTGGGGCGCGGGTCTGACGGCCACGAAATTGGATCAAACAAATCGAAGGGGGAGCCCATGTCGACCTCTTCGCCAGTCGCGATATCGATCAGGGTGAGATCCATCGTACTGCCGCGCGAATGACCGGACCGCTCGGCAATATAGCCAAGTTTGAACAGGTCCGCTTTGTCGACATTTGGATAGTAGACGGGCTTGGTGGACTGGTCTTCGAGGTCGCGGGCCCAACGGCCGAAATGCGCGACGGCGCGCACCGGGCGGTAGCAGTCAAAGACCTTTAGACCGAGCCCAAATCCGGCGAGCTGCGCCTGAACATCCATCAGTCCATCAGCGGCCTCGCGAGTGAGCCAGCAAACCGGCGCTTCGTAACCATCGACAAGGGCCCCAACGAAATTATCAGCCGTGTGGTAGCGCATGTCCTCAATCAGGCCGGGGACGTGATCAGAAACCCTTACAAATCCATCTGGAGCCAAACGCACGCCCTCCTGTCCATTCGAGGTGGCACAGCCCATAAGGGCCATGAAGCAGATTGATATCAGACGTTTCATCGCGACTTCATCGCCCGAGGAGGCAGCGGACTAAATTACCCTGTCTGGCCGAAGCCTCGATCGCAGGCCGCGCCTCGCCAACGACCAAGGTCGCGGCAAGGACGCAGAAGCGCCTCGGGCTATCGCTTCAGCTGCATTTGCCCGAGATAATCGCGCTTGCCGATCGGGACGGCCTTCATGCGCAGGATGTCATAGGCCGTTGTGGCGTGGAAATAGAGGTTCGGCTTGGAGAAAGAGAACAGAAAACCCTCAGCTGTGAACGGCATCGACATCTCTCCCATCTTGAAGACGACATCCTTGCCGGTCCACTCATTGACCTGCTCGGCCTTCATGGCGGCAAGCGTCTGCGCGGTTTCAGCGAGCTTGGCCTGGAAGCCCGCATAATCAAGGCTTTCGAGGTTTTTTGGCGGACCGGCTTCGCCGCGGCGCACGCTTTCCAGCGCGCCAAGCGAGTGATGCATGACCGAGTGGAGCTGGAAGGTCAGCGGGAAC
>LWDU01000621.1_pt1 | contig 18842 bp, 17 predicted proteins | sample 727161 | NCBI WGS metagenome assembly LWDU01 (sample SAMN04566230, study PRJNA314399) | hydrothermal vent metagenome | isolation source: deep sea hydrothermal plume seawater | place: Mexico: Gulf of California, Guaymas Basin | collected 2004-07-11
TTATTGGCCTTCCTGTAATAAAAAATGGTGTGATTGGTGTGAATATAAAAGAGAAAATAATTTTACTTATGAAAATTTTATGAAAATTAATTCTTAGAAATTTTTCTTTTTCTTTTTTCCAAGTTTATTTCAGAAAATAAAAATAAATATAATATTTCTAAAATTCCTAGTGTATTTACAACTAATAATATTATAAACCATGGTAGGCTTTTTCTTCTCGCTGACTTCCAAAGGGCAAACCCTTTTAATGTGAATGTCCAAGCAAGAATTACTATTAATAGCCAAATTGGAATTCCTAAATAATCCATGCAGGAATAAACGAACTTTTATTTATAAATTATTTGTTTATTTTTCTTAGAGATATAAATATTTAAATACTTGAGTTAATTTTATGAGTCATACAATTTGTTGTGTTTATTTTTCATAAAATACAACATGTTGTATCAAAAAGTATGTATTGTCCCTATTGCCACAACACAGAAACCAAAGTTACTGATAAAAGGGACGCTGGTAAATTAACAAGAAGAAGGAGGGAATGTTTGAAATGTGAAAAAAGATTCTCCACTCATGAACTTGTTGAATTTAGTGAATTAAAGGTTTTGAAAAAAAGTGGAAAGAGAGAATTATTCTCTAAAGAGAAAGTTCGTAATGGGATTAAAAAGTCTTGTGAAAAGAGGCCTGTAACTGAGGAAAAAATAGAAAAGATGACGGAAATTGTTGAAAAAAAAGCTAGATTAAAAAAGGGGCATGTTAATACAACTTACATTGGTGAATTAATTTCTAAAGAATTGAAAAAAACTGACAAGATAGCTTATATAAGATTCGCTTCTGTTTATAGGGAATTTGCGGATTTGTCAGATTTTAAAAAAGAAATAAGGAGCTTGATAAATGGAAGAAGATAATTTTATTATTGAAAATACTGAGACATCTATTTTAAATTCTGGAGAAAGTCTTCCAAAAAAAGATAATCTTTACATGGACCGTTTTTTCTCTCACTATGGTAAAAATTCATTTAATTTTGACCCTGATGGAAATCCAATAAATTGGATTTCTGAAGATGTTAATCTTACTGATGATCTTGGAAAGGTTATTTATACTCAATCTAATGTAAAACGGCCTGATTTTTGGTCTCCTCTTGCTATAAAAGTTGTTGCAAATAAATACTTCTGGGGTGATAAAGACAAAAATGAAAGGGAAGATTCTGTTGAAAAGTTAATTGGTAGGGTATCTAGATTTCTCTCTAGACAATCAATGAAACAACATTATTTTGATGAAGAACAAAGTAATATTCTTCGAGATGAAGTAGCTTCTATTTGTTTAAATCAAATTGCGGTATTTAATTCTCCAGTTTGGTTTAATTCTGGAATAAATGAATATAACTCAGAAGCAGGAGGAGTTTCTACTTGGAAATGGGATTCTGAAACAGATACGATTATCAAATCTAAAAAATCTGATGATCGTCCTCAATGTTCTGCCTGTTTCATACAAAAAACAGAAGATGATATGGATTCTATTTTAGCTTTGCAAGTATCTGAAGCCACTTTATTTAAAGCTGGATCTGGAACAGGAACTAATAGATCTAGTCTTAGAAGCTCTAAAGAAAATTTAACTGGTGGTGGAAATGCTTCTGGACCAGTTTCATTTATGAAGGGTTATGATGCCTATGCAGGAATTGTTAAATCTGGGGGAAAAACTAGAAGGGCTGCAAAAATGGAAATCCTTAATATAGATCATCCAGATATCGTAGATTTTATAGAATCTAAACAAAGAGAAGAAAAAAAGGCTTGGGCTTTAATTGAACAAGGATATAGTGGCGGTATGAATGGGGAAGCTTATAACAGTATATTCTTCCAGAATTGTAACATGTCTGTTAGAGCAACTGATAAATTTATGGAATCTGTAAAAGATAATTCTAATTTTCAAACAAATTATGTTTTAACTGGTGAACCTTGTGAAACTTTTGAATCAAAAGAGCTTATTAGGAAAATAGCTGAAGGAACCCATGTTTGTGGAGATCCTGGAATGCAATTTGATGATATAATAAATAAATACCATACATGCAAAAATTCTGGTAGAATTAACTCCAGCAATCCTTGTAGCGAATATATGTTCTTAGACGATAGTGCTTGTAATCTTGCTTCTATCAATTTAATGAAGTTTAGAACAGAAGATGGAAAATTTGATGTTGAGAAATTTAAGAAAGTTGTTAAAACATTTATAATTTCTATGGATCTTTTAGTTGATGGTAGCAGTTATCCTACTGAAAAAATAACTAGAAATTCAAGAGATTTTAGACCCCTTGGATTAGGGTATGCTAATTTAGGAGCCTTATTAATGAGCTATGGGCTTCCTTATGACTCTAATGAAGGAAGAGCTGTTGCAGCAGCAATTACTTCTATAATGTGTGGGGAGGCATATAAAACCTCTTCTCAGTTAGCTGGAATTGTTGGGCCATTCCCAGGTTTCAAAGATAATGAAGAGTCTATGCTAAAAGTAATGAAAATGCATAGAGACCATGTTAAAGAAATAGAAGTTAATAAAATTCCTCAGAATTTAAGATTTCTAGCTAATGAAGCTTGGGATTCTTGGGAAGAAGCAGTTAAATTAGGTGAAAAAAATGGTTATAGAAATTCTCAGACAACTGTATTAGCTCCAACTGGTACAATAGCATTCATGATGGATTGCGATACTACTGGAATAGAGCCAGATATTGCTTTGGTTAAATATAAAGTTCTCTCTGGTGGTGGCATGCTTAAGCTTGTTAATAATAGCATCTCACTTGCTTTAAGAAATCTTGGATATCCGGAAGATCAAATTAATTCAATTATTAATTATATTGATAAAGAAGAAACAATTGAAGGCGCTCCTGAGTTAAAAGATGAGCACTTGCCAATTTTTGATTGTGCCTTTAAAGCTGCTAAAGGAAAAAGAGCTATCTCATATAAAGGCCATATAAAAATGATGGCGGCTACGCAACCTTTTATTTCTGGAGCCATTAGTAAAACAATAAATATGCCAGAAGAATCAACTATTGATGATATAGCTAATGCCTATATTTTCTCATGGGAACAAGGACTTAAAGCTGTAGCTATTTATAGAGAAAATAGCAAGAGAAGTCAACCTTTGAATACTCAAAAAACAGAAGGTGAGGTTATAAAGAAAAATAAGAGAAAATTAGCAAATGAGGAAAGAATTAAGCTTCCCCAAACTAGAAAGTCAGTGACTCATAAATTTGAAATTGCAGGACATGAAGGTTACCTTACTGTCGGACTTTATGATAATGGAAAACCTGGAGAAGTTTTTGTTACTATGCATAAAGAAGGTTCAACAATCAGGGGATTAATGGATGCTTGGGCTACTTCTGTTTCTTTGAATTTACAATATGGTGTTAAGTTAAATGCATTATTTGGTAAATTTAGACATCAAAAATTTGAGCCTTCTGGTTTTGTTAAAAATGATTCTGGCGGCAATATAGATAATGATATAAACCAGATAAAAAGTGCTTCTTCTATAGTGGATTATGTTTCCCAGTTTATGCTAAATAATTTTGGGAATGGATCTGGAAACTTAGAGATTGAAATTAATGAAATTGATAAGTCTGCTGATAAACAGTTAGATATTTCTGATTTTGGAAATGAGGGGCTGATTTGCCCTATCTGTGGAGGTCCTGCAAAAAGACTCGGAAATTGCGCTATTGTTTGTTCATCTTGTAAACAAACAACTAGAAGCGGTTGCGGAGAATAATTAAATAAAAAGATTTATTAAATAGGATTGTTAAAAATCAAAATGATCGAAGAATTAAATTCTGATAACTTTGAAAACTTTGTTAAAGAGGGTTCTTGTGTAATTGATTTTTATGCTGACTGGTGTGGTCCTTGCAAAATGTTAGCTCCGGAAATTGATAAGGCTTCTGAAGAAAATAATTCTGTAAAATTTGGAAAAATTAATATCGATAATAATCAAGAATTATCTCAAAGATTTCAAGTTATGTCTATTCCTACTTTAATTATTTTTGAAAATAATAAACAAATAGAGAGACATTCTGGATTTATTTCTTCGGAAGATCTTTCTGAGAAGATAAAAGATTCATTAAATAAATAAAAGCATTTAAAAATAAAATATTTCTTTATTCTTTTATGGTCCCGTAGCTCAGTCTGGTTAGAGCACCAGGCTTTTAACCTGGGTGTCGAGGGTTCAAATCCCTTCGGGGCCATTTTATTAAAAAAATCAAAATTTGTAGAAAGATTTAAAAAGGGAATTTTATAATCTTTTATTATTCCATAGTTGTTATATTTCCCATGCATATCCTACAATCAAAACATATTAAATTAACTCGAGAAGAAGCGAAAAAAATACTTGATAAGTATAATATTTCTTTGTCTCAATTACCTAAAGTGAAAAGAGAAGACTCTTCTGTTCCAGAAAACTCTGAGTCAGGTGATATTTTAAAAATTGAAAGGGAGCATGAGGGTAAAACTGAAATTTATTACCGAGTTGTTGTTTAATGGTTGAAAAGCATCTTTTAGTTAAAAAATATCTTGAACAGCATTCCTTAGTTGAATCTAATATCCTTAGTTTTAATAATTTCATTAATAATAGAATACAAGAAATTTTAGAAGATATAAATAAAAATATAACAAGTGATGAATTTGATATAAAATTTGGAAAGGTTAGATTCGGAAAACCTGAAATTGTTGAAGCTGATGGAAGTATTAATATTATTACTCCTACAGAAGCTAGATTAAGAAATTTAACTTATTCAGCTCCAATTTTTGTTGAATTATCTATTACTTTTGGAGAGCAATCTGATAGTGCCGAAGTAGAAATTGGAAAAATTCCAGTTATTGTTAGAAGTGATGCTTGTACAACAAAAGACATGACTAAGGAAGAATTAATTGAAAATCATCTAGATCCTTCTGATCCTGGAGGGTACTTTCTCGTTAATGGTAATGAGAGAATTATGACAATGACTGAAGACTTAGCTGCTAATCAACCTTTTATCGAAGAAGGGAGACTGGGTTTAACACTTAGGATTTTTTCTCAAAGAGGAGCTTATAGAATTCCCACAACTATTTCTGAAACTAAGGAAGGAATCTTAGAAGTTACATTTAGTAGATTAAAAAATATTCCAGCAATAGTCTTAATTAAATCTCTTGGATTATTGAAAGAATCTGAAATTGCTAAACATATTGAAAAAGAAGACGATTGCCTTATAGTTAATATTTATGAATTTACAAATATTAAGTCTAAAAAAGATGCTTTAAGTTATATTGCGGAAAAATCTGGAACTCATGGAACTGAAGAAGAAGTTATAGAAAGAATAGAGAGAAGTATTGATTCATTTTGTTTGCCTAATATTGGAACAGATAAAGATTCTAGAATAGAAAAGGCTATTACTTTATGTAAACGAGTAAAAGAATTTCTTGCTGCTAAATATAATAAAAGCATTAGAACTGATAAAGACCATTATGCCAATAAAAGAATAAAACTTTCTGGAGATTTAATGGCGGAATTATTTAGGGTTCATATGAATATTCTTGTAAAAGATATACAATATTCTTTACAAAAAATAACTAAGAGAAAAAAATTTTATTCTATAAAAACTATTGCTAAATCAACTTTATTCACTCATAGAATTGAAAGTGCTGTTGCTACAGGATCTTGGATTGGTGAAAGGGCAGGAGTAACACAGAATATGGATAAAACTAATTATCTTTCAATACTTTCTCAATTGCAAAGAGTTTCTAGTATGCTTCCTGGTGAACAAGAAAATTTCAAAGCTAGAACATTACATCCTACCCATTATGGTAGGTTCTGTCCTACTGAAACTCCAGAAGGTACAGAAATTGGTTTAAGAAAAAATCTTGCTTTACTTTCAATTATTTCTACTCCCCTTAAATTTGAAGAAGAAGAATTTATTAAAAAATTAAAATCTTTTGGATTGGAGGAGAATATCCCTGGAAAGTTTGATGTATTTTTTGATGGTAGATTTATGGGGATGGTTTCTGATCCTAAGGAATTTGTTATGGAAATGAGAGACGAAAGAAGAAAAAATAATATTCCTATGGAATTTAGTTTTAGAAGTAAAAATGAAACTAATTCTGTTGTAATATCTACTAATCCTGGGAGAGTTCTTAGACCCTTAATTATTGTTGACGAAGGAATTAGTAAACTTAGAGATGAACATTTGCTACTTTTGGAACAAGATAAAATGAAATGGGATGATCTTGTTAAAGAGGGAGTTATAGAGTATTTAGATGCTGCAGAAGAAGAGGATTCTTTTATTTCATTGACTAAAGAAGGATTAACAAAAAAACATACTCATTTAGAAATTGATTCTATTGATGTATTTGGTTTAATTACATCATTGGTTCCATTCGGAAATCATGACCAGGCATCTAGACTAATGAGGGGGAGTAAGACGCTTAAACAATCATTAGGCATTTACGCTGCTAATTATCTTGTTAGATTAGATACTGATGTTTCAATTTTACATTATCCTCAGAATCCCATAGTGAAAAGTTTTGTTTATGATACTTTGAAGATTTATCCTTCTGGACAAAATATTGTTGTTGCAGTTATGCCTTATGAAGGTTATAATGTTGAAGATGCATTAGTTTTAAGTAAATCTAGTGTAGATAGGGGTATGTCAAGAGGAACATATTTTAGACCTTATAAGGCCTCTGAATTACATTATGCTGGTGGTTTAAAGGATGATATAATCATTCCAGATAAAGATGTTTCTGGTTATAGAACTGAAGAATCTTACAAGCATCTAGAGTCTGATGGAGTTGTTTATCCTGAAGCTAAGATTAATTCTGGAGAAGTTATTATTGGTAAAACTACTCCTCCAAAATTCCTTTCTGAGGCTAAAGATATCAATATTCATTCTAAAAAAGAAGGAAGTACTGTGATGAGACAAGAAGAGCAAGGAACTATTGATGCTGTTTTTGTTACAGTTGATAATGAAGGAAATAAAATATTTCAAGTTAGAACAAGAGATGCTAGAATACCTGAACCGGGAGATAAATTTTCCACACCTCATGGTCAGAAAGGAGTTATTGGTTTAATTGCTGATTCTAAAGATATCCCATTTACATCCACTGGAATAAAGCCTGACTTGATCTTTAACCCTCATGGAATTCCTAGCAGAATGACAGTTGGATATTTAGTTGAATTATTGGCTAATAAAGTCGCAGCTACTACTGGAAGATTTGTCGATGGAACTTCATTTAGTGGTAAGAAAGTTGAAGAATTGGAAGAGCAATTAAGTGGAATGGGCTTAAGTTATGATGGAAAAGAAGATATGTATGATGGAATTACAGGGAAAAAAATGAATGTTAAAATTTATATTGGAAATATGTATTATTTGAGACTTAGATTTTTAGTTAAAAATAGAGTTCATGCTAGAGCTACAGGTAAAGTTGCCCTGTTAACTAGACAGCCAATTGAAGGAAGAGCAAGGGGGGGAGCTTTAAGATTAGGTGAAATGGAACAACAAGCAATTGTTGCTCATGGAGCTTCATTATTATTGAAAGAGAGATATGATTCTGATAAATCTATAATTCATATTTGCTCAAATTGTGGAAGTCTAGGAATAAAAGATAATCTTAATAATAAAAGTTATTGTCCTTTGTGTGGGGGAAACGAAATTGAACCTGTGGAAGTTTCATATGCCTTTAAACTTCTTACTGATGAATTGCTTGGATTGCATATAATGACAAACTTTGAATTAAAAAATAAATATGAATGATGGAAGAAATAATTAGAAAACAAGTAAAATCTTTGAAATTTAACCTTATTAGTCCTGAGCAGGTTAAAAAAATTAGTAAAGCCAAAATAGTTACTCCTGAACTTTATGATATAGATGGATTTCCAGTTGATGGCGGACTTATGGACTTAAGACTTGGAGTAATTGATCCAGGTATTAGATGTAGAACTGATGGAGCAACTATGAGAGATTGTCCGGGGTATCCTGGACACATAGAACTAGCTAGACCAGTAGTCCATATAAAATATATTCCTTTAATTGAACTTATATTGAGAAGTTTTAATCATAAATCTGGTAGATTAATGCTAAGTGAAGATAAAATAAAAAAATATTCTCCTGCAGAAAGAGCAAAAAAGGCTAAAGATAAAAAAGTTTGCCCTTATACTGGTGAAACTCAAGAAAAAGTAAAATTAGAAAAACCATATTCTTTTTATGTAGNTGATCTGACTCATAAATTATCAGATATAATTAGGGCTAATCAAAGACTTTGGGAAAATCTTAATGCTGGAGCTCCAGAAGTTATTATTGAAGATCTTTGGGATCTTTTGCAATATCATGTTACAACTTTTTTTGATAATAATATTACCAGAATTCCTCCTGCAAGGCATAGATCTGGGCAACCTCTTAAAACTATAACTGAAAGAATTAAGGGTAAAGAAGGAAGAATAAGAAAGAATCTTGCTGGTAAAAGAGTTAATTTTTCTGGTAGAACTGTTGCATCCCCTGATCCATATATCGGAATTAATGAAATTGGAATTCCATTTCAGGTTGCTAAAATAATAACTGTTGTGGAAAATGTTACTTCTATAAATATTAAAACCATGGAGGCTTTGATAAAGAGGGCTGATGAGCATCCTGGAGCTAATTATATTATCAGACCAGATGGTAGAAGGAAAAGAATAACAGAAGATCTGAAAGAAGAAATATGTAATGAAATTCAGCCTGGATATAAAGTTGAAAGACATCTTAGAGATGGAGATATTGTTTTGTTTAATAGACATCCTTCCCTTCATAAACAAAGTTTAATGTCCCATTATGTTAGAGTACTTAAAGGTAAAACATTTAGGATACACCCTTCTGCTGCATTTCCTTATAATGCAGATTTTGATGGAGATGAAGTTAATATTCACTCTCCTCAAACTGAAGAAGCTAGAGCTGAAGCAAAAATTTTGTTAGATATCAAAAATAATATGATCTCTTCCAAAAATAATACCAACTTTTTAGGATGTATTGCAGATGCTATAACTGGAAATTATATTCTTGGAAATAATAAATTTTCTAAATCTGATGCAGATCAATTACTTTTTTCTACTGGAGTTATCAACAAATTAAAAGATAAAGAAATAAAGGGAACGGATCTTTATTCTCAAATATTGCCTGAAAATTCCGGGATCAAAATTCCATCTGTTATTACTAGTAGTAATGCTTTAGGTTCTGAAGATGGAGAATTAGTTAAAGTTCTTGATAAAAAATTTGGAAAAGATTTAACTCTTGAAACAATTAGAAAATCTTTTAGACTTGGAACAGATTATCTTTCTAGAAATGGGTATACTCTTGCACTTAGGGACTTATCCGTTTCTGATGAGATTAAAAAAACTACTGATAATGTAATTAAAGAAGCTGAAAGAAAAACTGAAGAAATAATTAATCTTGAGAAATCTGGTTCACTTGAATTAATTCCTGGAAATACTATTGAAGAAACAAGAGAATTGAAGATAACTCAAATTTTAAATGAAGTTAGAACTAAAATTGGTAATATTGTTAAGGATAAATTCCCTAAAGATAGCAATGTTACTAATATGATCTCTTCAGGTGGTGGTGGAAGCATGCTTAATATAACCCAGATAGGTTGTTCTGTTGGACAACAGTCTTTCAGAGGGCAAAGAATAAATTTAGGTTATAATGATAGAACTTTAACCTTTTTTGAAAAAAATAATTTAAGTCCTGAATCTCACGGATTTATTAAATCTTCATTTTTTGATGGATTAAAACCTACAGAATTCTTTTTTGGAGCAATAACTGGGAGAGATGCTTTAATGGATACTGCTCTTAGAACTCCTAAATCTGGTTACCTATATAGGAGACTTGTTAGTGCGTTACAAGATTTGAAGATGGAATATGATGGAACATTAAGAGATGCTTCAAAAAATATTGTTCAATTTGAATATGGGGGAGATGGAAAGGATGTTTCTAGACTTCATCTTAATAAAGATATCTCTCCTGGGGAAGCTGCAGGAGTTGTTACTGCTCAATCTTTTGGGGAATCTTCTACTCAAATGGTTCTTAATGTTTTTCATTCTGCTGGAGTTGCAGAAATGCAGGTTACCCTTGGACTTCCTAGACTTATAGAAATATTCGATGCTAGAAAAGAACCCTCCACTCCAATGATGGAAATTTACCTTAATAAAGAATTTAATAATCAAAAAGATTCCACTATTTTTGCAGAGAAAATAAAAGAAATAAATCTTGAAGAAATAGTTTCTGAAATAAAATTAAACTTTTCTGGAAAGAAAATAGAAATAGAACTAGATAAAAAATCTTTGAAAAATGTCCATATTGGAATTCAAAAAGTTTCTGATAGCCTTGTTGAAAAAGGTTTTGAAATTAAAGTTAAAGATTCTAAAATTATTGTTGAAACTTCTGATTTAGATTTTAAATCTATGTATAAATTTAAAGAAAAACTTAAATCAACAATAATTTCCGGTATTAAAAATGTCTCTCAAGTAGTTGTTGTAAAAAGAGGAAAAGATTTTGTTGTTTTAACTGCTGGAAGTAATCTTAAAGATCTACTTGAAATAAAAGGAGTTAATTCTGACAAAACTACTACAAATAATATTCATGAAGTTGCTGCAGTTTTGGGAATAGAGTGTGCAAGAAAATCTATATTTAATGAAGTGGAAAAAGTTTTAGAAGGTCAAGGATTGGATATTGACTACCGACATCTTAATTTAATTGCTGATGCAATGACTTCTTCCGGAATTGTTAGGGGAGTTACTAGAATGGGAATTATTTCTCATAAGTCTAGTATTTTTGCTAGGGCAACTTTTGAGACTCCTGACAAACAATTTGTTAATGCCACTATACAAGGATTAAGAGATGAGTTATCTTCTGTTATTGAAAATATTATCCTTAATCAACCTGTACCTGTAGGAACTGGGCTTCCTGGATTGTTAGTTAAAGTTACTGGGCCACTTGCTAAAAAAGAAAAATCTAAATAAGATAAATTTATAAAGTTAGTTGGAAAATTTTAATTAAGATGATTGAATTGAATAGCGCTATGAATTCAGGTTCTTTGTTTCTTGGAATTAAGCAATCTTTAAAGAATTCTAAAGATTTAGATAAGGCAATAGTTTCTTCTGATTGCAGAAAGAATATTATTGACCTTCTTAAAGCTAATAAGATAAACATTTTAATAAGTGAACTAACTAAAGATGAAATTAAGGAAAGGCTAGAAATAGAATTTTATTGTGAAGTTTTTGGATTAAAAAAATAAAGGATTTCTATAAATGGAAACTATAAATATGAAAATTATGAGGTATCTTAACCTATTAAATGAGGTTTCTAGAGTTAGAACTACAAAATGTTTCTTTTACAATAATACTCTTTTTTTTGCAGTTCCGCCAGCTAAAATATCTCAAGCTATAGGTCCTGGGGGAAATAATATTAAAGAAATAAGTAGAAAACTTAGAATGAAAATTAGAATAATGAAAGATGCTAAAGATTTGAATGATGCTAAAAGATTTTTGGAAGATATTGTTAAACCATTGACTTTTACCTCCTTAGAAATTAAAGATGATGAAATTATAATTACTGCTGGATCAAGAACCAATAGGGCTTCCCTTTTTGGAAGGTATAAAAAAAGACTTGAAGAATTAAAAAAAATAACTGAATTTAGTTTTAAAAAAGAATTGGTAATTATTTAAAGAGTGAAACATTTAAAAAGTAATTTTTCTAGCAAAAAAAATGGGATTGTTCAATGCGAAAAAATTAATTAAAGATAGGGCTAAATCTAGGTGGAAAAAAAGATCCTACAAAGTAAGAAAGCTTAAACTTAAAGAGAAGTCTGATCCGCTTGGTAGATCTGCTCAAGCTAAAGGAATAGTTATAGAAAAATTTCAAAAAGAAGCTGCACAGCCAAACTCTGCTATGAGAAAATGTTGTAAAGTTCAACTAATCAAAAATGGAATTCAAGTGGGAGCTTTTATTCCAGGAAATTTGGCTCAAAAATTTATAGATGAACATGATGAAGTTATTATAGAAAGAATTGGTGGAAAACAAGGAAGAGCTAAAGGAGATATTAGAGGAATTAGATTCCAAGTAATTAAAGTTAATGATCAGCCATTGCACAGATTGGTAAGTGGTGCAATAGAGAAGGGTAGAAGATAATGGAATTTAAAGTTTTTGATTTATACGATATGAAAGATATTGAAATTAGTGATGAAGCATTAAAACCTTATATTAACGTTGAAGGGAAATTATTAATAAAAACTTATGGGAGGAATATTGGAAAATTCGCTAGTTCTAAAAGTCATATTGTAGAAAGAATGGCAAATAGAATCTCTGTTCCTGGGCATGTTGGTAAAAAACATAAAATAATTACTTCTTGGGCTTCTGGAAAATATTCTAATAGCGTTAAAATAATAATCGAAGCATTTGAGATAATTGAGAGAAAAAAGAATGAGAATCCAGTGCAAGTTTTAATAAAAGCTATTGAGAAAAGTTCTCCTAGAGATGAGATTACAACAATAGAATATGGTGGTGCAAGATACCCTCAAGCAGTTGATGTTAGCCCGTTAAGAAGAGTTAATCTTTCTATAAGATGGATTGTTCAAGGATCTTATCAGAAATGTTTTGGCAAGAAAAAGAAAATGGCCGAAAGTTTGGCTAATGAAATAATTCTAGCTTCTGAAGAAAACATGGAAAGTTATGCAATGAAAAAGAAAAATGAATCCGAAAAACAAGCTGACGCTGCTCGTTAATTTTATAATAATATGGTAGACCCTAAAACAGAAAAAGTAATTAAATTAATGACTGATCAAGAAAGTATCAGAAATATAGCTATAGCTGCACATATTGATCATGGAAAAACTACTTTTTCTGATAACCTTTTGGCTGGTGCTGGAATGATGTCTGAAGAATTAGCTGGAAAGGCTAGGTTACTTGATTTCCATGAAGATGAACAAGCTAGGGGAATTACAATTGACTCAGCAAGCGTTAGTATGGTTCATGATATCGATGGAAAAGAATACCTTATTAATTTAATTGATACTCCTGGACACGTTGATTTTGGAGGAGACGTTACAAGAGCTATGAGGGCCGTTGATGGATGTGTAGTTCTTGTCTGTGCTAGCGAAGGAATAATGCCTCAAACTGAAACAGTCTTAAGACAGGCTCTTAAAGAAAGAGTTAAGCCAGTTTTATTTATCAATAAAGTTGATAGACTTATTAGAGAAGTTAAATTAACTCCTAAAGAAATGCAAGAAAAATTTATGAATGTTATTGGAAAAGTTAACGATCTCATATCTGATTTGGCTGAGCCTGAATTTGCAGATAAATTTTTAGTTAATGTTCAAGATGGTAGTGTTGCGTTTGGTTCTGCCTATCATAATTGGGCTTTATCTCTTCCTTATATGGAAAAAAAAGGAATTAGTTTTAAAGATGTAATAGACAAATATGGTGAGGGTGAAGATTCGTATAAAGAATTATCAAAAAGCTCTCCATTAAATAAAGTTGTTTTAGATATGGTTGTTAAACACCATCCTAACCCGCGGACTGCGCAAAAATATAGGATTCCTAAAATTTGGCAAGGTGAATTAGATAGCCAATTGGGAAACGACCTATTACTTTGTAACAAAGATGGAGAACCTGCTTTCATTTGCACAAAGATTGTTATAGACAAAAATGCTGGAGAAATTGCTACTGGAAGATTATTTTCTGGTGAGCTAAAACAAGGAGAAGAAGTTTACATGAATCTTTCTAAGAAAAAATCTACTCTTCAACAAGTTAGTATTTACAAAGGTGCTCAAAGAATACAAGTTGGAAAAGTTTCTGCAGGAAATATTGTTGGATTAGTTGGACTTAAAGGGGTTTTTTCTGGAGAGACTATTAGTAAAAATGAAATTGAGCCTTTTGAAGCTATTAAACATATGTTTGAACCAGTTGTTACTAAAAGTATAGAGGCCAAAAAAGCTGCTGATCTTCCTAAGTTAGTTAATGTTTTAAGACAAGTGGCTAAAGAAGATCCTAGTTTGAAAATAGAAATTAATGAGGAAACTGGTGAAAACTTAATATCTGGAATGGGTGAACTTCATTTAGAGATTATTGAAAATAGAATAAAAACTGAGAAGGATCTTGATATCAATATGGGTTCTCCAGTTATTGTTTACAGAGAAACTGTTGGTGATGAGAGTCAGATGGTTGAATCTAGAAGTCCTAACGGACATAATATCCTTTATTTGAAAGTTGAACCTCTTGAAGATGAAGTTTTTAAAGCTATTCAAGAAGGAGATATTCCTGAAGTTAGAATGAAGAAGAAATCTGAGGATATATGGGAAAAGCTTGAAAATCTGGGCGTTTCAAATGATGAAGCTAGAGAGTATAAAGAAATCTACAAGGGTTGTGTTTTTCTTGATAGGACTAGAGGTATTGTTTTGTTAAATGAAATTATTGATTCTGTTTTGGATGGTTTTAAATTGGTTGTTGATTCTGGTCCGCTTTCTAGAGAACCTTTAACAAAATTAAAAGTTAGTTTACATGATGTGAAGATTCACGTTGATAGTGTTCATAGAGGTCCTGCTCAGATCTATCCTGCTGTTAGAAGGGGAGTTCATGAAGCAATGAATAAAGCCAAACCTGGATTATTAGAACCTATACAGACTCATGTTATAGAAGCTCCTATAGACTTTATGGGTACAATAACAAATTTAGTTGCTAGTAAGAGGGGAGTTTTAGAAGATGTTAATCAAGAAACTGGGCAAGTTAGTGTTAGAGCTCAAATTCCTGTTTCAGAAATGATTGGATGGAGCAATGATCTTAGAAATGCGACAGGTGGTCGAGGAGTATCTAGTTTAGCTGAACAACAATTTAAGAAACTTCCTACAGAATTACAAGAAGGAATTATTAAGAAAATTAGAAGTAGGAAAGGTTTGAGTGAAAATCAATAGTTTTTTTCATATTTTTCTTTAATTTTCCTTTCAACAAAATTCTTTTCTCTTCCTAAGATATTTAGAAGATAAGTTCGACGATTTAATAAATTTTCTTCACTTTCTTTTACAATTTTTGGAACTTTTTTTCCAATGAACTTTTTTAATCGTATTTCGCACAGTTCAATTTCTCTCTTAACTTTTCCTCTTAAAGATTCGTAACTTAATTTTTCTGATTCTTCGGATATTAAATTTATATCTATTAAATCATTTACTAATTCTCTTTGGTACTTTGATTTGTTACTTACTTGATCTCTAAATAATCTATTTATTCTTTTTTCAATTTTTAGATTATCTTTTAAACTTCTTAGTTCTGCATCTTGTAAATAATTTAAATAATTTTCTCTACCGAATAATTCTTCCCAATTTTGTTCATCAGTCATTTCGAAGTATCGCATTTTGTTTAGATAAGATATTGGGTAATCTTCTAAAATTTCTTCAATTGATTCACTTGCAAATCTTTTATTATCCATTCCTTTTTTTTGAGACCTTTCAAATAAATTTATAAAACAATTTTTTAAATCATTATAACTTGATTTACTTGATTTTTCTTTTTCTTTTTGATAAAGATTCCATGAAAAATCACTTAAGGGAATTTCTTCCTTTTTTGAATCTCTTTTTTCATCATCGTCATCATTGAAATCTAAATCTTTAAAATCAACTTTTATTTTCCTTATAACTTCTTGAACGTAAGTTCCTAAACCTACAACATTCTCCGGAGTAGCCTTGTAGTATATAGGAATTTCTTTTTTTGCCAAATTATCATTTATTTCCAAAGCCAAATTTTTTGGATTATTGTTAATCCTTTCTATCTCTTTTATTAATTCAAATGCTTCTTTTGTCCCCACATATCTATCTTTTTTAATCTCTTGAACTATTTTGAATAATTCTTTTATTTTTTCAGATTTTTTTCTTTCTTTCATAGAAAATTTCTCACATTATCTTTTATAAACTTTACTATTATAAAGTGATGATTTTTCTACTTTGACTAAATGTTAATAAATGTTATTTAAGATTAAATAACTTTTAATTGGGGGAAAAAGGGAGGAATTTTATACAAAAACTTTATTAAGATTAAATAACATTAAATAATGAGGTGAATTAAATGGCTTTAAAGACATTCAATATAGATGCTGAAGTTTACAAGGATTTTTCAGAATATTGTAAAAAAGAAGGGATTAGTATGAGTAAAAAATTGGAAAATTTTATACGAGAGGAACTTTTTAGTATTGCCCTAGGAGAGAAAAAGGTTGTACGTGCAAAAAAGGGAATTGACTCTGGACATCACTCATTGGCATTCATCTTCTAAACAAGTACAAATTACCCCGTAACTTTCGGAATTGTAGCACTCCTTCCAGTCACAGGTTGTTATAGCTTCTTCTTCAAATTTTCCTTGGCAAACTTGAAGAGAACATCCGGAAACAATACAGTCGTTATTTGTCGCACATTCTCCCAAAGTTGAAATTCCGCAAAAAGAATCCTCTATTTGTTCAATTTCTCCAGGTATTTTTCCAGAATAATTAAACGCGAATAAAAATAAAAAAATAATTCCTAAAATGATGCCGATTGCAATAATTGTATTTACCTTCTTTTTTTCCATTATATTGATTATTTAATATATTTATAATAATTTCTATTTGGATCTTTTTTGGAGATATAAAAAATAATTAAGCAGGATTATTTTGTATTGGAGCTAAGTTGTTTTGTGTTGAACCTGGATTGTTTTGTGTTGAAGCTAAGTTATTTAGTTCTGATTGAACTATTGCAGGCATAATTATTGAAACCAAAACGTACAATATAAACCATAATAATGTATTGTCGTCTTTTTTTACTGTTTTAGCGAAGCCTTCGCAATACTTGTATACCCAGTAGATATTGGCGATCGGAATGATTAATAACCAAGCTGTTGGAATTTGCGCCCCCAAATTATTCATCTCGTTTTTTGTAGAAACCATCCAATAAATGGCATAGATTCCAAAAGTTAAGATTGTAAATAAATACACTAAGAATATATTTCTATGTTTAACCATCTTTTATCAACTCCCCTAGTATTAATTTGCAATTATCATTATATAAAAGTTTGTAAAAAAACGTGCAAAAATATGGGTAAGTGCGGCTACAGTAATTTCAATTCTTCTATGGATTTGGTCATTTAATAGGGGGGGTTTTATTTAGTTAGTTTTTAGCATATATGCTATTATCTCCGTCGATGAGTATATTTTGGACAGAAACATTTAAATACCGTTCAAAATAATATCAATTACTAAATTAGAATGGCTAAAGAAAAACCTACATTAAACGTTGCCTTTGTTGGTCACGTAGATCATGGAAAGAGTACTTCTATCGGTAGATTAATGTTCGATTCTGGTAGACTTCCTCAGCAAGAATATGAAAAGTTGAAAGCTCTTGCCCTTGAAAAAGGAAAGGCTGGATTTGAATTCGCTTATGTTATGGATAAATTTAAAGAAGAAAGAGAAAGAGGAGTTACTATTGATTTATCTTATCAGAAATTATTAACTGATAAATTTGAAGTTACAATTATTGATGCTCCTGGGCACAGGGACTTTATTAAAAATATGATTACTGGAGCTTCTCAAGCTGATGCAGCATTTTTATGTGTAGCGGCTAAAGAAGGAGTTCAACCTCAGACTAAAGAACACGCTTGGCTTTTGAAAACAATGGGAGTTGGGCAAGTTTCTGTTTTGGTTAATAAGATGGATACTGTTGATTTTAAAGAAGATATCTATAAGAAAGTTAAAGAAGAAGTTTCTGTTATTTTAAACCAGGTTGGTTTTAAAACAGATGATATGGCTTTCATACCTGCTTCAGGATTTAAAGGGGATAATATTGTTAAAAAATCTGAGAAAATGGATTGGTATAAAGGTCCAACTGTTATGGAACAATTAGATAAATTTAACCTTCCTGGAAAACCTACTAATTTACCTATGAGAATGCCTTTACAAGATGTTTATGATATTACTGGAATTGGTACAGTTCCTGTTGGAAAGATTGAAACTGGAGTTATGAAAATTGGTCAAAAAGTTATTGTTCTTCCGGGTAGATCTGGTACTGGAATAAAAGGAGAAGTAAGAACAATTGAAATGCACCATGAACAATTAAAAGAAGCCGAAGCTGGAGATAATTGTGGAATAAATATTAGAGGAGTTGGTAAGAAAGATGTTGCTAGAGGGGATGTTGTTTGTGACGCTTCTAAACCAGCTACTATTGCTGAAGAATTTGTGGCTCAAGTTGCTGTGATTTCTCATCCTACTGTTATTGCTAAAGGTTATACTCCTGTATTCCATGTTCATACTGCGCAAGTTCCTTGTCAATTTACAGAATTAATTGAGGTTAATAGAGGTGGAGAAACCATTAAAAATCCCGACTTTTTGAAGAATGGAGATGTTGCTAAAGTTAGAATTAAACCTATTGGTAATTTGGTTCTAGAAACGCAAGCAGATAATCCTCACATGTCAAGATTTGCTATTAGGGATGCAGGATCCACTGTTGCAGCTGGAGTTTGTATTGAATTGACACCAAAAAAGATTTAATTATTTTTTAGAACTTTATTTATTATTTCAAGGTCATCTATAATTAGACATCTCTTTCCATAACATTTTTTTATCCTTACAAATTCCCCATTTAAAGAATCTCTTACTTCATATTCTGCCATTTTTATCTTTGGATCTATTTTTTCTAAAAATTTTAAAATTTTATTTTTAGGCAAGTAAAAAAATTGATGGAGTGGTTGCTGGGAAGATGCATCCCTTCTGTATTGGTAGGTTGGATTTAATTCTCCTGGATAAGATCCTAACATGAGGTCCTGTAATTTATCACTCTCTGTGAATAGGTCTACTCTATTTTCTATT
>LWDU01000162.1_pt1 | contig 18821 bp, 17 predicted proteins | sample 727161 | NCBI WGS metagenome assembly LWDU01 (sample SAMN04566230, study PRJNA314399) | hydrothermal vent metagenome | isolation source: deep sea hydrothermal plume seawater | place: Mexico: Gulf of California, Guaymas Basin | collected 2004-07-11
GTATGCAGGATTGGGAGATTCTCGGCCTGAGTACCGCAAAACCGTAAGCGGACAAGATCGTGTTATCACGAAGGGCAGATGCTTGCCCTTCGTGAGTACGAGAACTGCAACCTACAGCCAGCTACCCTCTCGGGGGTAATATGGCTGTAGTGTTGTTGCAGCATCTCCGTACTGGTTTCCGGCGACAAGCCAAGCGTCGTCATAAAAGATGTATCTCTGTCATCTTAGTTCGCGCCAGACGCGGTTACTCATCCCCAACTCGTGTTGTCGGTCTCTCTTCTCTTCCCAGCAAACTCATCGGCCATCTGCATCGGGGTCAGCTTGCTGTAGTGTTTTCCAGCATCGCGACACTGGCGCCCATCTGCCTTGCCAGTTGATGGATGTTCCTCCCCTTATAAAGCTCCAGCGCCGCATAGGTGTGCCTTAAGCTATAGAGAGTTCTGGGTTTTTCACTGGCCGTTCCAATCAATAGATCGGTGTCCCTTAAAAGTTGCCCAAAGCTCTGGTGTAAGTGCGCGGTCCGAGTGCCATCGCTTAACCGAAACACGTACTCATCGACTCTGGCATTTAATAGATCATCAAAGCTCAGGCCGGCCAGCGTTGGAAATCGGCTCTGTATGCGCCGAAGGTAGATCCCGGTATTGTGTTTGGCAATCAACTGGCGGTTTCCGGTCTTGCCATCAACTGTCATCTGCAGGAATCTTTTCCCTTTACGGTTGATAAACCACTGGATATGCCGCCATTTGAGATTCGCTGCCTCGGTGCCGTGGCGCATGCCGGTATTGGCGAGGATCAAGACATAATCGCGCAATAGCTCCCGCATCATGCGGGTGCGTGCTGATTTACCAGTCTTCACCCATTCCCGCATACGCCGGGTCAAAAGCCGATATTCTTCAAAGGTAAAAGCAGGACGAGTCTCGGACTTTATGCCCTTGTTTGTCAAAGAGGGCAGGGTAGATCTTGGGATCCAGCCATGTTGCAAGGCGATATCAAAGATACGGGACAGTGCTGCATTGTGGGTGGTGATGGTGCTCGCGGCGGGCTCTTTGCCCATCTTCTCTCGCCGCCAGGCCTCATAGTCATTCAACTTGGCAGGCGTAATCGAATCGACCGCGTATTTGCCAACAAAGGGAATCAGGAAATTATGAATGACCCCTATATAGGCGCTATAGCCCACTTTGCCCCGGCCATGGATGAGTTCTTCTTCCATCGCAGCAATAGCCGCTTTGGCGACAGAGGCAAATTTACGGGTACTTTGGGGGAGTTTGTTGTCTGCTTTGACCTTGGCTTCGTAATAAAGCGCTCTGGTTTTATCAGAGGCTTCATCAAGATCGACGGTCTTGGTCGAGACCCTGTGCCAGGTGCCATTATCTAAACGAAGGCGCGCCTGCCAGGCCGAACTCCTGGTGTCATGGCTACTTATCGGCTGGATCGGTTCGGTGCTGATCGTGGTATCTGTTGAGCGGAGTAAATGAGCAGTACGTCGACAGGCGGCACTGGTCCCGTGGGCGAATTCTACCGTGATGGCGGTCAGCAGGGTATCGACAGCAGCTTGAAATAATTCAGAACGCATGTGGAACGTGAACCTGGGTGGAGGATTGTGTCGATGTTGCGCTTAGCGATATCTTACGATCCAGCAACATCGCCCACCCGTCGCACGCGGACACGAAGACTGTTGCCGGGCAGATAAGACAGCGGCATATCTTCGGTTTCGATGGTTGTCAGCGTGTCTTCAGCCGCACCCGCTTCGAGGGCCCGCAATGTCGCTAGCCTAGTGGCTTGTTCGATCGCTTCCGTGCGCGAGAGATCCCGAAAGATTTGATCGACCTCGCCCGATACTTGTGCGATGGCCGCCCCCACTGCGTTGGCGCAGTCGCCATGGATGACACGATGCAGGTCGGACACACCCCTGAGCTGGTCAGGTACCAGAAACGCACCACCGCCGACCGCGATCAGCGGTGAATCGCCGGCACGGGTTTTGACCCGGTCGATGGCTTCTTCTAGAAGTCGTTCACATTCAGCCAGTACTGCAGACTGTGTGTCTGCATTGATGCTACGCAGAAATTCTGCGTTACCCAGGTCGAGCAGGCCGCGGGCAACGGCGATGTCTGTTGCCGTCAGTTGATTGCCGCCAAAAATAAGCCCGTCATGTAGCAACTGGTAGCCGACCGACAACGGCCCGACCTGTAGTGGATCAAGGCAGACATGACTCCCGCCACCGAGTCCGAACGACAGCAATTCCGGCATCCGGAACAGGGTGCGTACGCCGCCAATCTCGACAACCGTGTTGGATTCACGCGGGAAGCCGCTGACCAATTGGCCCACGTCGGTTGTGGTGCCACCGACATCCACCACGATGGCATCGTCTATGCTGGATAGATAGGCAGCGCCGCGCATAGAGTTGGTGGCGCCGGAGGCAAAACTGTAGACCGGAAACCGGATCGCTGTTGCGGCCTCGACCACCGTACCGTCGTTTTGAGTGATATACAGCGGTGCGTTGATACCGCCTTGATGGAGTGCCGCCTCGAATGCGTTGATAGTCTGAACTGCCAGACCGCTCAATGCTGCGTTCAGCAGCGCAACATTTTCCCGTTCCAGCAATCCAATCCGACCCAGGTCGGACGACAGTGTGATCACAGCACCGGGAATTTCGTCCGTAACGATGGTGGCGGCACGTTGTTCGTGGTCGGCATCAATGGGGGAAAAGATCGATGCTATGGCAATCGCGGTCAGACCCTGGTCACGCATTTCAATGGCGGCCTTGCGAACGGCGTCTTCGTCCAGGGGTAGGATGGGCCGTCCGTCGTATTCATGCCCACCCCCAACCGACCACACACCACCCTTGGCGATTTGTGCGAGGTCACCTGGCCAGTCACAGAACGGCATCAAGCTACCGCTGACCGGATCGCCAATACGCAGCGCACCGACCGGCGACAGTGAGCGGCGCTGCACGATAGCATTCACAAAATGTGTGGTGCCGATCATCACGCTGTCAACATCGCCCTGACCGGCAGGTACAGCACGTAGTGCCCAAAGGGCTGCGATGATACCGCCGGTGACGTCTTCGCTGGTGGGTTCCTTCACCGCACGCAGGACTTTACCGTTATCGATTAGGACTGCATCGGTATTGGTGCCGCCAACGTCGATACCGATGCGTCTCATGACACAAAGACCGAGGTATAAGGGATATCGTAGCCGAACGCACCGGGACCGACCAGTTCGAGTCCCCGTGCTGAGAGAAACACCTCAGGCGGGGGTAGGGCAATCACACTGACCCGCTGTCCGTAACGGATCGTTTCGGTGCCGATGGCTTCCCCGGAGTCAGTGTTCAATACACAGATCAGATCCGGGGATGTGACCCGCGGAGTGCCATCCTGCCAGGCGACGATCCACTCATTCTGAAAGCTGATCTGCATCAGTATGCCTTGGGAGTCATCCAGACCCTCCAGCGTGACCTGTCCACGCAAGAAACCTTCTGTGGTTCTTCGTTCAACATCAGTCACCTTCCCGCTGTAGAGTCTTTTGCCTGGTTCGACACGAAGGATGGCTTCGATCGGATCATGATGCAGCTGCTGCGCGTTACGCACGGCCGAGCCGATTTCAATGGCCTTGGTGGTGGTATGCGGAATCGCCCAGCGCTTGATTTCAGCACCGCTGCGCGGCGCCTTGCAGGTTGCGGCGACTGATCCATACTCAGTACATATCTTGCGGCTGACGCGTTCCATCCATTTCCAGGTGGGCACTTTATAGACGACCGATTCCACACCCCGAGGATCGATACTGGTCAGCGGATAGGGTTTTAAGTCGCCGACCGCGAAACTGGTCATTTGTGCTTCGGGGTAAGCACGGCCCATACAGTCGGCATCGACTACGGGCCGGTCCAGGTGCGCGGCAGCCATCAGCGGCTGGATCGCATTGCCACCACCGATCTCCAGGGACATGATGGCCTGAAACTGCACGCCGGTAATCTCTTCCATAAGCGCCACGGCACGGGCGATAGTGCGGCTGTCCGTCAGCCGCTCCTGACCGACCAACGGCGCCCCCTGGTTGGAGACAACCGCGATCGTATCGGTAGCGTCCAGGCTGGCTGGGGAGATTAGACGGACGCGATGTCCTGACGCATACAGCTGGCGCATGTTCAGCAGGCCCAGGTAAGGGCTGCCGCCGCCGCCCGTGCCGAGGATCCAGGCACCGACGGCCAACGACTCAATATCGTCCAGACTGAGTTCTCGTGTTTCGCTCATTCCAGTAGTTCCCGGATGACGCGGCCGGTGGCCGTGATAGCCAGCAGCGTGGGCACGCCTACGGTGGCCGAGACGATGGCTTTGCTGTGCGGGGTATAACTCATGCAGTCCATCGCCACCAGATCCGGTTTTAGGTGTGCCAGCCGTTCTGCAGCATTGCGTGTTTCGATCTCATCCGCACTGGGGCGCAGAGCCTCGGCAACCACCTCTACACCGGTGCGCTGCCACTTCGCCACCAGCTTGTTCGACTGTTCCGGCAGCGGAATGAGCAGCCCCAGCCGGCCACGTGAGAGCAAACTCTCGGCAAGTGCATTGAGAATTCGCGAGGGAAAGATCACACCCGCATCACCGTCCATCGGAGGAAACTCGCCAGTGCAGGCAAAGACCAGCGTATCGGCACCATCGCCACGAAGCTGTTGCAGTGTGTTGGGCGCCCGCTCAATCACATGGGTTTTTGAGATTTTGACATCAACCCCGCCACGCAGTCGGGTGTACAGCGTATCGGCACCATCCATCGGCGGGCGCTGGGCGATCTGCTCATCAGTCAGGTTATCCAGACAACCCCGCAACAGGACACGGGCAGACGAGGGCGCCTGCTCGGAAAACAGTGCAGCAATATCATCGCGCGGTGCCTGCCCGATCGTGGCAATGCCCAACGTGCGTTCGGTAATCACCGAGACAGGGGTCAGGGTAGGGGCAGTCGGGCGAGTCGCCCGCCATCGACTGTGTAGACCTGACCCGTGACAAACGAGGCGTCGTCTGAGACCAGCCAGGCGACCAGTGACGCGACTTCTTCGGGTGTGCCGGTACGGCCCACCGGGTGGATGCGGCCAATCTCCTCGCGGAAACGCGCTGGGTCTGGCATCGACTCGATGAAGTCGGTATTGAGTTCGGTATCAATCCAGCCCGGTGCAACGGCATTACAGCGGATGCCGTCCGGCCCGTGATCAACTGCGACAGCGCGTGTCAGCGCATGCAGGCCCGCTTTGGACGCGCAGTAGGCCGGGTGGCGTGCATTCGAGCCCAGGCCTTCGATGGAGCCGATGTTCACGATACGACCACCGTCTCGAAGATAGGGCAGTGCCTGTTTGATTAGAAGAAAAGGTGCGCGAAGATTAACGGCCAGCGTTCGGTCCCAGTCCTCGACCGACATTGTCTCGACAGTCGCCTCCAGCATAATGCCAGCGTTGTTGATCAGGATATCGAGCTGTCCGGCGTGTTCGGTGACGTGCTCAATAATCTGGCGGGGGGCGTCGGTGTCGGCGAGATCGGCGCAGATGCTATCAAATTCAGGGTCGTCCTGCCTCTGCGCGGTGAACACCTGAATGCCCTGGCTAGCCAGATTCCGGGCACAGGCCTGTCCGATACCGCTGCGCCCGCCCGTCACCAACGCAACCTGTTTACGGTCTGTTGTCATATCACTGGCTTTCCACCATTGATCTCCAGCAGCGCGCCGCACATGTAGCGCGACTGATCAGAGGCGAGAAACAGCACCACATCGGCGATCTCTTCCGGTTGGGCGATATGCCCCAGCGGTACGGACTGATTGAGATTATCAATGGCTGTCTCAGGGTCGATACCGCGCGCACTGAATCCCGAACGCAGCATGGGGGTATCCACTTCGTTGGGGCAGACGGCGTTCACACGAATACCCTGGTGGGCGTGGTCATGGCCCAGGCACTGGGTCATCGATGCGAGTGCTGCTTTAGACATACAGTAGAGCGGATGGTTGGGGCCAGGCCGTACACCCCAGCAGGATGAGACATTGACAATGGCACCGCCGCCGTTGGCAGCCAGAATCGGTATGGCCGCCCGGCAGATACGAAAGGGTGCTTCGACGTTGACAGCCATGGACTGAATGTAGTCATCGTCCGTTGAGTCAGTGATGACGCCACGGCGGATGATCCCGGCGTTGTTGATCACAATATCTAAACCGCCCAGTGCCTCGCGGGCTTTTGCGGGCAGTGCATCGCAGTGCGCGGGATCGGTGAGATCACCGGGGATGGCAGCATTGCACGGGATATCCTCGAGCTGAAAATCTGTCGCCGCAATGGCCGCACCGGCGTCGGTCAAGGCTTTGACAATTGCCTGGCCGATACCCCCGGCTGCGCCGGTGACCAGTGCTTTTTTCCCAGATAATGTCATCGATATATTGTAGGTGTACTTAAATCTATCAAGGTGTTTTCGCAGCGCACCCGCCTAAAACAGGCCTGGTTGCAGCGGTGAGGCAGCCACGAGCCCACCGTCTACGGTTATCGACTGACCTGTTGTGAACGCACTCTGGTCTGAGGCCAGCCAAACAGCCGCGGCGGCAATATCCTCAGGTTGTCCCCAGCGTCCAACTGGATGTCGGGCTAGCCCATCAGCCTTTGAGGCTGCCGGATCGCTTGCCAGGCTAAACGCCGCATCAACCATACCGGTCATGATCCAGCCCGGGCAGATGGTGTTGCAGCGGATACCTTCGGCACCGTGATCTACCGCAATCGATCGGGTAAGACCTGCCACAAATGCTTTGGATGCGTTGTAGAGCGCCATGGTCGGGTCGGCATGCTCGCCACTGATCGAGCCGATGTTGATAATCGAACCGCCGCCTGAAGCCGTCATGATCGGTATGAAGCGGCGGCAAACCAGAAACACCCCGTGTGCGTTGGTGCCCATCAACTGGTTCCAGTCCGCATCGGTGCTGTTGACCACGGTTTTTTCGAGCTGAACTCCGGCGTTGTTGACGAGGATATCGATGTTGCCGAGTTGACCCACCGCAAATTCCGCCAGTGCGTCGACCTGAGTTGGGTCACTGACATCAGCCTGCAACCAGTGCACGGCCTCCGGCAGATCGCTATCAGGTGCGTTCCGGCTGCTGGTTACAACCCGTGCCCCCTCGGATATAAATGCTTCAATTATGGCGCGGCCTATCCCACGACTGCCACCGGTAACCACGGCGGTCTTGTTATGCAGTTGTCCGGTACCAGTCGGGTTATTCATGGGCTGCAGGCCCTGCGATAGGCATCGAGCACGAGTCCGTGAAAATGATGTACCCCATGTTCACTCATACCGGACCCTTCTGGATCCACTAGATAACGACCTTGATTGAAGGCCGGAGTCTGCATGCCGCGCTGTACGCTTTCAACGAGCCCGATGTCTTCGGGCTGCAGTACGTCATCGATGAATCGGATGGCCTCCATTTCAGCATCGGTGGGTGTGTCGGTTTCAAAAAAGAAATCGAACTCCTCATAGGTCTCTTCCGCATTGACCGGAATAAAGCGCCACACCATGAAGTTGCCCCTGCCTGGGTAACGCATCAGGGTTATGTTGGGCCAAAGATACCAGACCGCATGGTCGGTCACACTCACGTCGTCGACGCCATAGGCCTGGTTTTCCGTACGGCCCGCTTTGGCCATATGGCTGGAATAGATACCATGAGTTTTGACTTGGTAGGTATCCATCTCCACCAGGGTCACAAAATCTTTGTGGGCCACGGGGCAGTGATAGCACTCCAGAAAATTATCGACGACGGCTTTCCAGTTGGCTTTCAAGCGATAGCTCAAGCGGTGTGCAAAGGTCAGCTCTCCAAGATCCGGTGCATAAGTCGTTACTTCCTGGGCGAGGTCACCGCTTTGCTCAGCCAGTGTTGAAGCGTCAGGATCGAGATTGACAAAAACCAGGTGACAGAAGATCTCGACTTGGATGGCTTGCAGGCGAACGTCATTGTCTCGGAAATTTTCGATCAGCTCACTGCGCCGTGCACGCCGCAGTGACCCATTAAGATCATAGACCCAGGCGTGGTACGGACAGGTGATAGTGCTGGTGATGCCCTCACCCTGCAGCAGTTCATGTCCCCGGTGCTGACAGACGTTGTAAAAAGCCTGTAGGCCACCCTCGGTATCGCGGGCCACAAAGATGCTCTGGCCCTGTAGGGATGCGGTGACATAGCTGCCGGAGTGGCGCAGCTTTTCTTCGTGGCACACGAACTGCCAGGTCCGGTGGAATACTTGCTCACGTTCAACAGTCAGAAAACGGTTGTCACGATAGCAGTCACTGTGGATCGAGTTTGATCGGGTTGCGACCGGATCATATCCCCGTCCGATATGATCGATATCAGCGCGCGTCAGTGGGGTTGCGGTCATCCCGTGGCCTTGAGCAGCGGGGCGGTCAGTGTGGACAGCCGGGTTTTTTGATTGCGGTCGTTATCAAAATTGTTTGGGTCAAGCCACTGTTCAAACGCCTGCTTGAGATCGGGCCATTCCCGATCAATGGTGGCATACCAGGCCGTGTCACGGTTGCGCTGCTTGTAGACCGTGGCCTGACGGAAGACGCCTTCATAAGACAGGCCCAGTCTCTGAGCCGCCATGCGGGATGGCGCATTGAGCGCATCGCATTTCCACTCATAGCGCCGGTAGCCGAGTGCAAATGCCTGTTCCATCATCAGGTACATCGCTTCGGTCGCGGCCGGTGTTCTTTGCAGTAGCGGGGAGTAGTGGATATAGCCGACCTCGATCGAGCCAGCGGGTGGTGTGATTCTGAGGTAACTGGCAATCCCAACACTAGTCTGACTTTCAGCATCGATGATGGTAAAGAAAAATGGATCATCCAGCTTGGCCATGTCACTCAGCCAGATGTGGAACTCGGCATAGTTCTCGAATGGGCCCTGCGGCAGGTAGGTCCAGTTGCGGCCTTCGGAATCGAGCGCATACGCATCGAACAGTGATTGTCCATCACGGTCCGCGTCGAGGCGTTCGAGTCGGCAGTAGCGTCCGATCATCGGTTCGGCAGGCGGCCTGACCGGTGGGATCCAGTCGCCAATAGAAAATCCAATCGGTTGAATAGTCATCGCTTTAGATTGTTTTCGTCGTGTGACATTGTCGGTCCAGATGAATTAATGCTCACCTCACAACTCTGATGATACCGATGCGACTGAATCAACGATCAAGCGAGCAAAATGCTGTTGAACCGGGTCCCAGTAGGGCGATAGTACGCCACCATCAAACCCGTCGGATAAGCGCCCAGCCTGCATGCGTTCCAGGATGCCAATGTCTTCATTGTTGAGATCATGCCAATTGTTGATGACCACATTACGCGCCTTTGTGTATTTATCACTATTTGCGCCGTCGCCGACAAAATACAGTCCGATCGATTCTTTGCATCGATCAGGTCCTGATGGTGTCGCCACAAAAGTGGCGAGCTGGTCCGGAAAAATCTCAAATGCAAAATTGGGGAACAAGACATACCAGTCTCCGCGCCTTTTCTTGTCACTCGGAAGGTTCGGAAAGTATGGCAATCCCTCCCCGCGGGCAGGATCCGTTTCCTTGAATTCGTAGCCGCATGAGAGAATGTGATTTTCGAATGTCGGTGGACTCCGTTCGGCCATAGCGACAAATGAATTAAGCCAGGGATGACAGGAGAAGACGTGATAAGGCTCGATGAAATTTTCGATTACCAGTTTCCAGTTCGCGTGAATATCGAATTCCAGCTCGGTACCAAAATTCAAGGCGCTCAGATCGTAACCATCAAGTTTATTGACTAGGGGCTCAATATGCGCTGAAAAAGCAGCGGCATTCCCATCTAAGTTAACAAACACCCAGTCGTTCCAGGTTTCACATCGAATCTCGATCAAGTTTGATTCCCGACATTGCACGGGGTTGACGTCGTGTTTGTCACCACCGAAAAAATGAGGCCGTGCCAGCAATTCGCCGCTGAGGCTGTAGCTCCATGAATGATTGGGGCAGACGATCGTGCGGCATTTGGATTTCCATTGATCGACCAGCAGCGCACCGCGATGCCGGCAGACGTTGTGAAAGGCTCTGATGGTAGTTTCATCACTTTTAGCCAGCAGGATAGGTTGTCCGGCTACCTCCACGGGTAACAGGTCTCCAACATTATGGAGTTTGTGAGCAAAGGCAGCGAATACCCAGGTGCTTTTGAAAAGTGAGTTCTGCTCCAGCTTGAAAAACGCCGAATCAGTGTAGGCAGCATTTGGCAGGGCAGACCCCTGAGCAGTGGGCTCAGTGATGCGTGTCCATAGATCCGGATCAAACCAATGATCGTTACCCACCAGGCGCTCCTGTCGTATCGAGAGAATTCATAGGGTCTCTATGGGGCTACTTTTCCCTGTGAAATGTTCCGCAGACTCACCCAGTGTGTCTTCACTGTAAAGACCAGGCTGCCTGAAATCCATCCAGAACTGCCTCTTCAACGGTTCTGGGGACGAGCGCATCACCGACTTTTATGAGTGTGGGTCGTTTGTGCGTGTCTGTTGACTCGAATAACCAGTCACATTCCCTATTTGATTGGGGTGCATAGCAACTGACGATCGTGTCGACGTTTTCGCAGATGATCGGTTCGCCGTTGATCATATGTTGGAAATATGCCGTGCGATCCTGCGCTCCGAAAAAATGGGCGAAGTTGATTAATTCAACATTCAGACTCTGCAGTTCGCCGATCCATTGGTCTCGAACAATACCCGGAATCGACTCTCCAGGAATACTGGCGCCCGACAGCAGCCTCACGTGATGCCCTTCCTGCACCAGTTTATGGGCAACCCCAAGACCGGTCCAATCGCATGCCCAGTCTGCAATGACAACGTTCTGTCCAATTTTCTTGTGGCGCGGAATGACAGACCAAGCGTGAACGAGTTCTACATTGTTTACTTCAACTTCTGGCAGCCGGGTAACGGCGCCTGTTGCCACAATTATTGCATCGGGCTCGAATTCGTTAACCGTCCCATTGGATACGGTTGAATTTAAGTAGACGTCAACGCTATTTCGCTCCAGTTCATGTACAAGATTAGTGGTGACACTGCCAAATTCGGCCCGACCGGGCAGTAATTCTGCAAGATTTACCTGGCCGCCGAGCCTTGCCTGCTGTTCAAAAAGTAAAACCCGGTGGCCATGTTCTGCTGCAGTCACGGCGGCTTTCATTCCGCCTGGTCCGCCACCGATCACCATGACAGTCTTCGTTGATTGCGATAGATTGATATTCTGGAAAATTTGCTCTCTACCGGTTCGCGGATTCTGGATGCAGGAAATTGGGTGGTGCGTTAGACGATGCCCCACACAGGCTTGATTACATCCGATGCAGGCGCGAATATGATCGCTTTTGTTCTGGGCAACCTTCTTTACAAACTCGGGATCGGCAATCAGTGCCCGTGCCATGCCAATCATGTCGGCCTTACCCTCAGACAAGATTTCTGAAGCCGTCTGAGGCTGGTTGATTCTTCCTGCAACCAGCACGGGTTTCGAGACTGACTTTTTCAGCTGTGCAGCATCGTCTGCAACATAAGCGTGGGGGATAGCCATGGGTGGGAAGACATGAATCCAGCCGCTAGGAGAAGACGACGAACCGGCAATCACACTGAAATAATCGAGATCATCGTCCTTTTCCAATGTGCTACAGATTTTGACGACCTCATCGACATCCAGGGCGGTATCCGTCTTCTCGTCCAGGGTGATGCGGATTCCCAAAGCTTTCTCTTGACCAATGGCCTTTCTTGTCTGTGTAATCGTTTCGCGTAAGAAACGCAGTCGATTTTCGAAGCTACCGCCAAACTCGTCTTCACGTCGGTTCGTTGCCGGGTTTAGAAACTGAGCAATCAGATAACCCATACTCGCTAGAATTTCGACGCCATCTAAATCCGCTTCCGCCAGACGCACAGCTGCCTTGGCGTAGCTATCGATGACCTCCCAGACCATTTCGTTGGGCATGGGCCTGGGTACCACGCGATAACGATCATCAGGAATATCGGACGGAGAGTAGATTAGTGGTTTTGATCCGTCATGACTGTATCGGACGGCACGCCCCGCATGGAACAACTGTCCGAATACCAATGTGCCATGCTCCCTGCAAGCCCTGGATAGCTTTTTTAGTCCAGGAATAATGGTGTCACGACCCGCGTTCAAGTAAGCCGACTCGAACTCGAAGCTTGGGTGAAAAGCCATGCCCTCGAGAATGATCAGGCCCACGCTGCCTCTTGCGCGAGCCTCGTGGTAGGCGATCAGGTTATCCGTAACGACACCTTCAGATCCCAACGTCGTACCGTGTGGAGGATTGAAAATCCTATTCGGTATCTTCGCCGGTCCCAGTTCTATTGGTTCAAGCAGGTTCTCGTACATTTTCAACTATTCTCAAGTTGGTAATAGAGACGCCTTCTATCGTAACGGAAAGATCTTTGGAAAATTGTAAGTATCGACTATCATGAGTTGGGCGTCTATTGAAATCAGAAAGGCTGGCGGATGGAGTTAAGCGAGACTTGCGATGCTGGGGTTGTTCATACCTTGGATCCTGCGTACTACACGAGCGACGCGATCTACCAGCAGGAATGCTTCGGACTCTTTATGTACACCTGGCAGTTTGCCGGGCACGTCTCACAGGCGCCCAATCCTGGTGATTACTTTACCTTTGAGATTGCCGGCCAGCAGCTTTTCTGTATTCGCAATTACGATAACGTACTGCTAACGTTCTACAACGTTTGCCAGCATCGCGCGCATGAACTCGTTAAGGGTCAGGGCCACTGTGATAAGGCGATTGTCTGCCCGTACCATGCCTGGACATATCGCCTGGATGGTAGTCTGCTGCGTGGTCCTAATACCGAAGTCATCCCGGTACAGGCCAGAGACAGTATTTGTTTGACCTCGGTGCATACCCAGGAGTTTTGTGGATTTATCTTCGTTAACCTGTATGACGAAGCCGAGCCAATGGGTGTCTGGTTTCCAGAAGTAGAAACCCAGCTGCGTGAGTTTATTCCCAATATCAACGCACTTGTGCCTATTGAAACGATCTCTGTAAACGAAAAATGCAACTGGAAGGTCTCGGTTGAGAACTATTCAGAGTGTTATCACTGCCGGATCAATCACAGGACGTTTGCCACGGGTGTCATAAAGCCCGAAACCTACGACATTCAGCCCCAGGGATACTGCCTGCGCCACACCACCGAATGCCAGAACCTTGACCAGATGAGCTACCCCATAGACTTGGGTGCCAATGGGCATGCCGGTGACTATTCATCGTGGTTTCTGTGGCCCACATTTTCGTTTCAAGTCTATCCGGGTAATGTGCTCAATACCTATCACTGGCAGCCCACAGGTGTTGAAGCGGTCAGGCTGACCCGAGGCTGGTTTACGGTCGGTGGCGCAGAATCAAGAACCATCCGTGAACTGGCAGTACAGGACCGCGAGACCACGGTCGAAGAGGACATCCACCTGGTGGAGTCCCAGCAGCGTGGATTCAGGAGTCGGGGGTATCGGCCTGGACCTTTGGTCATCGATCCGACCGGTGGCGTGAATTCCGAGCACTCAATCCAGGTGTTGCAGCAGTGGATGCGCGAAGGATGTGAGTTGTAAACAACGATGAAGATTAAAAAGATTTCCGTCTATCAAAAGGATTTGCCACTTTCCGAGCCCTATTGGTTGTCCGGTGGACGGCTGAAATTCGAGGTGCTGGATGCCACCTTCGTGAAAATTGAAACCGATAGCGGCCATATCGGCTGGGGTGAAGGCACGCCTTGGGGAAATACTTATGTACCTGCCCATGGCCCCGGCATCCGGGCTGGCATCGAAACCATTGCTTCTGTTCTGATAGGCATGGATTCACGACAGAATGAGCGGATTGAATATGTGATGGACAAAGAGCTCCCCGGTCATCCTTATGTGAAATCTCCAATCGACATGGCCTGTTTGGATATTGCTGGCCAAGCCGCTGGCCTGTCGTTGCCGGACCTGCTGGGTGGGCGTTATGAAACCGGTACGCGCATCATGTCATCCGTGTCTTCAGGCCCGCCTGACTACATGATGGAGATCATCGAGAAATACCGGAAGATGGGCTATTGTGGTCATTCGGTAAAGGTAGGCGGTAGTGATATCGAGCTCGATATCCGGCGGATCCGGCATATCGAGGAAAACCGGCTTGAGGGAGAGCGCATCCTCTATGATGTTAATCGGGCTTGGACACGCCGGGAAGCGTCTATCGTGATGAATGCAGTATCCGATCTGGGAGTGACGTTTGAGCAACCCTGCGAGACGACAGACGATATCAAGGCAGTGCGAGCAGTCACCACTTCCCCGATTTCGGTGGACGAATCGCTGGTCAGTCTGAATGATATGGTTAGGATCGCCCACGAAGGCATTGCAGATGTTGCTGGAATCAAGATCAATCGAGTCGGCGGGTTGACGAAGGCCAAGCGGATTCGCGATGTGGCCATCGCTCATGGTATCCAGATTTATGTGATGGCCACTGGCGGTTCCGTATTGGCCGATGCCGAAGCCGCATCTTTGGCACAAACTATTCCGGATGAGTTCCGGCTGGGTTGCTGGGCTTGTCAGGACATGCTGACGGTCGACGTAGCCCCAGGCAGGGGACCGCGTAGCCAACACGGCGAACTTAGGATTCCAGATCTCCCCGGTTTGGGGTTTTCTCCAGACGAGTCTTTGCTGGGAAAACCAGTCGCGGTGTATGCAGCATAGGACTCGCGTCGCTAACCGAGGGGATACAAGATGACAATCGAACTCCCAAAGACCATGCACGCAATAGTTCTGACGGGTCATGGTGGTCTCGATAAGCTGGTATTTCATAACAATTGGCCCACACCAGTGCCTAAGGTCGACGACGTGTTGATCCGCGTGGGTGCTTGCGGCCTCAACAACACCGATGTCAACACCCGCAGTGCCTGGTACTCCAAAGGCAACATGGAAGCGACCACCGGAGATGCCCTGGCGGGTGCCGATGGGGGGGATGGTACCTGGGGCGGTACCTCAGTCAGTTTTCCACGAATACAAGGTGCGGATGTTGCCGGTATCGTGGTGGCGGTGGGGCCTCAGGCTGATGTCACACTCATCGGGCAGCGGGTGCTGATCGACGGCTGGCTCCGCGACTGGAGTGATCCTATGAATCTCGATAAAACCAGTTACTTCGGCAGTGAGTGTGACGGCGGGTATGCCGAATACACCAAGGTCAGTCAGCGTCAGGTCCATCCAATCGACTGCACATTGACCGATGCGCAGCTGGCGACGTTCGCCTGCAGCTATGTTACGGCAGAAAATATGCTGAATCGTGCCCAAGTCGCGGCTGGTGATACTGTGCTGGTGACTGGGGCGTCAGGTGGTGTTGGGTCTGCTCTGGTCCAACTTGCAAACCGGCGCGATGCAGTTGTGGTTGCGCTATGTGGTGCTGATAAAGCTAAGGCGGTGAATGACCTCGGTCCTGCGGCGGTGCTTGAACGTAATGTGGCAGATCTACGGCCGCGGCTACAGGCAGCGATCGGTCGCGATACCGTCGACGTGGTGGCAGATGTGATCGGAGGTGTCCTGTGGCCGCAGCTAATCGATGCCATTGCACGCGGGGGACGTTATACCTGTGCTGGAGCCATTGCCGGACCGGTCGTGGAATTCGACCTGCGGACGTTCTATCTACGGGACCTCATCTTTACCGGTGCCACGGTGGCGCCGCCCGGCGTGTTCGAGGATTTGGTGCGCTATATTGAGCAGGGTGAGATCAGGCCCTTGCTTGCAGCGACCTTCCCTTTGTCGCAGTTTCATGCCGCTCAGCAGGCATTTATCGACAAGCACCACGTTGGAAATATCGTGGTGTGTCCAGGCACTTAATGTCTAAGCAACAAATCCACAGATTATGAAAGAGCATACGACACAAGAATCTGAGCACAGCAAAGTACAAAAGGTGCGTGATGTGTTGGCAGCATTACTGAGCGGGGCGTTTGATCCAGTCGCTGATGACCGGTCTGCCGCATTTGAAGATGATGTGCCCACAGCGGACCAGTTTGCGGCTCACCTGATCTGGACCGGCCGTGATGCCATGCTGCCCGAACGGCCTTATTTGATCCGTCTCGCGGGCATCGAAACGACCGTCCAGATCACGGATCTCTCATATCGAGTCGAGCCAGATACGCTGGAGCAGCTCGCAGCTAAAACGCTGGTTGAGGGAGAGATCGCCTACTGCAAGATCGCCCTGGATCGGGCGGTACCGTTCGCCGATGACAACAGTGATGACTGGACCGGAGCGTTTACCCTGGTTGATAAGGCTCAGAACATGACAGTGGGCGCCGGTGTGATCGACTTTTCGTTGCGCCGGGCTACCAATGTGGTGTGGTACGACATGGAAGTCGATAAGGCAGCGCGTGCGCGGACTAACCAGCAGACACCGTGCGTCCTGTGGTTTACCGGTTTATCGGGCGCCGGTAAGTCGACCATTGCTAACCGGGTGGAACAGAAACTGCACGCGATGGGTAAACGCACTTATCTGCTCGATGGGGACAATATTCGTCATGGGCTCAGTCGTGATCTTGGATTTACTGATCAGGACCGCGTCGAGAACATCCGGCGCGTTGCGGAAGTCGCTAAGCTGATGGCCGATGCGGGTTTGATCGTTATGGCGTCGTTTATTTCACCGTTTCGCTCTGAACGGGTGATGGCTCGCTCGCTCATGAGTGAAGGTGAGTTCGTGGAGATTTTTGTGGATGCGTCGCTTGCGGTTTGCGAGGCCCGTGATCCGAAATTGCTGTACAAAAAGGCAAGAGCCGGGCAGTTGAAGAACTTCACCGGTATAGACTCGGCCTACGAACCGCCGCAAAACGCAGAAATCGTCCTCAACGCCGAAGATACAGACCCGGATACGCTCGTAGAACAGATCATTTCGTATCTTCAAACCCGCAACTATTTATAAGAAGTGGCTGCCATTGGAGGACACATGAACGACTACCAGAAACCAGTTCACTGGTCGGATCCGAAAAACAAATTGTTCCCTCATCAGGTTGGTTTTACCTGTCCGCCGCGGGATTTCGATGCTGCGCCGTCGGATTTTCTGCGCATGGCACCGGAAACCGTGGGTGTACACGGCAGGATGCTGCACCTGCCGTCATATACGCATCAACTCTCCCAGCGAAAGGAGAACCTCAACCTGCTGGAGGAATTTGTCGAATGCATGGCCAACAACGGTGCTGATGTTTGCGGTCAGGTCGGCTCGAACTGGGTGCATGCCAGCGGTTTGGGGGTCGAGGGCATCCGCGAGTACTGCGAACAGCTCAGTGAGACTTATGAAACGCCGTTTCACATGGCGGGCTATGCCATGGTGGAGGCCCTGCGTGAACTCAATGTCGACAAGGTTGCGCTGAACGGCGTCTATCACTGGCCAGATTGGTGGCAAGGCACGGCAGGCTTTTTGAAAGAAGCGGGGTTTGACGTAGTGTGGGCCGGCAATTTTGTTGACCAGGGCTGGTTTAAGAATCAGGCGGCGGTTAACGACTGTATCTGGTGTTTTGACGGTGATCTTGCCCATAAATCCTTTGAGCACATTGCCACCAAGGCGCCGAATGTAGATGCCTATCTCGCAATCGGGATGAGCAATTATCGGCGCGACAGCGATGGCCTGGCACAGCGTTTCGTCTCATTGGAAGTTGGGCTCGAGAAAATGTTGGGTAAACCACTCATCACCCATGACAACGCGCTTTACTGGCGGCTGTTTAAGACGCTGGGTCTGGCGCCCGTCACTGAGCAGGGTAATTTGTTGTCTTCGCTGAAGGACTAAAAGCTGTGCATGAGATTCTCGTGCTATGGGCAACACCTCGGTCTACCGGCACTGCTTTTGAATGGATGATGCGCCAGCGCGGTGATCTCACGTGTTTCCACGAACCATTCGGAGAATGGTGGTACGAGGGTGATGGCGCGCCGTGGCCCCGGTTGACACCGGACAGTCCCAGAAAGCCTGGCCTGACGTTTGAAACAGTTTATTCCAAACTTCGACAGGCAGCGGCGCAAGGTCCGGTTTTTTCCAAGGATTTCCCCCACTACATCGAGAAGCATTGGACCGATGAGTTTCTGAGTTACTTCACACATACCTTTCTGATTCGTGATGCGGCGAAGGTCGTCACTAGCGTGCAAAAGCGCTGGCCAGACGTGCATCTTAAGGAACTGGCATTTGCGGAGCAACGTGCACTGTTTGACCGTATCTCAGATCGAGACAGTCAGGCACCACCGGTTATTGATTCGGATGATTTGCTCGAAAATCCGGAAGGCATTGTCCGTGCTTATTGTGATGCCGTCGGTCTACCGTTTATTAAAGAGGCACTCACCTGGGAGGCGGGTATCAATACGAGTTCATATAGCTGGTATGACGGCGGATCCTGGCACGAGAAATTGAAAGGCTCGACTGGACTAAAACCGCAGAAGCCGGGTTACACGGATATTTCCAGTGCGCCGTACCGTGCCAAACAGTTGTACAAAAAAGTACGGCCACATTATGAGCACCTTTATCAGTATCGCTTGATACCCTTGTAGGACAAATCCCGAGAGCTGTTAAGACGTCTTCCTGTCATTCAACCAGTTGTGCCAGCACATCTTCTCTACGTGCTGGATTAAGACCCAGGGCATTCTGTACAAAACTCTCAGCCGAGCCGTAGTGTTCTGACATCGCGGCAAAAGCTGCTTCCAGGTATTGCGGGTCAGCCGTAAAAACGGCCTTCCGTACTTCGTCGGATTCTTCTGTGAGAACATCTGTCGGCATTTCCCAGTATGTATTTGATAGCAGGTAGTCATCGAATACCGCGTCGCGGGAGGCACCGAGCGCGGTCAGCAGCAGGGC
>LWDU01033677.1_pt1 | contig 18816 bp, 16 predicted proteins | sample 727161 | NCBI WGS metagenome assembly LWDU01 (sample SAMN04566230, study PRJNA314399) | hydrothermal vent metagenome | isolation source: deep sea hydrothermal plume seawater | place: Mexico: Gulf of California, Guaymas Basin | collected 2004-07-11
TCTTTTTTCAATTAAAAATTTTTAATACTTGGTTGATTGTAGACATATTGCAACCAATGAGAGCTGCTTTTCTTAGAATGCCAGTTGTTGCAACGTTTGTTCTGGTAATGGGAACAGGTTATATAATCGGCGGCATTAGATCAGCACTTGTAGTTGGTAGCTTTACATTATTTATTGCTCTAAGCCCATGGTGGGATAGAGCTTTAGTCACAGCTTACATGGCAACTTTTGGTGTAATTGTATCTAGTACAATAGGAGTAATCACAGGTTCTTTGTGTGCACAAAACACAACTAGTACAAAAATTGCTTTAGGGGTTTGTGATACTCTCCAAACATTTCCATCTTTTGTTTATTTAATTCCTGTTATGATGCTTTTTGGTATAACTGACACATCTGTATTAATTGCTGTGATCGTTTACGCAACTATTCCTGCAACTCGTTATACTATTGAAGGACTTCGTAGCGTTCCACAAGCTTTACACGATGCAGGTTCGATGTCAGGTGTAACACGCTTACAAAGATTGTTTCAGATTGAATTTCCTTTAGCATTTCCTCATATCATGCTTGGAATTAATCAAACAGTTATCTTTGCATTATTTATGGTAATTATTGGAGCTTTTATTGGAACAGAAGATTTGGGACAATATATTATGAAAGCTTTATCAGACTTAAAAGGAGGAGGCAAAGCACTAATCCTTGGTCTCTGCGTTGCATTTATTGGTTTAGCTGTTGATAATTTAATCCGCACTTGGGCCAACAAACGAAAAAAACTATTAGGATTAGAAGAATATTAAATGCCCAATTTTGATTGGGGATACCCTAACACCGTATGGTTCGGCAATGGTAGAATAAAAGATTTATCAAAAGCTTGTAAAATCTTAGATATTAAAAAACCTTTGTTTGTTACCGATAAAGATTTAGCAAAAACAAAAATGGTTGAAGAAACTCTTGAAATAAACAAGAGAGCAAACTTATCAACTGTAGTTTTTTCAGATTTAAAAGGAAATCCATTAGGCAGCAATGTTAAAAAAGGAGTAGATGCATTTAAGAGCGGAAATCATGATGGGGTAATAGCTTTTGGGGGAGGTAGCAGTTTAGATGTAGGTAAATCTATTGTATTACAAGCAGCTCTTAATAGACCTCTTTGGGATTGTACAGACGGAGGATCGTTTTGGATTGAAAATGACTATGTAGAATCTATGGTTAAAAATAGAATTGTTAATCCTGATAATGTTAAACCATTTATAGCAGTACCTACGACAGCTGGAACGGGATCAGAAACATCAAGAGCAGCGGCAATAATTAACGACGAAACTAAAGTTAAAAAAATTGTTTTTCATCCTAGAATGTTGCCAACATTAACTATTCTTGATCCAGAACTTACTGTAGGTATGCCAGCATTTTTAACTGCAGCAACTGGAATGGATGCGTTTGCCCACAACTTAGAAGCTTATTGTGCACCAGGTTATCATCCTATGGCAGATGGAATAGCTTTAGAAGGAATGTCTTTAATTAAAAAATGGTTAACAGTAGCTGTTAATGAAGGAGAAAATCTAGAAGCCAGAGGACATATGATAGCTTCATCAAGCATGGGAGCTACAGCTTTTCAAAAAGGTTTAGGAGCCATTCATTCATTAAGTCATCCAGTTAATTCTTTATTTAATGTTCATCATGGTCTTTCTAATGGAATTTTTATGCCATATGTTCTTACTTTTAATAGATCAACAATAGAAAATAAAATTGCAAAACTTAGCGAATATCTTGATTTAAAAGAAGCATCATTTAATTCATTTGTTGATTGGGTTTTAGAATTAAGAGAACAAATTAAAATTCCACATAAAATAACAGATTCAGTCAAGCTAACCGATGAAGATATTACAACAATGTCACCTATGGCACTAAATGACCCATGCACACCTGGTAACCCCAAAAAAACTACGCTAGATGATATGGCTTCAATGTATCAACATAGTATTGAAGGAAAATTATTTTAAATAATTAATGAATAAATCAAAATTACTTATAGTTGAAGGTAATACAAACGAGGAAAATTTTAATTTTGATGCAGCTGGTTGCATTCCTCAATCAGAGAATTTTAAGCTACACGTAAAGAAAATTGACCCAAGTTATGATATAGATATTGTTCAACCAGGTGATGATAAATCAATTTCTAAAATAATATCATCGTTAAAAAAATATAATGGAATTATTTTAACAGGAAGTACATTAAGAATAAATGATGACAGCAACGAAGTAAAAAAACATATCCAATTTGCCAAAAAATGTTTTGAAAGTGAACAAAAGATATTTGCAGCATGCTGGGGTTTGCAAATAACAGTTATAGCAGCTGGAGGCAGATGTAGAGTTTCACCAAATGGAGCTCATATTGGAATAGCACAAGATATAGAATTAACTGACGAAGGTAAAAAACATAAATTATATTTATCAAAACAATACAAGTTTTCAACACCAGCTTTTAACTATGATGAAGTAGAAATCCCACCTAAAAATTCAATTTTACTAGCCAGCGATAGAATTAACAAAATTATGGCATTGCATTTTGATATAGGGAAATCTGAAGTATGGGGACTACAATATCATCCTGAAATACCTTACGATTATATGATTAAACTCATTAAACATAGATCAAATAGCTTGATTGAGAAAAATTTTTTTAAAGATATTAATAATGTACATTCACATATTAAGATAATAGAAAAAGCTGAGATTGAGCTTAAAGATGATATAAGAACTCTTGAGCTGAAAAATTGGTTAAACTATATTAAAAAGTGATCAAAAAAGAAAATTTAATAAAATATTTTCAAGACGGCTGCAAAACAAAAAAACAGCTCAAGATTGGTGTGGAACATGAAAAATTTTTATTTGAAAATAAATTAAATAAAAGAATTGACTTTGAAACAGTAAGCAAAATTTTTAAATTTTTTGAACAATTTGGTTGGAAGCCCATCAAAGAAAAAAGTAGAGTCATCGCATTATATAAAAAGGGAAAAAGCATAACATTAGAGCCAGGCAATCAAATAGAACTGTCTGGAGCTCCATTAGATTCTATACACCAAAACTGTAGAGAATCTTATGAATTTTTAGATGAATTAAAAAAAGCTTGTAAGCATTTTGATTTAAGAATGGTAGCAACAAGCTTTGACCCTTTCTCTAAATTAGAAAACGTTCCTCAAACACCTAAGAAGCGATACGAAATTATGACTAATGAAATGCCAAAAAACGGAAAGCTTAGTTTAGAAATGATGTATCAAACTTGTGGAACACAAATAAATTTGGATTATACTTCTGAAGAAGATTTTGCAAAAAAATTTAAATTAAGTACTTTTTTAGTTCCTCTATCCACCGCAATTTTTGCTAACTCCCCAATCAAAGAAAAAAAACTAAATGGTTATTTATCCTATAGATCGAAAGTTTGGCAAGACACTTCGCGTGGTGGTTTGCCAAAATTTTTTTTAGAAGATATGAGTTTTGAAAAATATGCAGATATGGCAATTAATTTACCTTTATTATTTTTGCTTAAAAATGGCAATTACATAAAAGGAGAAGGAAAAACATTTAAAGAATTTATGGAAGGAAAAATTTCGGTTATAGATAATGAAAAACCAAATATTAAAGACTTTGAAACTCATATAGCAACTATATTTACTGAAGTTCGTTTAAAAAAATATATAGAGATTAGATCTCTAGATACTTGTGAGTGGGACTGTCATTGTAGTGGCCCAGCTTTTTATACTGGTTTACTTTATGGAGCTTTAAATGAAGCATTAGAGATTATTAACAAGTGGAATACTTCTGATGTCTTAAATGCATATATCGATGCTCCTAAAAAAGGATTTAATGCAACTATTGAAAACAAAACATTATTAGAGTGGGGTAAAATATTTTTTTATTTAGCAAATAAAGGTCTAAAAGTAAGATCAATTAAAAATACTAGCGGCAAAGATGAATCTATTTTTTTACGAAGCATTGAAAGCACCTTAAATAGCAAAAGCAATAAAGCCATGAACGCAATTGAAAATTTTAAAAAACAGAAAAATTTTGATTTTTTATATGAAAAAATATAATAAAATAGCTGTTATACAGTGTGATGATATCAAAAAAATTAATCCTAAAACTGATACAACTTTATTACTAGCCCTAGAAGCTCAAAGAAGAGATTATAAAATCTACTATTACGAAACAAAGGATCTCAGTTACTCTAATAAAATAGTTTATGCGCTAGTTAAAGAAGTTAAATTTAATGAAAATAAAAAGATTTTTTATTCTATAAAAAAAGCAAACTTTATTTTGATGAGACAAAATCCACCATTTAATATGGATTATATTACAGCAACATATTTATTGGAAAAGGTATCTAAAAAAACTCAAGTTATTAATAATCCTTTTGCAGTCAGGAATATGCCTGAAAAGCTATGTTCTATAAACTTTTTAAATTTCATGCCGCCAACACTTTTTACAAAAAATTTTGATGAAATTGAAAAATTTAAAAAAAAACACAAAAAAATAGTTATAAAACCCACACATGGATATGGAGGAAAGAATATTCTTTTTATAAATAAAATCTTGATAAAAAAAAATATAATTAAATTTATAAAAAAACATCAACAAGTAATGGTGCAGAAATTTATTCCTAAAATAAGATATGGAGACAAACGTATTTTTATCATTGGAGGAGAGGTTAAAGGAGCAATAAAAAGAATTCCTAAAAAAGGTTCTATTGTAAGCAATATTGCTCAAGGAGGAACAGCAGTTAAAACTAAATTGACAAAAAGAGAAATTTATATTGCAAAATTTGTGGCAAAAAATCTCAAAAAAAATAACATTATTTTTGCTGGTATTGACCTGATATCTAATTATTTAACTGGAGATATTAATATAACTTCACCGACAGGTTTAAAAAATTTTAAGGATTTAACAGGTAAAGATTTAGCTATTGATTTTTGGAACTACTTAGAAACTAAATTAAAATAATCCTTCAATATCGCCTTTATCGTTCAGTTTAATAGAGTCTGCGGCTGGTACTCTAGGCAATCCAGGCATAATCATTATTGCTCCACATATTACAACAATAAATTCAGCTCCACTTGATAACCTTACTTCTCTAATTGGCAATACATGTCCTGATGGAGCTCCTTTTAAACTAGGATCAGTTGAAAAGCTATACTGAGTTTTTGCTACACAGATTGGAAATTTTCCAAAACCATCTGCTTCCATTTTTTTTAATTGATCTCTTATTTTAGTGTCGGCAACAACCTCACTCGCACCATAAATTTCTTTTGCAATAGCTTCAATTTTTTTCCAAAGAGGAGTTTCTGAAGAGTATAAAAATTTAAACCCATTTTTTTTTGATTTTGTGCAAAGCTCCACAACATGATTGGCAAGATCTTTTGTTCCTTCGCTACCTTTGGCCCAATGCATACAAACACTTGCTTTAACACCAAGCTTATCACAATACTCTTCTATAGCTTTAACTTCTTGTTTTGTATCAGTTACAAAATGATTTATAGCAACCGCAACTTCTAAGCCAAACTTTTTAATATTTTGAATATGTCTTTCTAAATTTGGCAAACCTTTTTTCAAAGATTCTATATCTTCTTTTTTAAGATTTTCTTTTTTTACACCACCGTGCATTTTTAGAGCTCTAATTGTTGCAACCAAAACAACACAGCTTGGTTTAATATTTGCTTTGCGACATTTAATATCTAAAAACTTTTCAGCGCCCAAGTCTGCCCCAAACCCAGCTTCAGTAACAACATAGTCAGATAATTTTAAACCAGCTTTTGTAGCTATGATTGAATTACAACCATGGGCAATATTTGCAAAAGGTCCCCCATGGATTATAGCAGGATTGTTTTCTAGTGTTTGAGTAACATTAGGTCTAATTGCATCTTTTAATAAAACCGTCATTGGGCCATGTGCATTTATATCTTTTGCATAAATAGCTTTTTTGTCTCTAGTATAAGCAATTGTTATATTCCCAATTTTTTCTTCTAAGTCTTTTAAATTATTAGATAAGCAAAAAATTGCCATAACTTCTGAAGCAACAGTAATATCAAATCCATCTTCTCTTGGAAAACCATTAGCTACACCACCAAGATTTACATTTATAGAACGAAGCGCTCGGTCATTTAAATCAACAACTCTTCTCCAAACCACTCTTCTAACATCAATATTTAATTTGTTTCCCCAATAAATATGATTATCAATTAAAGCAGATAAAAGATTATGAGCAGAGGTTATTGCATGAAAATCACCAGTAAAATGTAAATTAATTCTTTCCATCGGAACAACCTGAGCGTAACCTCCACCTGCAGCACCACCTTTCATTCCAAAAGAAGGTCCGAGGCTTGGCTCTCTCAAGCAGACAATAGATTTTTTTCCAATTTTATTTAATCCATCACTTAATCCAACGGATGTTGTTGTTTTACCTTCCCCAGCAGGCGTTGGTGTAATAGCAGTAACTAAAATTAAATGGCTATTTTTTTCTTTAAGTTTATTTATATATTCTAAATTTACTTTTGCGATATAACGCCCTATAGGCATAAAAGTCTCCGGCGCATCTGGAACATTAAGCTTTGCTAATACATTCTTTATAGGATGCATTTTTGCTGCTCTAGCTATTTCAATATCTGATTTTATGTCACTCATCGGCACTGCTATATCTAAAAAAGGATAGTATGTATAGACAATATTTTTAAGGACTTTTCCAACTTAGTAAGGTTATACTAGATAACCACAATGCAAAAATATTCAATATTTAGCTTAATCAAAAATGCATTTACCAGTCATCAAAATTGGGATGTTGCTTGGAGAGATCCAGAACCAAAGAAAGAGTATGATGCTATAATTATTGGTGGTGGAGGACACGGACTTGCAACTGCATACTATTTGGCAAAAGAGCATAAAATCACCAATGTTGCTATTCTAGAAAAAGGATGGATTGGAGGAGGTAATGTTGGAAGAAATACAACAATACTTCGATCAAACTACATGTGGGATGCGAATGGTTTATTTTATGAATATGGGATGAAATTATGGGAAAATTTATCGCAAGAATTAAATTACAACGTTATGTATTCGCCAAGAGGTATTATTAATCTTGCACACTCTGATGCTCAATTAAATACTTATTCACGTAGAGGAAATTCAATGAGACTAAATGGAATTGATGCAGTAATGCTTGAAAGAAAAGAATTAAAGAAAATGATTCCGTTTGCAGATTTTTCAGCATCAGCAAGGTTTCCAATTTTTGGTGCATTAATGCAACCGCGCGGCGGAACAGCCAGACATGATGCGGTAGCATGGGGTTATGCTAGGCAAGCAGATTCCATGGGAGTAGATATTATTCAGCATTGTGAAGTTACAGGTTTTGATGTCGAAAATGGAAAAATAAAAGGTGTTCAAACTTCTAGAGGAAATATTAAAGCCAAAAAAATAGGGTTATGCGTTGCTGGAAGCACCTCCTTATTAGCAGAAAAACTAAATATGAAATTACCAATTGAAGCTCACGTTCTTCAAGCTTGCGTATCTGAACCGGTAAAACCTTTTTTAGACCATGTTGTTACATTTGGTGCTGGTCATTTTTATTGTAGCCAATCCGATAAAGGTGAAATGGTAATGGGAGGAGACTTGGATGGTTATAATAGCTATGCCCAAAGAGGAAACTTACCAACACTACAACATGTTTTATCAGAAGGTGTTGCTATGTTTCCAAACCTAAGTAGATTAAAAATGTTAAGGACCTGGGGAGGAATTATGGATATGTCTATGGATGGATCTCCAGTTATTGATAAAAGTCATATTGAAGGGCTCTATTTAAATTTTGGTTGGTGCTACGGAGGATTTAAAGCCACTCCTGTTTCTGGATGGACTTTCGCACATACAATTGCACAAGATCGTCCTCATAAACTTAATGAAAAATTTAAATTAAATAGATTCAACACCGGCCATCTTATTGATGAAAAAGGTGTAGGAACAAAAACTTGGATTGGATAATAGATGTTAGAAATTAGATGTCCTTACTGTGGAAAAAGATCACAAAATGAATTTTCTTACGGAGGAGATGCTAGTGTAAAAAGGCCACAGCTAGAAAAAGAAATTTCGGACAAAGAATGGGATGATTTTGTTTATTTAAGAAAAAATCTAAGAGGTAAACATCATGAGTTTTGGCACCATGTTGCAGGCTGCAGACAGTGGTTTAAAGTTTCAAGAAGCACCTCAACTCATGAAATTTTTAAAACTGCTAAAATTAATGAAGAATTATAATTTTTATGTCACAAAATTTTAGATTAGATAAAGCTGGTTATATAAATAGAGGTAAAAAAATTTCATTTAAGTTTAATAAAAAAAAATATTTTGGTTATGAAGGAGATACATTAGCATCCGCTTTACTAGCCAATGGAGTACACTTAGTTGGTAGAAGTTTTAAATATCATAGACCTAGAGGGTTTATAGGAGCAGGAGTTGAAGAACCAAATGCCCAAGTTCAGCTATATACAGGAGCTAAAACTGAGCCTAACGCAGTAGCTACAACTGTTGAGCTAGTAGAAGGTTTAGTTGCTAAAAGTCAAAATTGTTTTCCATCGGTTTCTTTTGATTTTGGAGCAATAAATAATTTTTTAAGTAAATTTTTTCCAGCTGGTTTTTATTACAAAACATTTATGTGGCCTAAAAGTTTTTGGCATAGAATTTATGAACCTATTATTAGAAAAGCTGCAGGACTAGGTGTTGCTCCATTAAAACCAGATCCTGATAGATATGAGCATAAGTTTGAGTATTGTGATATTTTAGTTGCTGGTTCTGGACCTTCTGGGTTAGCTGGCGCACTAGCTGCAGCAAAAAATGGTGCTAAAGTAATTTTGGCTGAGGATAAACCAAGATTTGGAGGAAGCCTACTTACAGATGAAGTCACAATAGGAAATAAAAATGGAAAAGATTGGACAGACGAAACAATTGCACAGCTAAAATCAATGCCTAATGTGATAGTAAAAAATAGATCACAAGTTTTTGGCTATTACGATCATAATATGATGGTAATGTGCGAGAGGACAAAAGATCATATCGAAAATCCATCTAAATTCATACCAAGACAAAGACTTTGGTACATTAGAGCTAAAGAAGTTATTATTTCAACCGGATCAATAGAAAGACCTCTAGTTTTTGGAAACAATGATAGACCTGGCATCATGCTTGCTTCAGCTGCAAAAGAATATATGAAAGTTTATGGAGTTCTTGTTGGAAAAAAGCCAATTGTTTTTACAAATAATGATAGCGGATATGACACTGCTATAGAGTTTAAAAAAAATGGAATCAATCCAATAGTTTTGGATATAAGATCAAATTCTAATAGCTCTGTTGTCATGGAAGCAAAAAATTTAAATATTGATATTAAATTTTCTTACGGTGTTGTAAATGCCCAAGGCTATAAAAAAGTAAGTTCTGCTTTAATAGGAAAATTAAATGAAGAAAAATCTGGTTATAAAAATTTAGAAACTATTGATTGTGATTGCATATGTGTTTCAGGAAACTGGACCCCAACAGTTCATCTTTCTTCGCAGTCAGGAAATAAATTAAAATTTGATGAGAATGTTAATGCATTTATTCCAAATCAACCAAAGCAAAACGAAAGCACTGTAGGATCTGCCAATGGATCATTTACTTTAAAAAATACATTAGAAGAAGGATTAGCCAAAGGTTATACTTTATCCAAAAAAATAACTGGAAAAGATTTAAAGATTTCAACACCTATATCTAACGAAAGAAGCTATGGTCAACAAGACAAGTTTTGGTGTATGCCTCTTCCAAAAAATAAGTATTACAAAAGATGTGTAGATTTTCAAAATGACGTTTATGTTTCAGATATAGAATTAGCTGTTAGAGAAGGTTTCAGATCAATTGAACATGTTAAAAGATATACAACGCTTGGCATGGCAACAGATCAAGGAAAAACAAGTAATTTAAATGGTTTACAACTAGTTTCAAAAATTGAAAAAAAAATAATTCCGGAAGTTGGCCATACTACCTTTAGACCTCCTTATACGCCTGTAACAATAGGAACAATAGTAGGAAGAGAAGTGGGTAAATATTATCGACCTACCAGAAAATCTCCAATGCATAGATGGCATGAAAGTAACAACGCTGTATTTGTTGATGCTGGACTTTGGTTAAGACCTCGTTACTACAAACAAAAAAATGAAACTCTAGCAGAAGCTGCGAAACGTGAGGCAACTAATGTAAGAAATAATGTTGGAGTTTGTGATGTCACATCACTTGGAAAAATAGATATTAAAGGCCCAGATAGTGCAGAATTTTTAAATAGAATTTATACAAATGCATGGATGAAATTACCAATAGGAAAAGCGCGATACGGTGTAATGCTTAGAGAAGATGGAATTGTTTTTGATGATGGAACAACTACAAGAATTTCAGAAAATCACTATCATATGACAACAACAACTGCTCAAGCAGTAAATGTTTTATCACATTTAGAATTTTATCTTCAGGTAGTTTGGCCAGAATTAGATGTAAACGTTTTATCAATAACTGAACAATGGGCAGGCGTCGCATTAGCAGGACCCAACTCACGTAATTTATTAAATAAACTTTTTCCAGAAACTGATGTTTCAAATGAAGGAATTCCTTTCATGGGATTTAAAGAAGCTGATTTGTTTGGTGTTCCAGCAAGAATCTTTAGAATTTCATTTTCAGGGGAGCTAGCTTACGAAATAAATGTAGAGTCAGGTTATGGAGTATTCATGTGGGAAAAAATAATTGAACTAGGTAAAGAAATGAATATTGAACCTTACGGAACCGAAGCACTCTCAACTTTAAGAATAGAAATGGGGCATGTGGCAGGATCAGAAATAGACGGAAGAGTAATTCCTTCAGATCTTTCACTTGATTTAATGATAAGCAAAAAGAAAGATTTTATAGGTAAAAGATCTCTAAAAAGAGAAGCTTTTTTAAACCCTAATAGAGAAAAGATTGTTGGTGTAGTTCCTTTAGATAAAAAAACAATGATACCTGAAGGCTCTTATTTGGTTATTGATGAAAACGCATCTTTACCAAATCCAAAACTTGGTCATATATCAGCCTCTTGCTGGAGCGTAGAATACAATAATCCTTTTTCTCTAGCCATCATGAAAGATGGAAAGAAAAAAATAGGTGAAAAGTTTTTTGCTGTTTCACCTCTTAAAAACAAAAGTATTCCAGTAGAAATAGTTTCTTCACATTATGTAGATCCTAAAGGAGAAAGGGTAAGATCATGACAGCCTTAACCCCATTGGAGTTTATCCATAAAAAGGGTCTTTTTGGAGAACATCACAAGCAATATGAAAAAGATATGCTTAAGGTTTCTGAAATAAATAACTTAACAATTGTCCAAGTTGTTAAGTATAAAAAATCTAAAATACAAATAGATTCTACAAAGATTGATGATTTAGAAATTCCCATAAAAAATTCTAAAGTAATCTGCAATCAAAAAACAAGAATTCTTTGTGTTGCGCCAAACACATGGCTTATTGTTTCTAGTAAAGAAAATATTATTGATATGATTAAAGAGAAATACAGCGATGAAAATTTTGCTGTTACTGATATTTCACACTCACGTGCTGTAATACAGATTAAAGGAATGCAAACAAAAGAATTGTTAAAAAAGGGATGCCCAATAAATTTCAATATTTTTGAAAAAAATATGTGCGCAGGATCAGTTTTTAATGGGATTACTGTTGTAATCGATTTAATTGATACTAATCCTAATACTTTTAATATTTTAACTTTAAGAAGTTTTAGTGAATCTTTTTATCATCACATTACAGATGCAGCACTAGAATTTGGTTACGTTGGTGTGTAATTAAAATATTTTAAAATTCAATTTTTAAATCTACGGCAGGAGCACTATGCGTTAAACTTCCAATAGAAATTCTATCTACCCCAGTTTTTGCTATTCTTTTTACATTTTTCAAGTTGACACCTCCAGAGGCTTCAGTTTCATAATATTTTTTAGATAGATTAACTGCTTTTTTTAAATTTTTTATACTCATATTATCAAAAAGAACTCTATCAAATTTTAGCCCAATAACTTTCTTAAGCTGTTTAATATTATCTATTTCTACAGTAACTTTTTTCCCTTTTTTATTTTTTATTGCTTTTTTTACTAATACATAAATATTTTTATCAACAGCTATATGATTATCTTTAATTAAAATTTCATCACTAAGGTTAAATCTATGATTAAGGCCACCTCCTAATTTAACACCATATTTTTGTATTGATCTTAAGTTTGGTAAAGTTTTTCGTGTACAACAAATTCTACAGTTTTTATTTTTTATTTTATCTACAAATTTTTTTGTTTTGGTTGCTACTCCTGAAATTAGACATAAAAAATTAAGAGCAACTCTCTCACTTTTTAAAATTCCTTTAGCTTTTCCCATTACAGTAGCCACAATCTGCCCTTTTTTAATTGTTTTTCCATCTTTTACATTTAATCTAAAGTTAATTTTTTTATCAGAAATCTTGAAAGCTTCTTTTGCAAAACTCAATCCACCAATTGTACAATTTTCATTTGAAATTATTCTAGCTGTGATATTTTTGTTTTTTATAATAAGCTCACTTGTAATATCTCCAGAAGGTTTTAAATCTTCTAGCATTGCTTGTTTTACTAAATTTTTAATTATCACTTTTAATGTTTAACGACCTACTAAGGTCATCTTTTCAACTGCTTGTCTTGCTTTTTTAATTAAATTATCTGGAATTATAATTTCATTACTTTCTTTTTCTAGACAGTCTAGTATTTTAGGTAATGTGATTTTTTTCATATATGGACAAAGATTGCATGGTTTAATAAATTTTACTTTTGGGTTTTCAATTTGAATATTATCACTCATTGAACATTCAGTGACCATCATAACTTTTTTCGGTTGATTTTTTTTAACATAATCACTCATTCCAGTAGTAGAACCAGCAAAGTCTGCTGCATTGATTACATCTGGTGGACATTCAGGGTGAGCAATAACAACAATCCCAGGGTTTTGTTCTTTTATGTCGTTAATTTCTTTTGCAGTAAACTGTTCATGTACAATGCACGTGCCTTTCCAAGAGATAATTTTAACTTTTGTATTTGATGCTACATATTTTGCTAAATATTTATCTGGTAAGAAAATAACTTTTTTAACTCCAAGAGATTCAACAACCTTAATTGCATTAGCTGATGTGCAACAAATATCAGTTTCAGCCTTAACATCAGCAGACGTATTTACATAAGAGACAACAGGCACACCTGGATATTTCTTTTTTAATAGCCTTACATCTTTACCTGTAATAGATGATGATAAAGAGCAACCAGCATCTAAATCAGGTAATAAAATTTTTTTACTTGGACTCATTAATTTTGCAGTTTCTGCCATAAAATGAACTCCACACATAACAATTATGTCAGCTTTTGTTTTTGAGGCTTCAACAGCAAGGGCTAGCGAGTCCGCTGCAAAATCTGCGATTCCATGATATATTTCTGGCGTTTGATAATTGTGAGCAAGTATTACTGCATTTTTTTCTTTTTTTAATTTATTTATTTTGTAAATTAATGGAGCGTGGATTTTCCATTCAATTTCTGGGACAACTTTAGAAACTTTGTTGAAAATAGGATCAGTTGAAGTTTTAATATCAATATTTAGTTCCATATATAAAATGTATCAACTTGCAGATAAATTGTCATTCATTTATTCTGACGCATATGCGGCTATGTTGGAATTGGTAGACAAGCTTGGTTGAGGGCCAAGTGGGATATCCCGGTGACAGTTCGAGTCTGTCTAGCCGCACCAAGTTATATTTTAAAAAGCTCTATTTTTACCTCTTTGACCTCGTTTTTTAAATTTAAATGAATTTTTAGATTTCTTCCTATTTTCATTTTTAGAACCATCAGATTTAAAACCAAAATTCTTTTTTCCTCTCGGTTGGTCATTTTTAGAGCGATCAGATTTAAAACCAAAATTCTTTTTTCCTCTCGGTTGGTCGTTGTTAAAGCGATCAGATTTAAAACCAAAATTCTTTTTTCCTCTAGGTTGGTCGTTATGAAAGCGATCAGATTTAAAACCAAAATTCTTTTTTCCTCTTTGGTTATAATTTTTAGAGCGATCAAAATAATTTTCTTTAAAAGATTTATTCTCACTACTCCCATGTTGCTTAAATCTTGAAAATCTTTTTTTTCCTCTATGGTTAGATTTTTTAAAAGAATTAAGCTCTTGCTTTGCATTAGGGTTGATTAATCTTTGAATTTCATTCCACATTTGTCTATCATTAGGAGTAATAAAAGTAAGAGCACAACCTTCTGCACCAGCTCTCGCTGTTCTTCCAATTCTATGAATAAAATCTTCTGGTACTTGAGGAAGGTGAAAATTAATAACATGTTGAATAGATGGAACATCTAAACCCCTAGCAGCTAATTCAGTGCTAACAAGAATACGAATTTTTTCTGACCTAAACGCAATCAATGTTCTTTGTCTTTTTGATTGTCGTAAATTTCCATGCATACAATCACAAGAATGACCATCTTTACGCAAACGTTCTACCATTTTGTCAGCATTACGTTTAGTTTTAACAAAAAGTAAAATTGAACCTTTTCTAATATGTAATTGGTCTAGCAATGTATTGTACTTATCACCCTCGCTTACTTGCATAACCTCTTGTTTAATTTTAGTAATTGGAGTTGTTGTTGATCCAACTCTTATTCTTTCTGGTTTGTTTAAATATCTTTCTGCAATTCTAATAATATTTTGTGGCAAAGTTGCTGAAAATAATAAAGTTTGATGTTTTTTAGGAACATACTTTAATATTTGTTCGATTTGTGGAGTAAAACCCATATCTAGCATTCTATCTGTTTCATCGAGAACTAAAAAATAAGTTTCATTTAATTTGAGACTTTTTCTTTGAAGGTGATCATTGAGTCTACCTGGTGTACCAATAATTAATCTCGGTCTTCTTCTCAGTTGCCTCAATTGTTTCTGCATAGATTCTCCACCAATAAGAGTAGCTGATTTAATATTCATTTTAGGTTCTAATAACCCTGTAAGCACTTCGCCAACCTGAACAGCTAATTCTCGTGTAGGGCAAACAATTAAAGCACCACTACTTTTATCAGTTAATAGTTTATTTAAACAAGCAATGCCGTAACAAAGAGTTTTACCAGTTCCGGTTTGAGCTGTTCCCAATACATCTTTTCCAAGAAGAGCTGGTGGTATAGCTTGAGCTTGAATTGGAGTGGGTATCTTAAATTGCATTCTTGTTATTGATTGCATTAAAGATTGGTTCAAGTTTAGCTCTGTAAAGGTTTCCATATTTTTGTTATATAGCAAGATGTGCAAAAAGGTAGATAATAATGAGTATACATTTTACAAAAGAAGAATTTGCTGAAAGAAAATTAAAAGTCATTAATAAGTTAAAAGATGAAGGTTTAGAAGCTCTATTAATGTTTAAGCAAGAGTCAATGTATTGGCTTACTGGTTACGACACCTTTGGTTTTGTTTTTTTTCAGTGTTTAGTTTTAACCGTAAAAGGAGATTTAATCTTACTTACTCGAGCTCCTGATTTACGCCAAGCACAAAATACTTCTGTTATTCAAGATATTAGAATTTGGGTAGATGAGGACAGCTCAAATCCTACCAATGAATTAAAAAATATTCTATCAGAACTTAACCTAGAAAGATCTAATTTAGGTGTAGAGTATGAGTCTTATGGATTAACTGGAAGAAATGCTATTAAGCTTAATAGCTCTTTAAAAAATTTTGCAAACCTAATCGATAAATCAGAACTAATTTCTTATTTAAGAGTTATAAAATCACCAGCAGAAATAGTTTATGTAAAAAAGGCTGCCGAACTAGCAGATAAAGCTATGGAATCTGCGTGGAAACATATTCATGCTGGTGCAAGTGAGTCAAAAATTCTAGCTGAAATGCAAGGAGCTATTTTTAGCGGTGGAGGAGATTATCCAGCAAATAATTTTATTATTGGATCAGGTAAAAATGCATTGCTTTGTCGATATCAAAGCGAAAAAAGAAATTTAGATAAAGTAGATCAAATTTCACTAGAATGGGCCGGAACATACAAACATTATCATTCAGCTCTGTTCAGAACAATTTTAATTGGTAAAGAAAATACCAAACAAAAAAAGATGCACGAAGCTTGTGTAAAGTCGTTAAAAGCTTGTGAAGATAAATTAAAACCAGAAAATCAAATAGGTGAAGTATTTGATATACATGCAAAAGTGCTTGACGATTTGGGGTATAAAAAATCAAGAATGAATGCTTGTGGTTATTCACTTGGAGCAACATTTTCTCCAAACTGGATGGACGTGCCGCCTATGATATTTACTGGAAATCCATTAATTATAAAACCAGGAATGGTTTTTTTTATGCACATGATCTTAATGGATAGTAAAAATCAGTTAGCTATGAATCTTGGAGAAACATACTTAGTTACTCAGTCTGGAAATAAAAGATTGGGTAAAAAAAAATTAGATTTAGTAATTTTATAATATATGACTTATTTAGTTCTTGGTTTTATGACAGGAATGAGTCTAATTCTTGCGCTAGGACCTCAAAATATTTTTGTTATAGAACAAGGGTTAAAAAAAGAATTTATTTTTCTTGTTTGTTTAATTTGTTCTGTGTCTGATGCTTTATTGATTTTCTTAGGAATTTTTATATTTTACTATTTTCAAGTTTTTTTTACACCGTTAATTGAATTTATATTAAATTTATTACTTCTAATTTTTTTATTATATTTTATCTGGAATAAAATTCGAAAAGAGATAAATAGATTAAATTTAAATATTTCCAATACCAAAAAATCATTGCCAGGCGTTGTATTTAAGACTTTAGGTTTTACATATCTTAATCCACATGTTTACTCTGATACTGTATTTTTTTTAGGTAATTTTTCTAAAGATTTATTATTAAAGCAAAAGCTTTTTTTTGGATTAGGTGCCTCGTTATCTTCTTTTATTTTTTTTTTTATAATTGGATATATGTCAAAATATTTGTCTAATTACTTAAGAACTGAAAAGATTTGGAAGATTATAAATATTTTAATTATTATATTTATGTCTTTTCTAGCAATTTATGTTTTTCAAAATATTATTAGATCCATTCAGGTTTTAATATTTTAACTTTTGATGACCCACATTCAAGTTCAGTATTAGTGAATTCTTTAAAATCTTGGGCTGCAACTTTGATTAAAGCAAATGGATAAGGTTTATCAATCATAACTTTACCAATTTCATTATTTTTGTATTTTATAATATCATTTTCAAAGATCTCACCAGAGATTTTATGAACAGGCATAATTCTTCTTCTTAGTTTATTTCTTAGTTTTATCCTAGAGGTGTTTTCCTGCCCAACGTAACAGCCTTTTTTAAAATCAATTCCACCCAATTCATCAAGATTATTTTCTATTCCAAAAATCTTATCTTTTAATTTGCTAAGATTAATTTGAGGAATGCCTAAATTAAAACTTTTGGTATAATATTTTTCTTTATTCACTATTTTTAAATTTAAATTTTTAATTATATTTTTAGTATTATTAGCCTTTGAAACTATTTTAGCTCCAAGGTTTTCGTTTCGTGGATCAATACAGATAAGACCATCTTTTAAAAATTGAGGTTTTTTCATTTCTCTAAATTTTTCTAGAGAAATGACAAGGCTTGTATATTCCTTGCTAACATCTATTAAATTTACTTTTGATCTTAATTTGTAGATATTAAAAATTTTTATAATTTCTAGCACAACTTCTTTTTCACATTCTAGCAAATATTCGTCGTTTTGTTTTAAAATGAAAAATTCATATAGATACTTACCTTGTGGTGTAAAAATGGAAGAAAACAACATAAAGCTGTCTGTTGCTTTTTCAATATTATTGGTAACAATGTTTTGAAGAAAGTCTTTAGCTTCATTACCGTTTATTCGTATAAAGCCTCTGTCATCAAGAATAGCAGTTTCGTTTATTTCCATATTTGCAAGTTTTAATTCTATAATATATTAAATACCTTAAGAATGTCTTCTTCTTTTGATCTTATTATTAAAAATGGCAAATGTTTTATAGATGATCAATTAAAAAAAGCTGATATAGGCATATCAAATGGAACAATAAAAGAAATCGGCAATATAGAAGCTTTAAATCAAAAAGTTTTAGATGGTACCAATCTTACAATTCTGCCTGGAATTATAGATTGATGTTGAAGATTTAGAGTCTGGAAGTAAAGCGGCAGTTTTAGGTGGAGTAACTTCTGTATTTGAAATGCCTAATACGAATCCACCAACATCCAATCAAACAGAATTTAATAAAAAACTTAGTTTAGCTAAAAATAGAATGTTTTCTAATTATGCTTTCTATTTTGGTGCAACACCACAAAATATGGAAGATTTAAAAAATGTGAATAAACTAGAAGGATGCTGCGGCGTAAAATTGTTTGCAGGTTCTTCTACAGGAAACCTTTTAGTCAAAAATGAAGAAGATATAGAAAAAGTTATTTCAAATAGTTCTAAAATTGTTTCTATTCACTCTGAAGATGAAGATATTCTTAACCTTAGAAAAAAATTCATAAAAAAAGGTGATGTTAGTTCACATCCAATTTGGAGAAACGAAGAGTGCGCAATGTCCTCAACTAGGAGAGTGGTTAAAATTGCTGAGCGATATAAAAAAAAAATACATGTTTTGCACGTTACTACAAAAGAAGAAGTAGAATTTTTATCACGATATAAGGGTAATGTAAGTTTTGAAATTACTCCTCAGCATTTAACTATAAGC
>LWDU01036666.1_pt1 | contig 18814 bp, 19 predicted proteins | sample 727161 | NCBI WGS metagenome assembly LWDU01 (sample SAMN04566230, study PRJNA314399) | hydrothermal vent metagenome | isolation source: deep sea hydrothermal plume seawater | place: Mexico: Gulf of California, Guaymas Basin | collected 2004-07-11
AACTGGCTTCCTTCCTGAAATCAGATTTCAATGACCCAGACCACCACTATCATCCCCGCCTATAATGGGGAAGAAACGATTGCTGAGACACTCCAGTCGCTCGAAAACCAGACCCGTAAGCCGGACCGAATTGTCGTTCTGGATAATTGCTCGACGGATCGGACCAAATCAATAGTCCGATCGTTTTCCTCTCTGAATTGTGAGTGGATTCAACACGAAAAAAACCTGGGAGCATTGGAAAACCACAATCAGGGTCTGCGGTTTGCAGATTCAACAGATTTCCTCCATTTCCTCCATACCGATGATTTGATTGAACCGGAGTTTTACCAAATGATGATCGGAGGACTGGAAAACATCCAGGGCCGAGGTCTGATTTATTGTAAGACCGGCTTCATGGACGGAAAAGGTCAAACGATAGCTGCTCAGCATCCGACAAAAAAAAGAGGCCGAAGCTCCCCCATTCGAAAGTCGAAAAAAGGATTCCTGAAGAAACGGGGTATTTTAAGCCCCTTTTATTTCCCATCAGCGGTGCTCAAGACGGATCGGCAGCCCATCCCCATACGCTTCCGTCTTGATCTCCCTCAAATGTCGGATTTGGTCTTCTGGACCGAATGGGCGTTGATTTGTGAATCCTTCTGGTACATCCCTCAGATCCTTTCCCGATACAGACTGGAAACTGAAGGTGGAAATGAAACCAGTCTCAATAGTAAAAACCTACAGGCATGGGTTCTGGATGAATGGAAAGCCATGTGTTTAATCCACCAACGGGTCCACGGGACAGAGCCATCTTACCGGGCGTCGTTTTTTTTGAAGTCGGTATTTGCTGCACGAAGTGTCATGAAAATGCGCTTGGTTGAGAGATCGTCTCCTGACTACTCCTTGACGATCTCTAAAGAATCGAAAAAAATCACGGGTGCAACCTGTTGGCAGATCGGGAAATCTGCGGCTGGATTCAAATTCAAGTGAACTGACCCGGCAGGCAGGCTGTCATCAGCGAGCCTCCATACATAAGGTCGTGCGAAAGACAGTGTCCTACTCTATAGAGTTTGAGAAACGGCTCAAAGCGGTAATTGCTTCTGGTCAATACCCGGGTTTGCCTGTGGTGGAGAATCCTCTCGGTCTGCCTCGGATTCGGAGACAACATTATCCGGTGGTGGGTCGATTGCCTCCTCGACAGACGGTAGGTCCGGTTTGGGTTGGGCTTCAGTATTTCCCGCTTCTGTTGGAACGATCTTTTGAGGAGTCTTCCTAAGTTTGATCCGAGGTGTTTTCACACTACTTGGAGGGGATGTGGATTGCGGTTTTTCGATGTAGACCAAAGCCTTTCGGTGAAGTCTGCCATGAAAGAAATATCCGAATGCTACAACCTCCTTCACAATCGATCCGGAATCAACAATTTCGGACATTCCAACCACCTGATGGCGATCCCCGTCGAAATCACAACCATTTTCCGGTTCGAAAGCAACGAGCCCCATTCGGCGAACCGCATCCAGGCAAGCTTCCATGAATTGGCTGAGCTGAGTCACCAAAGCTTTCTGCCCAAATCTCAATCCCGCCTGATAGAGCGCAAAAACATGATCGAGAATCATGGTCTGCAGTTTCTCAACCTGTAGCTCAAGGGTCTTTTGACGGGTATCATCGGCTTTCTTGAGGAATTCCATGAATTCACTGGTTTCCGCGCCCATCCGATCCACCAGACCCGTTGAGGACTTCAGAATCTTGTCCGAATGCTGCTGAACGTATTGCCATTGCTCAAGGGCATTGACCACGATTTCCCCCACATCCGTCAACTTTCCCACTTTTCGGACGGCATCAGATAAAAACTGGTTTTCTTCACGCCGCAAAGCCGCCCGGTATTCGAGATAAAAAGGAGCGATGAAGAGAAGAGCCCCCCCGGCGATTCCTATGCCACAAACCAGAGCCCCCGAGATGGAAAGAGGTTTGTCCCCGAATACCATGATCCAAAAGGACATGGCAATCAATCCGAGGTCTCCTAGGAGAAACGGCCACTTCGGCAAGGTGGGTGGAGCGTAACGGGTCTCTTTCATAGCTTCCGGTCATCAGATATCAGGCATTGCCAATATCCCTCAAACCCATTCAGATTTTGTCGGTTTTTCAGACAGTTTACGAGGCAAAAATACCGCGGCATGTTTCATTCCGTTGACACCTTCGATCTGCCTCTTTAGGTTAAACCGGTAGACACATACACTATGGCACACCTTAAAGAATCGCTACTGGAGTTGATCAAAAGGACCTCATCTGAGATCCCGGAGGATGTCCATCGGGCGATTCTGCGCTCATTGGAAAACGAAAAAAAGGGATCCATCGCCGAATCGACCTTTAAGATCATCGAGCAGAATATCGAGTTGGCAAAGCAGAAAACCCAACCGATCTGCCAGGATACGGGGAGCATTATTTTCTATGTGGAAGGTCCGATTGGACTCGATCAATTGGAGTTCCGCGAAATCGCAGAACAGGCGGTAAGAGAATCGACGCAAAAAGGCCACCTTCGACAGAATTCGGTGGATTCGTTAACGGGTGTCAATGATGGCACCAATGTGGGAAAGGGGTTTCCGACCATCCATTTCCACCAGAGCCGGGAAAAGGTAACCCGGGTGCAATTGATTTTGAAAGGCGGTGGATGTGAAAATGTCGGAGCGCAATATTCCCTGCCAAACCCGAAATTGAAAGCGAACCGGGATCTGGACGGTTGCCGAAAGGTAATTCTGGATGCCGTTTACCAAGCCCAGGGAAAAGGATGTGGCCCGGGAATACTGGGAGTCTGCATCGGAGGTGATCGAACGACCGGTTATGAATTTTCAAAAGAACAGTTCTTGAGAAAAATGGAAGATCGCAATTCAATCGAGGAACTGAACCAACTGGAACAGGACATTTGCAGCACAGCCAACAAATTGGGTATCGGTCCGATGGGCTTCGGGGGAAAGACCACCTTATTGGGTGTTAAAATCTGTGCTGCCAACCGTCTGCCCGCTTCGTTTTTTGTAAGTATCAGTTATATGTGCTGGGCTTTCAGAAGACAGGGAGTGTCCCTGAACGAAGATCGGACAATTTCCAGTTGGCTTTACTGAAGGGACTCGATCACCGGGAACAGAGCAAACTTACTATGCAATCCTTAACCACGCCGATAGATGAATCCAGTATCCGGTCGCTTAAAGTCGGCGACACCGTGGAGTTGACCGGGATTATTTTTACCGGACGGGATGTCGTCCATAAATACCTGCATGAAGGAGGCAAGCTGCCACCTGAGGTGAATTTAAAAAACGGCGTCATTTACCATTGTGGACCTGTTGTGATCCGTGATGAAAATGACCAATGGAAAGTCACTGCCGCAGGCCCCACGACCTCGATTCGGGAAGAACCGTATCAATGGCAGATCATTCGTGATTTCGGAATTCGCGCCATCATCGGCAAAGGTGGAATGGGAAACCGCACCCTGCAAGCCTGTAGGGAATACGGATGTGTCTACCTGCATGGCGTGGGAGGAGCTGCCCAAGTTCTTGCCGAACGCATTGAAAAAGTACGCAACGTCTACATGCTGGAACAATTCGGTTCTCCGGAAGCAATCTGGGAATTTGATGTCATACGGTTTCCTGCCGTGGTGACAATGGATTCCCATGGAAACTCTCTCCACGATGAAATCCAGGCTTCAAGCCGAGCAATCCTTGATCAGAATCTCTGATTCGAATTCTCTCCTCTCCCCTGCCTTCTCCTTAGTGGAGGTTCTGATTGCGATCATGATTACTTCCATCGTGTTTGGAGCCGTTTTGAACGGATATATTTCCTCCGCGCGCAGAGTTGAATGGTCTTCCTATTCCTTCGCCGCTCAGTCTCTCGCCATCCAGAAATCGGAACAGGCACGGGCGGCAAAATGGGATCCCTATGGTGATCCTCCCGTGGATCAGTTGGTCAGCACCAATTTTCCAGAGGAAATCCTGATTCTCGACTTACCGATCTCCGGCACCAACCGGGTCTACGCAACCAACCGAACGTTCATTCAGATCATCTCGACAAACCCGCCGTTGAAACGCATTCAAGTCGACGTGGTCTGGAGCACTCCCAATGGGAGAGCACACACCAATAACCTAACCACTTTCCGAGCGCCGGATTGAATGAGAGGACTCAATTCAAATGTTGAATAAGCGTTGCCGGCAAGAGATTCGAATGCGGGCCTTTACGCTTTCGGAACTCATCATCGCTTCAACGGTTTTTCTGTTGGTCCTTTTGGGACTGGTAAGCAGTCACCTTTTCGGAATGCGTCTATTCCAGACGACTCAAATGAAACTGGGAGTGCAGCAGGAAGCCAGAACCGTCTTGATTCAGCTTTCGGAAGAAATAAAATCTTCGCGTCGAGTCAGAATCGGACGAGGGGATTTTTTTTCTTTCCTACCCTCCCTGAGTGGAGAACCTCAAATCGGCAATGCCATTCAGATTTACCCATCACAGGACACCAATGATTTCATCCGGTATTTCAGAGACCCGACTGACCAGAACTTGAAACGGCTGTCTTCATCAGGCACGGGTCCTGATATCATCGCACGGGCAATTACCAACGAATTTGTTTTTTCTGCAGAAGATCATTTGGGAAATATCCTGACCAATAACCGCAATAACCGAGTCGTCGGAATGGAACTCAATTTTTATCAGCTTCAGAATCCCACCTTGAATCTGGGACCGGGTCAGTTGTTCGACGAATACCGTTGGACAACCCGGATTACTCGAAGAATTCTGGAATGAAATGAGAGTCCCAATCTTAATTCCTTCTAAGCACACATCCTCAGGTTTCGCATTGATGGCGGTCCTCATTTTTTCAAGCATCAGCCTTCTCCTCCTCTCGGGCGCCTTATCGTGGACCTCTACCAATTCACGTCTGACAAACCGCCATATTGAATACTTGAAAAACTTGGCAATTGCAGAAGCCGCTACGGAAAAAGTCCTGAGCCACCTGCATAGAGACTTCATGACTCAAGGCGAACCCCTGGTAGCTTCCCGAATCGAATCCTATCGAACCCTTGTTCCAGAGCACAGTGAATGGTCCACAGTTCAATTCATGGATAAATCGGGCGAAACCGGAAAAACTCATGTTCGCAAATTATCCTCCAGCCGATTTGAAGTTATTGATTCGATCTACAGAGGATTGAAGGGAATGACATCAGATTACCGAATCGAATCCTATGTGCAGAATGGTTCACAGACTATCGGTATTCGACAGGATATTCAATTGACAACGATTCCTGTTTTCCAGTTTGCCGTATTCTATTCTCTGGATCTGGAAATCCACCCTGAAAACCCTATGTCCATCGACGGAAGAATTCATAGCAATGGTAATATTTTCTGTGCTCCGGGCAACTACCTGACTTTCAACGATCATGTAACGGCATCAGGCAACCTATTATTGAAAGGACATCCCAAAGACCCCCGGATCCGCAATCCCGGGTTAGTGAGCTTTGAAAAGGAACAGGATGGAGGAGTCGCCTCACTGACACTGCCGATTCATTCAGAACAATTAAAGACTTCCCCCCGAGAAATTCTTGAAATCCCACCTCCAACAGAATCCCCAAATTCAGCCATTGGGCGGCATCGTTATTACAACAAAGCAGACATCATCATAAAAATCGGCAAGCAAAACCTGACAGTGACCAGCGGTCGATTCAACAATTTCAGCACGACCATTCCCCAATCCCAATGGAAGTCCTTTCTTCAGAGTGGACTCCAATTCCGTGATAAGCGACAGAAACAGTTCGTCCTATGCACGGATCTGGACGTCGGGGGATTGGACAAATGGAACAGCACCAACACCATTCTCCGAGACGTTCTTGACCGGGATCTGTCCACCTTGTTCATTTACGACACCCGCCCAAACTCAGCGGATGCACTCCACGCTGTTCGCTTGAAAAACGGACGCACCCTTCCGGCATCAGGACTGACTGTCGCAACACCCAATCCGCTTTATATATGGGGAGACTACAACCTTAAAAGCGAATCGGATCAGGAATCCGACGCAACCAACGGAAAGCCGGCGTCGATCGCGGCCGACGCCGTGACGATACTGTCCTCTGCATGGCTTGACGAAAGAAGCGCGCTAAAAGTATCCGTGCGTCGAGCCAAAGACACAACGATTCAAGCCGCTCTGCTTTCAGGCATTGTCCCGACGACTCATTTCGGGAGCTATGGCGGTGGACTGGAGAATTTCCCAAGACTACTCGAGAATTGGCAGGACAAAGTCTTTACATACAGGGGTTCCATGGTAGCCCTTTTTCCAAGCGTGCATGCCCTGTCCGTCTGGAAAAGAAAGGATATCTTCCGACCGCCTGTCCGACGCTGGTCTTTTAATTCAGATTATCTGGAAGCAGACAAACTACCTCCCTCGACGCCGATGATTCCACGCCTCATTCGAAACCGCTGGACCACTCTTTCAAAAGAGGACATGGACCGAGAGGATTCTCCTGATTTCACGAAAAACTGACCTTCAGATAAACTTGAAAGGACCGATGCATTTCAGCATTGTTTGCCTTATGCAGTCCCATGAAATACTGAGAGAGGTTTTTTCAAAAAACAGTCCCAAAAAAGTCGCGGAGTCGATGGGTCTCTCTCTTTCAATGATTTATAAGTGGGCAGAGAAGCCAGGCGACCGTGGAAGCGGAACCCTGAACCCACTGGACCGAATTGATGCATTGATGCAGTGCACTGGAGATTCCCGCATTGCTGAATGGATCAGCCAGCGGGCGGGTGGTTTTTTCATCGGAAACCCGAAGACCAAACGGCCGCATCCTTATTTCATGATTCCGGCCACCAATGAAATCATTCAGGAATTTGCAGAAATGCTTTCCGTTATCGCCGAGGCGGCGCTCGATCATGAGATCTCTGAGTCCGAATCCGCCGATATCAGAGCTCGCTGGGAAAAGCTGAAATCCGTCACCGAATGCTTCGTCAAATGCTGTGAAGACGGGAACTTTTCCGGAATCATGGATAACAAAAAATAGAATCAGGAAAGCCCTGCATGCGACCCGTCGCAATAAGGACCGTTCTTGGAATGTTTACAGGCACACCAGGCAACTTTGCCTGACTCATTGACTTCCACCTTCACCGGAGCAAAATCACTGCCTTTATGTGAGCCATCACAAAATGGCTGAGATTCTGAACGTCCACAGGAGCACCACCAATAGGTGCCCGGATCCATATCTTTAACAATGGGAGATTTTTGAAAAACATTCGGTTCGGACATAATGATCAATTAGACTTTTTTTGGCTTTGTAGTTCGTTTCTTCCTTGTCTTGGATTGGGAAGCATTTTTAGTTTTCCCCGCTGCCTTGACTTGTGCGGCGACCCGAAGCCGCAGTGCATTCAACTGGATAAACCCCGTGGCATCATCCTGATTATAGGATTGAGTGGGGTCGGCATCCATTGTGGCAATATCGGGATTATACAAACTGCAGGGCGACTTACGACCAGCCGCCATGATATTGCCCTTGTATAACTTGATCCTCACGGTTCCTGTCACGTTCTGTTGGCTTTGCTCAACCAAAGCCTGAAGCGCCTCTCTCTCCGGTGAAAACCAAAAACCGTTATAAACGAGGGTGGCATACTGGGGAATAAGGGAATCCCTCAAATGCATCATTTCCCTGTCCATGGTGATGGATTCCATCTGACGGTGGGCAAAATGGAGGATGGCTCCTCCGGGAGTTTCATAGACCCCCCTGGATTTCATCCCGACGAATCGATTCTCAACCATATCGACCCGCCCCACCCCATGTTTGCCGCCGGTTCGATTGAGTCGTTTCATCACCTGCAACGGAGTCATCGCTTTACCGCCGATGCCCACACAGGCTCCTTTCTCGAAATCGAGCATGAGGTATTCCGCCTTGTCCGGGGCATCTTCGGGAGCCTTACTCAAGAGAAACATATCTTTGTTTTTCGGCGAATACGCATCGAACCATGGATCTTCCAGAATACCGGCTTCATAAGAAATATGAAGAAGATTGCGATCTGTGGAATATGGCTTGGAAGCGCTGGCCTGAACCGGAATCTTATGATCACGGCAAAAGTCGATCATCTCCTGACGTCCGGGAAACCTTTCGCGAAAGGCGGCGTCTCTCCAGGGAGCGATCATTTGGATATCCGGGGCAAGCGAGGCTGCAGACAATTCAAAACGCACCTGATCATTTCCTTTTCCAGTGGCACCATGCGCCAGATACCGAGTTCTCTCTTTCCTCGCGATTTCCACCATCCTTTTGGCAATCAGGGGCCGCGCTATACTCGTTCCCAGGAAATACTCCCCTTCATAAATTGCACCGGCCTTCATCATCGGATAGATGAAATCCTTCGCGAATTCTTCACTGAGATCGTCGATATATATCTTTGAGGCACCCGTACGCAGCGCTTTCCCCCTTAACCCCTTCAATTCTTCCTCCTGCCCGACATCAGCACAGAAAGCCACAATCTCAGCTTGGTAGGTCTCTTTCAGCCACAAAAGTAATACGGAGGTATCGAGCCCTCCGGAATAAGCCACAATAATTTTCATTCAATAAGGATTTTTCAGAGTCGAGTTTCCGGATTCGGTTCCCGGGTCAGGATGAGCCGTTTCTAGAAAACGTGGCTGAACATTGCATCCCTGAGCTTCGGTTCAAACCAAGTGCTCTTGGGTGGCATCATACCACCGCCATCAGCGATTTCCATCAAATCTTCAATTCGCGTGGGATATAAGGAAAATGCACAGGCATGGCTTCCCTCATCCACTTTTTTCTCAAGTTCACCGTCTCCGCGTATCCCTCCAACGAAATCGATCCGCACATCCGTCCTGGGATCATTGATGCCGAGCAATGGCTCAAAAACCAAATTCTGAAGAATGGCGACATCCAGCATATCTGCCGGATTACCACCGGAAACACGTCCCGGTTTCAGTTTGAGCAAATACCATTGACCCGATAGATAAACGCCCACTTCATGCTTCGCTTTCAGTTCCAGTTTATCCTGGGCTATAACCTCAAAATCATTCCTCAGCGCATCCAGAAACTGATCGGAATCCATTCCATTCAAATCCTTAACCACTCGATTATAGGGAAGAATCCGCATCTGGTTGTGAGGGAATATCACCGATAAAAAAAAGGCACTGCTCTCTGGTGATTTACCGGACTGCCAGACTCGGGCTGCAGCCGCACTCCGATGGTGACCATCTGCAATATAAAGTAGAGGTATTCCCTCAAAACGGGCTAGAATGAGGTCGATATTCCCCACCTCGCAAATTGACCATGAAGTGTGACGGATGCCATCATCGGCAACAAAATCGATATCCGGATCGGAGGACTGGATATCCGAAAAAATGGCTTCTATCTCGTCATCGGACCGAAATGTCAGAAAAACGGGGCCGGTCTGAGCTTGAAGTGCTTCCATGTGCCGAACCCGATCATTTTCTTTCTGCGGTCGCGTCAACTCATGCTTCCTAATGCTCCCATCAAGGTATTCACGGCAGGAGGCCAAAGCGACGAGCCCTACCTGAGAATGCTCTCCCATTATCTGACGATAAAGATAGAAACAAGGCTTCTTATCCAGCACCAACGCCCCTTCTTTACGGAGCCGGTCGAAATTTTCACGACCTTTCGCATATACTTGGGCATCATATGGATCCACACCGGAATCCAGATCGATCTCCGGTTTACTGACATGAAAAAAACTCACGGAATTCCCGGATGCAATCTTCCCTGCTTCATCAGAAGAAAGCACATCATAAGGCAATTCACAGATTTCCCTGGCTCGAATCGAATCAGGCCTCAAGGCTGAAAATGGTTTAATTACCGCCATAAGTCCGAAAAGTTATGAGTTGTCTTCATTAAAATCACGTTTTTTCTCATATTAAAAAAAATCCGCCTTAAAAAAGTTGACAATATCAATCCGCACATCAGAATTTCCGGTTCTTGTTGAAGGGCAACAAGATTGATAAATAAGTTAATTACTGACAATTAATAATATCTTTATGCACCGGATTGGTTTTCCCGTTTTAAATAGAAACACCCTAGGGGGTTACCTTTGAGGCGTCCTCGATACCCTCGCCGCACCCCCAGAGTCTTCATTCGAGTCAATGGACGAATTCGAGCCCGAGAAGTCCGATTGATTGATGAAGAAGGCACGCAGCTTGGCGTGGTTGCTACAACTGAGGCACTAAAAATGGCGAGAAAGCTGCAAGTGGACCTTGTGGAAATCGCCGCAGCTGCCAAACCTCCTGTCTGTCGACTGGTCAACTACGGTAAATACCGTTATGAAAAGGCGAAGAAAGAAAAGGAGACGAAGAAAACCACGCATATAAACAAGGTCAAGGAAGTCCAACTTCGGCCTAATATCGGGGGACACGATTTCGACTACAAACTTCACCATGCCGCACAATTCCTTTGTGAGGACATGAAGGTCAAGGTCACGTTGCGCTTTCGAGGAAGAGAGAATGCTCATCGGGAAATCGGGTTCGAAACGGTCACCCGCTTCGGTGCGGAGATCGGGAAATGGGGGACTCCGGATGCCTCTCCTAAATTGGTAGGTCGAGGAATCGTTCTAATGATTTCCCCTCTGTCGAAAGATAAACGAGCCGAACCACCTTCGCATCTTTCAGATCATGCGCCTGAGGATGAGGAACCTCTGCCTGAAGAGGATGAGGAAGTGGTTGAGGAATCTGAAGCTGAAGCTGAAGTATAGAGGCTGCTCAATATCGTTCCAGGGAACGGGTTTTCAGATCAACCCTTTTTTCGAAAGGATTGATTCCATGGCCTTGTCCATGATGAGGTCTGCCAGTTCTCTGGAGACTTCATCAAGTTCAAGGTGAGCTTTCTTCAGCAATTCCAAATCACCTGCACCCGTCTCAGAATCTTCGGTCTGCAATGCCTCTTGCACGAATTGCACTGACCGAAGCAACTGGGACCGGTAGTCACTGTCGAGCTCCTCTGCATTCATTTCCAACCCTTCCCTGGCAGCGTGAACCGTTTCCAAAGCACGCTGCCGAGCTTCGACCCACTTTCGAACCGCCCAGTCTTCAAAGGCATGTTCTACAGATTCTTCGACCATCTGCTGGACTTTGGAATCTTCAACATCCACCGCGGATTCCACCTGAATGGTTTTTTCGAGTTGAGTGGCGGTATCGCGCGCCAGGACATGAAGAATTCCATTTGAATCAATTTCAAATTGAACGCCAATCCGGGGAATCCGTTTAGCCGCTGCTTTAAATTCCAAAGTGAATTTCCCCAATGACCAGTTATCAATGGCTTTTTCACGTTCGCCCTGAAGAATATGGATCATCATTTTTTCCTGACCATCAACCGCAGTGGTGAATAATTCACCGGCTTTGGTGGGGATAGTGGTATTTCTCGGTATGATAACGTTCATCAGTCCTCCGAAAGTTTCTATCCCCAAAGACAACGGAGTGATATCCAGCAAAGTCAGGTTTCGAATATTGCCGGATAAAATACCGGCTTGGACCGCAGCACCAAGTACCACCGCTTCTTCAGGACTCTGAGAGGTGTTCAACATGGGTCCCGAATCGGAAGAGGTGGATTCGCGAAAAGATAGGCTGCCCTGAATTTCATCGAAGTCGCGACAGCCAAACCACTCTGAAACCAACCGTCGCACTAATGGCATCCGTGTCTGCCCCCCAACGAGAATTACTTGATCGAGATCCGTTGATTTCAATTTGGCATCTGCCAAGGCCTGAATGCAATCACCACGAGTTTGGCGAATGAGATCACGACTGAGCGTTTCGAGCTGCTCTCGATTAAATTCGAAAGAAAAGCTGAAATCCTTATTCAGAAACGGCAACTGGATAGAATGGCTGGGTTTCTCAGAAAGTTTAATCTTGGTCTCTTCCGCCACATCCCGAATGCGGGCAGCCTGAGAGGCATCAGCATCAATATCAGGCCCCCCCTGTTTCAAGATCTCTCCCCTCAGGAAACCACAGACCGCCTGATCAATATCATCACCTCCCAAACGAGTATTCCCATGAGTCGATAATACTTGAAACACCCCATTATTCAGTTCGAGAATGGAAAGATCAAACGTTCCCCCGCCCAGATCGTAAACGGCAATTTTGGCACATTCTCCCAGTTGATCGGTTCCATATGCTAAGGCCGCAGCCGTGGGCTCATTCAGAATTCGTTCTACAATAAATCCGGCTTTCTCTCCGGCCGTTTTGGTGGCTTTCCTTTGAGCATCATTGAAGTAGGCCGGAACCGTGATCACGGCTCTGCAGAGTTCTTCTTCAAAAAATTCCTCGGCCGTTTTTTTCAATTTTTTAAGAATTTCCGCAGATACATCCTCGGGGCGATGATTCTGTCCGTGCAAAGGGATCACAATTTCCCCCTGCTTTCCTGATGAGAGCGGGAAGGAAACCGAAGACGGGGAGTCTACAATTTCGTGATAGCGGCGCCCCATGAATCGCTTCACAGAAGAAACGGTCTCTTCGGGATGAACCATGCGTCCCCGTTTAGCCGCGGCTCCTACTTCCGGATTATCGTCCAAACCGGTAAATCGCACCACCGAGGGAAGCAGACGCTTTCCCTCCTGATCGGCAGCCACAACCGGGATTCCTGAATCCAGTAATGCTATCAAGGACTGGGTCGTTCCCAGATCTATTCCCACTATTCTATCGTTACTCATTCAATTTGAATAATACCTGAAAAATCCTACGGGATTCTCTATCCTGAAGGAAATCAGGAATCCATGTATTCCTCGGGCATCTTATGAATTTCACCCGATCTGCCAATATGAATCCTAAGGAAAAAACCATTTCGTGTCTGATCACCGCCGGACCCACCTATGAAAATTTGGACAAAGTCCGGCGTCTCACCAACTTTTCGAGCGGCCGTCTCGGTTCTGAGCTCAGCTCTTTCCTGATTTCAAAAGGATATCGCGTCGTTCTGTGCCTGAGCGAAACCGCCACCTTTCAGGAAGTTGACTCCGCCTGCGAAATCCACCGATTCTCCACGGCGGCTTCATTGATCGAAATTTTGAAATCACAGGCAGCAAAGCGTTCCTACCATGGAGTCTTCCATGCCGCAGCGGTAGGAGATTTTCAATTCGGTCAGCTTTATCAACAAAACCCAGATGGAAAATGGTCCGGAATTTCTTCAGGAAAAATATCGACCCGAATCGGAACCATTCGTGCAGAACTGATTCCCACGCGGAAAATTATCCGGGAATTGCGACAATTCTTCCCCAATGCAATTATCGCAGGATGGAAATATGAAGTGGATGGATCGCGGGATCAGGTCAATAAAGCAGGTCGCGAACAAATCATGGAGTATCAAACCGATTTATGCGTCACAAACGGAACTGCTTATGGGAATGGATTCGGATTAGTTCAATCAGGAATCGAAGAGATTGGTCACGTTGAAGACAAACCCGGGTTATTTCAACTTCTAGAGTTGGCCCTGAAATTATAACGGAACGGAAGAACCCCGATTCCATTTGCTGAACAAGTGTTGATCAGTAGAGGGAAATGTCGGTTTTCCTATTTCGAAAAACCCGGAACCAAACCAGCCTAACCCTTTACGGCGCGCTGGGACAGCACGCCCTACCCATGTTGATTACATGCCGGTTCGACCGGTCATGCGGGAGAAATGGATGGAATCCTGGTATTTTTTGGATGTTTTCCGGAGGCGTGAAGCAATGGAGCCGGTAATTGAGTAAAGAAAGGCTGATGCCAGTTCAGGTACTGTGTCCACAAGATCCGCAAGGGATTTTGCCGAAATTTTCAACAACACGCTACTGGAATTAGCTACGATATCCGCAGATCTGGGACCTTGGTCAAAAACAGCAATCTCACCAAAAAAGTCCCCAGTCGATAAAGTGGCAAGAGTGGACTCACGTCCATCTATCATCACTCGTGCTCGCACTTCGCCTTCTAAAACCAAATACATTGAATCTCCCTGCTGACCTTTCTTGACCACTTCTTGAAACTGGTTTACTTCCACCACTTCCATGAATCGGACAAATCCAGCGAGCTGGTCATCCCTCATGCCTCCTAAAATCTTAATGCGACGCAGAGTTCCCGGACGGATCCCCGAATGGGTTTTGTTCTGTTCAGAATCTTCAGAACTCGTTTTGGATTTAAAGAACCCGGCTAAGACGGAAACATCAACGGCCTTACACCACCGCTCCAGACCATTCTCAAAAACCCAAGTGTCAGGCGTTATTCGCTCATCTTCTGCCCATTTTTTCAGCGACGGAGCATCCACAGGTCCGTAGACCACATTGTCTGCACCCCAGATTCGATATCCGCTTTCTTTTTTTTCCGAACTCATAGGTTGTCTAATCGGCAGCGTTCATAACCCTGTAAATAGGGTCTTAGCCAAGTTGGCTTACTTCTACATTTGTTCTACGGTATTGATACCTAGAAGGTTCAGACCTTGGCAAAGCACCTTAGCGGTTAAATCACAGATGGCAAGTCTGGATCGTTTTTCAGCAGGCTCCGCTTTCAATACTGGACAATGCTCATAGAATCGGGCAAAACAGCCTGCCAATTCATACAAGTAGCTGCAGAGATGGTTGGGACGGCATTCTTCGATAACTTTCTCCAAAACCAATCCGAAATGAATCAACTGCTTCGCAAGTTGAAACTCTTCTTCCCTTTCCAGAATGATCAGATCTTCTGATTTCCCCTGTGCCACAATAGTTTTCCAATCTTCTGGATCGATTCTTCGAAAAATACTTGGAGATAGGGTGCGGTGTTTCCATTCAAAGCCAACATCTTCTCCCAGCTGAAAGTATAATCGGTCTGGCGATTTTGCAGTAAATCCGCATATTTCACGGCTCCCAGACCAATCTCACGTGAGATGTCCTCCTTGCTTTCTTCCGGCAATTCGGAGTTCTTCTGCTCTATAATCTCTCTGGCCCGCTCAATACTTTCATCAAGAAGAAGTGAAAGACGAATCGTTTTACCCGTTCGAGTTTTAAAGGGTTTCCCATCTTCACCTAAAATGGAACCAAACCAGGCATGGGTCAATTTCACCTTGGTATCCGGTTTCCAACGGCGGTAGGCCGCAAAGAGTTGTTTAAAATGCAACTGCTGACGGCTATCGGTCACGTAAATAACCTCATCAGGCTGCCAAGTTTTTTCTCGGTACTCAAGAGTGGCGAGATCCGTTGTCATGTAATTTGCAGCACCGTCTTTCTTTCGAACCATGGCCGGATTATTCTTCAATTCCGGATGATCATTGAAAAAGACCATGCGAGCACCTTTACTCTCTTCAGCAATTCCGGCATCTTCCAATTCGTTCACCAGAGATATCAACCGATCATTATAAAAACTTTCCCCCAAAGTGACATCGAACCCCACATCCATGCGCTGATATATCCGATCGAATTCCCCGCGAGATAACTGAATCATTGATTCCCAGATTTTCCGGTTTTCAGTGTCCCCCGACTGAAGCCGAACAAGCTCATTGCGACACGCTTCCAGAACGGTTTCATCTTGCTCACACTGCTGATTGACCGCTTTATAAACCCGTTCCATCTCTTCAACAGGTTTACGCTCAAGAGCCTCCCGATCCAGGATGGATTTCCAACCATAGAGCAATTTGCCAAACTGAGTACCCCAATCTCCAATATGATTGTCACTGACAACGCTGTGCCCCAACAACCTCAGTGTACGCGAAATACTTTCTCCCAGAATGGTAGAGCGGATATGCCCTACATGCATTGTCTTGGCCACATTGGGAGAACTGAAGTCAACCACGAAGGATTTGACCGCTTCAGGCTTCCGATAAAAGAGGTGCTCCCCCTTGAATGCCTCGTTCATGACATGACTCAAGGCATTCCGACTGATTCTGAAATTTAAAAATCCCGGCCCTGCAACTTCAGGTGAATCACCTAAACCACCCAGGTCCAAATGCTTCAACACCTCGGCAGCAACATCCCGTGGATTTTTCTTCATCCCCTTTGCCAGATTCATCAGTGAATTACACTGATAATCTCCGAATTTGGGGTCAGGACAAGGCCGGATCAAAATCCGGGTTGGATCGGCGTCAGGGTAGGCCGAAAGCACTGCTTTCTGCAGGTGAGATTCAATTTTAAAATTAATCACTGATTTTGAATGAGAAGTATTGGGTCTTTGCCTGTGGCTTCAACTCAGAAAACAGAGTTCGCAAACCGGTATCAGGAATTCTGGGAAGTGATGATCTCGAACATTTCCGACTTACCGGGAGCATCTTGAAGAGTTTGCCTGAAATCTTTCTTATGCAGGAGTTTTGCTATGTTGGCCAAGGTATGAAGATGTTTCTGAAATTGGCCTTGGGGAACAAGAAACAACATGACCAAGTTGACCGGCTGATTATCTATAGCGTCAAAATCCACCCCAGAGGATGATCGCCCGAATGCGCCAATGACATCCGAAATCAAATCCGTGGACGCATGGGGAATTCCCACACCAAAACCAATTCCGGTACTCATATTCGACTCGCGCTTCTTGACCACTTCCGAAATTTTTTCGCGAGAATCTGCCTTGATCTTGCCGGTACTGACCAATACGTCGATAAGCTCGTCAATCGCCTCCCAGCGATCACCGGCTTTCAACTCCGTGATAATTTGCTCTTGTTCCAGAATGTCAGATAAAATCATAACCCAATCCCTTAGAATTCAAGAGCCAGTAATGTTGAACAATTCGGATTCGGAATCAAGCTGAGAATTCAGGAAGCAATTCATCCGATTGATTCTGACATATTCAAGCGCTCTAATCTCGCTTGACATTGTTTCCCATCGAAGAGGACTCTGTCTCTTCAAATGAAGAGAAAAGAAGTAATTGTAGTCTTTTTGGCAAGTCTCCTAATCTATGGAATCGGGTATTATTGGATTGAACACCAAAGAACCAAAAACGGACCCTGGCAAGTCACCTTCTCTTCCAACGGATCCAATGATGACCCATTTATCATGATCAATCATGATTCATTGGGAGTGAACAACACTAAAATATTCTTTCGAGGAGAAACCACCTCCCAACCAGTCGATTCGGTCATTATTTCTTTCGAAAATCAGCAGGATGAAATTCCTTTCGGAAAAGTGCTTTTTCAGGATCCCACATTTTTGCCGGGAACGGCCGCATTCGATTTCTTCGGACACGAGGTTGAATTACTTCCACGGGTATTGACTCTGAATCGGATTGAGTACCCATGGAAACCCGATTCAGTCCATCAGCTCTCCAAAGAAGATAAAATGACCGAAAAAGAGAAATCCACTCGAAAAAGAGACAAAACCTCTAATCGGTAGGAAATGCTGTCCTCAGCGTGCCGAATTCCAAATTGGCAATATTAATAAAGGAGAAAAGGTTGCCTTCTCGCTTTAAAGGACTCGAGACCCTCATTCCATTCATTCACGATGGTCTCGGTGGATACATGATTGCGAATGGCAGATAGAACCGAAGGACTCTTAAGGAGTCGATTGAAGCGGTCCAAGCCGAATTCTTCTGGGTATAGGCTATACAGGGTTCGGGCAATGGCAATACCGACATCCACAATCCGCACGATCTCACGATTTGTCAGCAGGATTCCAACCCCTTGGCATGTTTGCCCTTTATATACCGAAGCATCGGGTTTGAACACTATGGGAACGAATCGGATACCGGCAAAACTCAATCGATTCAATGCCTCAGCTAACTGGAGGTCGTTAATATAGGGAGCGCCGATGCGTTCGAAGGGAGTATCGGTCCCCCGCCCTACGGAGAGATGCGTGGTTTCCAATAAGCCAATCCCCGGGTACAGGATTGATTGAGTCAGACTCCGCATATTTGGGGAAGTATTGATCCAGGGCAACCCGGTTTCATCAAACCAGAAAGATCGGTTCCATCCTTGAATACGGATCACTTTCAACGATACCGGAATATCCAATTCCATTTTAAACATCTTCGCCAATTCACCGGTTGTCATGCCATGCCGCACCGGAACATTATGAAAAGCAACAAAATCAGATTCGCCCTGCCTCATAGGACCTTCAACTTTATCCCCTCGAATCGGATTGACTCGATCCAGAACTAAAAACTCAATTTCCGCATCGGCCGCGGACTGCATGGCCAATCCCATTGTTGAAATATAGGTATAGAATCGAGCGCCAATATCCTGAATATCGAACACCAGAATATCCAATTCTTTTAATTGCTCCGGCTGGGGTGCTCTGTTTTGTCCATAAAGACTGTACACCTTCAAGCCGGTGGTTTGATCCGAGGAATCACCAATATTGGAATCCAACACCCCTTGTACCCCATGTTCGGGACTGAACAATACCCTCAGATCAACTTTGGGACTATCCATCAGCAAATCAATTGTCCGATGCCGAAATCGATCAATTCCCGTGTGATTGGTGATCAATCCCACACGCTTTCCAACCAACCATTCAAAATCGGTCTCTACCAAAACGTCGATCCCATTCAAAACAGGGAATGAGGATGTCAGGGATTGCAGACGTGTGGAATCAACAAGTCCGGACTCTGTGTGTTTTATGCTGACTTGTTTCGTTTCGACGCAAGCTGTTGCGAGAGCAACGAGAACAAGCGATGTCAAAGCATTGGAAGCAAATCTGCCGTTGGGAAGAATTGATTTGAAACAACCGCAACTCATGTAGGACAAAAAAACGGCTTCCCCGAGAGGAAGCCTGTTTAAAGTTAAAAAAATTTGTTTTATCCAGGATTAAATCCAATTAAACCTGCCTCAAGGCGAAGTGTAATCCCTGATTGGGTCTTCTCCCTCTCCCGAATCATCTTCGGTGAGCTCTAAATCATCATTCTTTTCAATGACTTCTCCATTTTTATCGATCAGTATCACCGAGACCACGCCAT
>LWDU01037411.1_pt1 | contig 18814 bp, 15 predicted proteins | sample 727161 | NCBI WGS metagenome assembly LWDU01 (sample SAMN04566230, study PRJNA314399) | hydrothermal vent metagenome | isolation source: deep sea hydrothermal plume seawater | place: Mexico: Gulf of California, Guaymas Basin | collected 2004-07-11
ACGAGGAGCACAGGTGCTTCTCCGACACCCATTGCAAGCCGGCCGGCTTCTGGGTCACCCTTATGTCCCCGCGATAGCGCGGGGTTGCCCATCACGGTAACGGGCAGTCCGAAGGGTTTGTAGAACGGTGCTTCCATCCCATGGATGCAAACCAGATGATCCACAGTCTCTGCCAGTGTTTTGGCCCTGCCAGGCCGGGTAGCCCAGACTTGGGGCCCCACGACTTTGACGAGTCTGATATGGGGCGCGCGAGCCCGCACACGCTGGGCAACACGAAGCGTGAAACCCCACGAGTCGACCAGCGCAACAGTGTCAGGCGCCGCTTCGACAATGGCGTCGGCAGCCGCGTCCGCAAGCGCGACAACTTCGCGGTAGATCTTCACGCCTTCAAGCAAGCCGACCACAGAGAGTGGCGACACGTCTATTGGCGAAGGAAGCCCCCGCGCGGCGAGCTGCTCGCTGCCGATGGCGTTCAGTGTAACATCTGGCTTCAGGCGTCGAAGCTCGTCGACAATCTCCGCCGCCAACAGGTCACCTGAAGCTTCAGCCGCAACGAGATAGATGCTGGATGCCATAGGTGATCAGCTCCAATCCTTCGAGAAAGCGAACAGGAACACACCGGTTTCAGCGCACCTCCTGCCGATCTCGTCACGATTGAGTAGCAGTGCACCTTCAGCTTCGACACCGATGCCCGCAAGCCCGGCCTCTGCGGTTCTGTCAATCGTCGCAGGACCGATTGTCGGAAGGTCGATCCGCCGTTCCTGAATAGGCTTAGGCCGCTTTACCAGAACACCGCGACGGGCCGCTGGCGTGCCTCTGATTTCGTCTTCAAGGTCATTGATCCGGCCAAGCATGCGGTCAGTGCCTTCTTGAGCCTCAACGGCCAGAACAAGACCATCACAAACGGCACACCCCTGCCCGATATCGAGGCGGCCAAGTTCGCTGGCGATGGCCGCTGCTTTGCGAAGATCGGCGAACTCGCTTTCTGAAGGCTCCCGGCCGAAGATAACCCCTTCTCCAACAGTAAGCTCCTGCGCCGCCGCCTCAGCAGCAATCACTTCAAAGCCTTCAGCTTCAAGCTCACCCACAATGACCCGCAATAGCGCATCGTCTCCATCGCGCGCAGCCTTGAGCACGCGCGGCAACAGTTTCGCCCCGCGCATGTCCAGCTTGATGTCGGAAAAGTTTGGCCGCTTCACGATACCCGCGAACACCACCTGCTCGCAGCCAAGCTTTTTCAGCCGTTTGATCAGGTGCCCAATCTGCCCAATACCGACGGTTTCGTGATCGAAACGCTCTAGACGTTTCTCTTCAAAACCCGACAGACGAAAAACATGAACGTCTTGCCCACGTTCCTGTGCGGCCGATGCAATCGACACCGGAAGGTCTCCCAATCCGGCAATGATGGCGAGTTTTTTCATACTGGTTGGCCTATTCAGGCAGACAGAGCGACCGGTTCTTGCTGGCGCGGATAAAGTCGATGATCTGCATCAGTTCTGCGCAATCACCATATGTTATCTCAGCATCTTTCACCCGTTCGCTGAACGTGCCTTCCTTGGCAAACAGCATCCGGTAGGCCGCTCGAAGATCGTGAATAGACTGACGACTGAAGCCGCGCCGTTTCATGCCGACAATGTTGAGCCCGGCAAGATGGGCGTGATTTCCGATGACCGAGCCGTACGGGATCACATCGGCGACAACGATGGCGCCGCCGCCAACAAAAGCATGCTGACCGATACGGCAGAACTGGTGCACAGCGGCCAAACCGCCCATCCAGACCTGGTCTTCAACGATAATGTGTCCCCCGAGCGCAACATTATTCGCCAGGACGCACTTGTCGCCCACGATACAGTCATGCGCAACGTGGACATCGACCATGAGAAGGCAGTTCGCGCCAACTTTGGTCAATCCGCCATGTGCTGGAGAGCCACTGTGTATCGTCACATGTTCACGAATTACCGTTGACGCCCCGATGATGAGGCGTGACGTTCCATCATCCTTGAAGTTCAGTATCTGCGGCGGCGTACCAATCACTGCGCCCGGGAAGACCTCAACACCCGAGCCGAGCTCGGTACGCCCAACAATCGTAGCGCGTTGATGGATATGGCAGCCGTCGACCAGCGTCACGTCGGTGCCAACATAGGCAAACGCGCCAACGCTGACGCCTTCACCAAGGCTCGCACCTTCTTCGACAATCGCTGTCGGGTGGATGGTTGTGGTCAAGATTTACGCCTTTCCCTCGATGTCTGCTTCTGGAGCCAGGCAATCTCGCGCATCCAGTCTCTCAAGGGGCGAGCAGGCGTGCCACCCCAAGTCTCTCCGGCGGGAATTTCCCGAAACACGCCAGCAGACGCCGCGATCTGCGCGCCCTCTCCGACAACGACATGATCCGCAATGCCGACCCGGCCGCCGAGCTGAACGCCGTCACCGATAGTCACAGTGCCGGAGATGCCGCCAAACGATGCCATCAGCACATTGCGGCCTAGGACGACATTATGAGCGATCTGGCAGAGATTATCGATCTTGGTGTTCTCACCAATGATAGTGTCATCGAATGCACCGCGATCAACGCAGCTGTTTGCGCCGATCGTTGCGCCGTCCTGGATGATGACACGTCCGAATTGCGGCGCATCCTCTGCGCCGCCCGGTCCCGGCATGACACCAAATCCTGCTTCTCCGATGCGCGCGCCGGAGTAGATATTGACGCTGTTGCCGATCAGGGCGCACTGGATGCTGACATTTGCGCCTATGACGCAATCGCGACCTATCTGCACGCCGGGACCAATCACTGCGTTTGGAGCAATGATTGAACGGTCGCCAATCGCAGCGCCCTTGCCAATATGCGCTGTCGGCGCAATGCGCGCGCTCGGATGAATGTTGGTGGCTTCATGCGGTGCTTCGACATCTCCCCAGTCGCGAAACTGGAGAAGCTGACGGGCCGCAACCGCATGAGCGTAGCGTGGTAAAGGCGTGACAAGTGCCGCGACGCCTTCCGGCAGTGCGTCAACAAAGTCCGTCCGTACAAAGCAGGCGGCAGCCTCTGCACTTATCGCATCAGCTGCCGGCCGCTTCTTGCCTTCATAATAGCAAACCTCGCCGCTCCGCGCGCGAGACGCTGCCGCGACATTTGTCGCAACGGCGTCGGCATCACCGTGAAGCTCAGCGCCCGTTGCAGCAGCCAGGTCTCCAAGGCGAACCTGCCCGAGAAAACGGAAAAACCTTGGGTCTGCTGTCACGACGGAATGCTACTGCTGTTGTTGTTGCTGCTGCTGGATCAGGCGCTGACGTGCCTCAGCCGAAAGACGCTGACGGGTCACTTCGACAGTCGGGAGCGAAGCGTTCATCTTCATGATAACCGACCCGGTGACGTCGACCGCCTCGGAAGACCAGACAGTTTGCGAGGTGTCGAGCATGACGTTCGCGCCGGTTTCCGTGATGACCTGCTCGAGCACAGGCTGAAGTGCCTGATAGAAGCGGGTCCAGGCCGCGCGCTCAGTCGCCTGAAGCTCGGCTGCCGCGAACTGGCGGTCGAGGCCGAATTGCTGGGCGCGCTGAGCATAGGCTTCTACTTCGGTGCGAAGCGCCTGGTCGCCAGCAATCGCCTCCATCGACATGTTTGCCGTGCGGGCCTCTAACGACTCGCCTTGCTGCTGCAGCGCGTTCGCTTCAGGGGTCAGCTCGTTCTGGATCGACGTGCCGATCTGCTCGAGTTTCTGTGCGATGTCCTGTCCGGCAGTGCTTTCTGCCATGACGCGCTGCTGGTCGATAACGACCACTTCGGAATTCTGTGCCTGCGCTACCGGAGCGGCCAGAACAACAGATGACATGATGACAGCGGCAGAAGCCACTGCGGTCTTGATGAGTTTCATGAGTTCCTCCTGAGAACTTCTAGAAGCGTGTTGAGGTACTGAACCTGAACGTCTCGGTCCGGTCGTACTCTTCTTTCTTGAGGATTTGAGAAAAATCGAACCGGATTGGTCCGAACGGCGAGTCCCAGCCCACCGAAAGACCTGCCGATGCCCGAAGAGGCATGGAAGTCTGTGATTCTTCGATCGCAAACAGGTCTGGACCGATCTGCGTAATGTTCCGCGGTTCGGTGTCGATCTCATCGAGCTCACCAACAGAACCAGCCTCGAGGAACAGCGCGGTATCAATGCCGTACTCTTCCGGCAGGAAGTTCGGGAAGGTCAGCTCAGCCGTTGCCTGGTAATAGGCCTTACCACCGAGCGCACGGCCCTTGCGAATACGTTGCGTATTGCCATCGGCATCCACCTCGCGAACGATGCGACGCGGGCCGAGGCCGGCCACGTCGAAGCCGCGGAACGTACTACCGCCGCGGAAGAAGCGGTTATTGATCCGGATACCTTCGTCGCCGCCCCATGACCCAATGAAGCCACCAGAGAGACGGACACTGGCACGAACGCCCTTGAAGATGCCTTGATAAGCAGCTGCAGACGATTCGGTACGGTTGTACTGAACGTCGCCGCCCACACCTGCGAGATCCTGGCTGAACGAGAAGTCAAAGCCACCCGTGGGCTGGATTGGATCGTTCCGGCGGTCCCAGTTGAAGGTGTAGCCGATGATCGAGGACAGCTCGGCGCGCTCATTACGGCAGTTCGAGAAGCTACGATTATTGTAAAGCGGTGAACACGCATCCACTACGAGCGCGTTGGCCGGTAGGTCGTCATTCGGGTTGGCCGGACGGTCGAACACGGTGTCGTCGCTTGGATCGTCTGGCGTGCCGCCATCAAACGTGTCGGTGATGATGACTAGGTCGCCATTTCCATCGATCACGACATTGCCGAGATTGATGTCGAGCTCGTCCTGCTGGAGGCGATAGCGCAGGCCAAGATTGGTGTTCTCGGTCAGCGGGAAACCAAGGTTCACACCGGCACCAATCGTGTCCGAGGTGAAGCCACCGAAGCCGATGTTTGAGAAGTCAGAGCGCGACGAGAAGATGTCGATACCGGCCGCGAGATTGCGGTCGAGGAAGCGAGGTTCCCGGAAGCGGAGATCGACATATTGCTGGCGCTGCGACGCCGAAATACGGGCGACAGCGGTCTGGCCGCGGCCACGAAGGTTGCGTTCCGAGACGCTCACGTCAAACAGGAAGGCGTCAACGGAAGAATAACCTGCGGCGAACGACAGCTCACCCGTTGGCTGCTCTTCTACCGTCACATCGACGACCGTACGGTCTGGTTCAGACCCCGGATTTTCCGTGATCGTTACTTCCTTGAAGTAGCCGAGTGCCCGGACCCGGTTACGCGAACGATCAAGCAAAACACGGTTGAAGGCGTCGCCTTCTGATACGCGCAGCTCCGGGTATTTCCGACAATATTGATTCGCTCGATATAGACGCGCGGGCCTTCATCGATGGCGAAGGTTACGTCGACCGTGTTCGTCTCCGGATTCGGACGCAGGTCTGGCGTGATGTCGACAAATGCGTAGCCAGCGATACCAGCCGCATAGGTCAGCGTGTCGATCGCATCCTCAATCCGGTTGCCGCGGAAGAGGTCACCTTCCTGAATGGCGAGCGCATTGCGCAGCGCATCGCTGTTCAGCTTGTCGAGCTGGGTCGATACATTCACCGTGCCGAAATTGTACTGGACGCCCTCATCGACCGTGTAGGTGATGTAGAAGTCTTCCTGGTCCGGCGTCAGGTCTGCAACGGCCGAGACAACGCGGAAATCGTAATAACCATTGTTCTGGTAGAACTGACGCAGAAGCTCGCGGTCGTACTCCAGGCGGCCCGGGTCGTAATTGTCATTCGAGCTGAAGAAGCGCCACCAGCGCGACTGGCGCGTAGCGATCTCGCTGCGAAGACGCCGGTCGGCATATTCCTCGTTGCCGATGAAGTTGATGGAGCGAACGCCCGTCACAGGGCCTTCATTGACCACGAAGACCAAGTCCACGCGGTTCTGCTCGAGCGGCTTGTATTGCGGCTCGACGGTCGCGGCGAAGCGGCCAGACTGGCGGTAAAGCTCAAGGATACGCTGAACATCGGCCTGCACGCGAGCAGCGGTAAATATACCGCGCGGCGCGACCTGGATCTCTTCCCGCATTTTCTCGTCATCGATGGAGCTGTTGCCCTCGAAAATAACGCGGTTGATGATCGGGTTCTCGACCACGCGCACGATCAGATCAGCGCCGGATTTCTCGAATGAGGCGTCGGCAAAAAGACCCGTAGCAAAAAGCGTTTTCAGAGAGAGATCGATACGCTCCGCATCGAACGGGTCACCGGGCTCGACAAGCAGGTAGGACTGGATCGTACGGTCTTCGATACGCTCATTGCCCTCCACCTGAATGGTGCGGATGCGCTCAGCGGACTGGGGCGCCTGGGCCTGCGCAGACAGCAGGGCACCGACCGCAGTCGACGTGCCGAGCATCGCGGCAACGCTAAACATGGAAGCAACGAAGACTGATCGCATGGCGTCTCTCTCAATTTACAACGCAATTCGGCTATCAGCCCCGAGCGCTGTTGAACAGCCCTGTTTCCAGTACATCACCCCAAGTGATGAAAACAAACATCCCCAGAAGCAGGAACATACCGGCCATCAGGGCCCCCTCCTGTATCCTTGCGGGCAATGGCTTGCCCGCAAACGCTTCATAGCAGTTGAACACGATGTGGCCACCGTCAAGCACAGGAAGTGGAAGTAAATTAAAGAAACCAATTCCTACCGAAACCGCCGCGCAGATGGTCATCATGCTCCAGAAAAGAGCGTTGATACGAGTCGTGAGCGGGATGTCATTGTTCGCCATCGTACGATTCACGACCCGCCGACTGATATCGCCGATAGCAACCGGCCCGCTCAGAGAGCTCAGTGCCTCCTTGCCCGTGATCATCCGGCCAATCATGTCGGTTGTCTTGGCGACTGTATCCCAGGTCTGAACGCCGCCCATGGCCAGCGCTTCAACAGGATTATAGTCGATGCGCTGCGCAGTATCGCGAATTTCCTGAAGCGTGATGCCGATCGTGCCGAGCGCCTGAACCTGGCCGACCGCATTCTCGCGCATCTGACGCTGCGGCGTGACGGTCAGTTCAATCTCCTCACCATCGCGCTCCACGATCGTGAGTAGCTCCTTGTTGCTCGACATGGAGACGATCGTCTGCAGCGAGCCGGCATTGTCGACCGCTTCGCCGCCCATGGAGACGAAAATGTCCCCGGTTTCGATACCCGCCTCGGCGGCGGCGCCGCCTTCCAAGACGCTCGTTACGCCTACGCGGGCCTGATAGGCACCGTTGAAATAGAAGAACACCGCAAAGATCAGGGCGGCGAGCACGAAATTGGCCACCGGCCCTGCAGCAGCAATGGCCGTGCGCGGCCACACACCAATCTCATGGAATGGCTTGCCCACGGGGCCCTGCTCTATCTTGCCAACATCACCCGGAAGCTGGCTCTCGCCTACAAACTTCACAAAGCCGCCGAGCGGGATCCAGTTCACACGCCATCTGGTGCCGCGCTTGTCGCTTTTCTCAAAGATCGGCTTTCCGAAGCCGACTGAGAAAGACTCAACGCCTGCGCCAAAGTAGCGACCCGCCAGATAGTGGCCGAGCTCATGGATTACGACCACAATACCCAGCATGAAGACGAGGCAGACAATGAAGATCGGGCCCTGGCTTAGAAATCCATCAAACATTCTCAATCCTTCGCGCGGGCCATGCTCGACATGACGAGTTCACGCGCCAGCGTTCGCGCTTCGGCGTCTATATAGCCGATTTCCTCGAGGCTTATACAGTCTCTGCTGTTAGTGAAACGGTGGCTTAGCTGCGATACTGCCATCTCGTTCACACGGTTGATGTCTGTAAATTTGCAGCGCCCGCTCAGGAACGCCTCCACCGCCTCTTCATTGGACGCGTTGAGCACGATCACTGCCGAGTCTGATTCGTTGAGCGCCGCGCGTGCGAGCCTGATCGATGGGAAACGTGTGTCGTCGACATTCTCAAATTCGAGCCGCGCAACAGAAGCGAGGTCCAGCCGCTCTACGGCGGTCGGAACGCGGCCATTCGGCCATGAGAGAGCGTGGGCAATCGGCGTCTGCATATCTGGTGAGCCCAGTTGTGCAAGGAATGAGCCATCGACATAGCTGACGAGCGAGTGGATGATCGACTGCGGATGAACGAGCACGTCGATACGCGCCTCGGGCACGTCAAACAGGTAGCTCGCCTCAATAAGCTCCAGTGCCTTGTTCATGAAACTGGCGCTATCGACCGATATCTTGCGCCCCATCGACCATCGAGGATGTGCGCACGCCTCTTCAGGCGTAACTTTCGAAAGCTGCTCCAGCGGTGTGCGCAGGAACGGCCCGCCCGACGCCGTCAGGATAAGTCGCTCAACATCCTCAGCGCGCTCCATGACCTGGAACATCGCATTGTGCTCAGAATCGGTAGGCACAATGAGCGCACCCGTTTTCGCAGCGACCTTTTTCAAAAGCGGCCCAGCACAGACCATGCTTTCCTTGTTGGCCAGCGCAACATCGTTGCCTGCTTCAAGTGCAGCATGGGTGGAGGCGAGCCCCGCAATGCCCACGATAGACGCGACTACCCGGTCCACTGGTACGCGCGCAGCGTCTTCAATGGCCGATGCGCCGGCTAGCACTTCAATTCCGCTGCCGGCCAAACGTGACTTCAGGGCGCCATGAAAACGCTCTTCACCAATAACGACAGTGCGCGCGCCAAACTCGACGGCTTGCGCCGCCAGAAGCTCTACATTCGTGTGAGCGGTCAGCGTTTCGATCTCAAACGCGGGCTCTTCGGCAACTGCATTCGCATGCGCAACGACCGACAAGGTCGATTGGCCGATAGATCCTGTAGACCCGAGTATGCTCAGCTTTCTGGCCATCAACCGGCCTGCAATCCGAGCAATCCATGTAGTGGGGCAACGAGTGCCATCGTGCCCGCGCAGAACACAGCGGCCATACCAAGACCATCCACCCGGTCCATGACGCCGCCATGGCCGGGCAGGAACCCGCTCGTGTCTTTGACGCCATAGCGCCGCTTGAGCGACGATTCGAACAGGTCACCCCATAGGGCGACGATCGAGATAGCAAAACCAGCGAAGAGCCAGGAGATACGAGACGCATCAAGAAGGCCTGCCGCGATCAGCCCGCAAAGACCGCTACAGATCATGGCGCCGATGGCGCCGCTCCAGGTCTTGGACGGTGAATCCTTAGGTGCCAATGGCGGGCCACCAAAACCCCGGCCTGCGAAATAGGCCCCGGTATCCGACGCCCACACCGTCCCCATGAGGATCAGCGCGGCGGCCTGGCCATACCAGGTGCCCTCACGCAGAAAGAACAGCCCAAGTGGCAGGCCCGCGCTATAGAAGACACCAAAGGCGGCCACTGCCCGGTCATTGATGCGTGACGGATGGATGAGAAAAATAAGGCCTGCAGAGACCAGAAGCGCGATGAAGGAGACGCTCCAGTCCCCGAAATAAGCGGCGAACACACAGATCGCCGCGAGGACTGCCGTGGCCGGCATGATGGGCGACGCGGTCATCCGCGCCCATTCATACCCCATGATCGCGGCAAATATTGCGCAGGCGATGGCAAGTACTAGCCCACCCGTGGCAACAACGAAGAGTGCGAATGGTATGAGGACGAGCGCAGACAGCAGTCGTAGCGCCAGTTCTTTCGACTTGTGGCTACCCGGCCTCGACGCAACCATCTAGCGCGCCTCCTTGCCCAGACCGCCAAACCGGCGCTCTCGCGCGCCGAACTTTTCAAGCGCTTCTCTCAATTGAGTTTCGCCGAATTCGGGCCAAAGTACATCCATGAAGACAAGTTCTGCATAGGCACCCTGCCAAGTGAGGAAATTGCTCAGACGGTGCTCCTCGCCCGTACGGATTATCATGTCCGGATCGGGAAAAGTCTTGGTGTCGAGATGCTGGGAAATCGCTTCTTCTGTGAATGCGTCAATGCTCAGCTCACCAGACACGACTTTCTCGGCAACGTGTCTGGCGGCGCGCGCGATTTCTTCACGGCCGCCATAGTTGAAAGCGATGCCAAGGTTGAATCGCGAATTCTCTGCGGTTTCCTCGACGGCCATATCCAGCAGCGAACAGATGTCTTCAGGAAGCCCGGCCCGCGTGCCGAAAACGCTTATCTTCACGTCTTCGCTCTTCAGGCGTTTCAGGTCCTTCTTGATGAAATGGCGAAGCAGCGCGAACAGAGCCGTGACTTCGGCAACCGGCCGGCGCCAGTTCTCAGTCGAAAACGAATAGACCGTCAGATAGGTCAATCCGAGCTTTTGGGCTGCCCTGACAGTTTCGCGTAGCGCATCGACGCCGCGCTCATGTCCAACTGAACGCGGCAGCCCATTCCGGGTCGCCCAGCGGCCATTCCCGTCCATGATAATTCCGACATGGGAAGGCAGACTGGACGAATCGGCAAATTCGGGAACCCCGTTAGAAGCCGGTTGCGCACTCAAACCTGCATGATCTCCGCTTCTTTTGCCTTCACGATCTCATCGATGCGGGCAATGTACGTATCAGTCAGCTTCTGGACATCATCGGAAAGGCCGTGCGCCTCATCCTTGCTGATCTCATTGTCCTTCTCGCCCTTCTTCAGCTGGTCCATGCCATCGCGGCGCACATTGCGCACGGCGACACGTGCCTGCTCGGCATACTTGCCAGCAATCTTCGAAAGCTCAGCGCGGCGTTCCTCGTTCAGAACCGGGATCGGGATCCGAAGCGTCGTTCCATCGGTCACCGGGTTCAGGCCAAGACCTGATTCGCGGATCGCTTTGTCTGCAGCGCCAACCACGGACTTGTCCCAGATGTTTACAGACAGGGTACGCGCGTCGAGCACAGAGACGGAGCCAACCTGATTCAGCGGAACAGTCGAGCCATAGGCCGGGACGCTCACTGTATCGAGCAGGTTCGGCGAAGCGCGGCCCGTCCGCAGACCGGCAAGGTCCGACTGGAGCGAAGCGACGGCGCCTTCCATACGGCGCTCAAGATCTTTTTTGTTTATACTCATGGCACTTGTTCTCGCACATTAAGAGATGAGCGTCGATGTCCCGACCCCACGCAGAACGTCTAGCAATGCGCCCTTCTTGTGAAGTGAGAACACGACAATTGGAATGCTTGTATCGCGCATCAGGCTGACGGCTGAAGCGTCCATGACGCGCAGGTCCCGCGCAAGGACCTCCTGATAGCCGAGTTGCTCGTAACGCTCGGCGTCCGCATGTTTCTTGGGATCGGCAGAATAGACACCATCGACCTGCGTGCCCTTGAACATGGCGTCGCAATTCATTTCGGCCGCTCGGAGGGCCGCGCCAGTGTCTGTTGTAAAGTAGGGGTTGCCCGTGCCCGCCGCGAAGATAACCACGCGCTTCTTCTCCATGTGGCGGATAGCGCGGCGACGAATGTATGGTTCACACACCGTGTCCATGGGAATTGCAGATTGAACCCGTGTCGGCGTGCCGATCTGCTCTAGCGCGCTCTGCATCGCCAGCGCGTTCATCACCGTCGCGAGCATGCCCATCGAATCGGCCTGCGAGCGGTCCATACCATTGGCAGCACCAGCAAGGCCGCGGAAGATATTGCCGCCGCCAATCACAAGGCACAGCTCGACATTTGTCTGGCGGATCGCACCAGAAATCTCTTCGGCGAATTGTAAACAGGTCGGCATATGGATGCCGAATTCCGATGGCCCCATCAGGGCCTCTCCCGATAGCTTCAGGAGAACACGTTTATAGACGAGCTCGCTGCTATGGTCGGTCTCTGTTGTCATGACTGTCTCCCAAGGCCGCTTAGCTCGTAAAGGATTCCCGGCTGCCTGTCATGGGCGGCCGGGAGACTTTAAGATGAGTTTTGCAGGTCTTAGGAGCCGGAGGTCATGGACGCGACTTCAGCTGCGAAGTCGTCTTCTTCCTTCTCGACGCCCTCACCCAGACCGAAGCGCACAAAGCCCTTCAGCGTTGCGCCCTGCTCTTCCAGGAACGCGCCGACGGTCTGGTCCGGGTTCATCACGAATGGCTGCTCGACAAGGACAACTTCCTTGTAGAACTTGTTGAGGCGGCCTTCGATCATCTTCTCGATGACGTTGTCAGGCTTGCCGCTTTCGCGGGCCTGCTCAGTCAGGATCTGACGCTCGCGGTCAACCAGTTCAGGGTCGAGGTCCGCGGTCGTGGCCGATGCCGGGTTGGTTGCAGCAACGTGCATCGCAACCTTGCGGGCAGCTTCGGAAAGCTTTGCCTTGTCGCTGCCTTCAACCGCCACGAGCACGCCGATCTTGCCCATGTTCTCAGCTTCCGGGCTGTGGACATAGGCAGCGACCTGGCCGCCTTCAGCAGTCATCTTCGCAACGCGGCGAAGCGTCATGTTCTCACCGATCGTCGCAACGAGGCCGGTGATCATGTCGTTGACGGTACCATCGCCCTTAGGCGCTGGTGCGTTCTGGACAGCTTCGAGCGAACCGTCGGTTTCGAGAGCGGTCTTGGCGATGCCTGCGAGCGCGGACTGGAACTTCTCGTTGCGGGCAACGAAGTCGGTTTCAGCGTTCAGCTCTACCAGCGTGCCGGACGTGCCGTCAGACGACAGCAGCGCAGCGACCAGACCGTCAGCCGCAGCGCGGCCAGCTTTCTTGGCGGCCTTGGAGAGGCCTTTCGCACGCAGCCAGTCAACAGCGGCTTCCGTGTCGCCATCATTTTCAACGAGCGCTTTTTTCGCATCCATCATGCCTGCGCCCGTGCGGTCACGCAGGTCCTTGACCAGAGCGGCGGTGATCTGTGCCATCTCTATGATCCTTCCAGATTGAGTTTCGGTTTTAGCTTTCAGCCTTGGCTTCTTCTTCGCCTGCGCTTGCATCTGCTTCAGCGGTTTCGCTGGCAGCAGCATCAGCGGCGGCAACGTCGCTTTCGGCCATCGCGTCAATGTCTTCAGACTCGCCAAGGTCGATACCGAGGCCGGCTGACGATTCAGCCAGACCATCGAGAACCGCGTCTGCAATCAGGTTGCAGTAAAGCGAGATGGAGCGTGCGGCGTCGTCATTGCCCGGGAACGGGAAGTCGACATCGTCCGGGTCGCAATTGGTATCGATCACAGCGATGACCGGAATGCCAAGCTTCTTGGCTTCCTTGATTGCGATCTGCTCCTTGTTCGTGTCGATGACGAACATGAGGCTCGGCAGGCCGCCCATACTTGCGATACCGCCAAGGGCACGCTGCAGCTTGTCGCGCTCGCGCTCGACAACGAGAAGCTCTTTCTTGGTGAGACCCGAAGCGTCACGATCGGAGAGAACTTCGTCGAGCTCGCGAAGACGCTTGATCGACTTGGAAACGGTTGACCAGTTGGTCAGCGTGCCGCCGAGCCAACGATGGTTCATGTAGTACTGGGCAGAACGCTCTGCAGCTTCTGCAATCGGCTGCGCCGCCTGGCGCTTGGTGCCGACGAAAAGAACGCGGCCGCCCTTTGCAACCGTGTCGCGGACTTGGACCAGCGCTTGGTGAAGCAGCGGCACGGTCTTGGACAGGTCCATGATGTGAATACCAGCGCGATCGCCATAGATGAACGGCTTCATCTTTGGGTTCCAGCGGTGGGTTTGGTGGCCGAAGTGAACACCAGCTTCGAGCAGCTGACGCATCGTGAATTCAGGCAGAGCCATGATCTTTCTTCCTCTTCCGGTTGACCGGCACGGACACTATCGGGCTCAAACCACTGAGCTCGACACCGGATGATCCGCGCATCGGGGGTTTAGAGCGCTGCCATATACGTAAAACGGGCCTAATTGCAACCGGGCTTTGTCAGGCCGCGAGCGTGTCCACGCGCGATACACCGGAGGCCATCTTGAGCGCGCGCAGGGCCTCGAGCCCCGTTGCATAGACCGCCGGAAGCTTCATCGAGACGACCCGGCCATCAACAAGCGGCAGCTCAAGGAAGATCTCGCCCCGGTCGGCGCCCGGCGCATTGATGAGGCGCTCGGCCACGGCCGCCAGCTCATCAAAGTTTGCCCCGCGCGACAGACGCACCACCAGCGCCTTCGCTTTCTTGCCGATCCGCGCCTTCTCAATCGGCTTCACATGCTTCACTGAGAGGCGGATTTCCTCTTCCTGCCGGCGCACATTCACCATGACGCAGATACTGCTGGCCGGTGACATGAGATCGCGGAAATTGTCCAGCACTTCCGGCATTACCATCAGTTCGACCTCACCGGTCGGGTCAGACAGGGTCAGGAAAGCGAATTTGCCGCCATTGCGGGCTGGCTTCTCGACCCGGCGGCGCACAACGCCGATCAGCTCAAGCGGTCGCCCGTCCACGGCGACATCGGCAATCTCATTGGAAAGCGTAATGCGCCCTTCCTCGAGACTGTCGAGCACATCGTCGAGCGGATGGCCGCTGAGATAAAAACCGACGGCAGCAAATTCCTCATCAAGGATCTGCTGGCCATTCCACGAGGACACTTCCTGCAAGGTCGCTTTGACCGCAGGCTCTGCGTCTCCGAAAAGGCCGCCCTGCCCGCCCGCGCGATCCTCGGCCGCTGAAACAGCCATAGCGGAAAGCAGATGGGCAGACGCCAGACAGGTCGCCCGGTTCGGCTCAATCGAATCGAAAGCGCCTGCACGCGATAGCTGCTCGAAGCACTTCTTGTTCACGGATTTCGGATCAACGCGCTCGGCGAAGTCATGCAATGACTTGAAAGGCCCACGCACCGCGCGTTCAGCTTCCAGCTGGCGCATGGCCTCAAGGCCGACCCCCTTCAGCGCGCCCAGCGCATAGACGAGGGCACCATTCTCCACATCAAAGTCTGCCGTCGACCGGTTTACATCCGGCTGGATGATCTCAATCTCGAGACGCCGGCACTCCTGCACAAAGGCCGCAAGCTTGTCGGTGTTCTGCAGATCAAGACTCATCGAGGCCGCAAGGAATTCGACCGGGAAGTGGCGCTTAAGATACGCGGTCTGATAGCCGATGAGCGCGTAAGCAGCAGCGTGCGACTTGTTGAAACCGTAACCCGCGAACTTCTCCATCGTGTCGAAGATTTCGTTGGCAAGCGGCGCCTCGATGCCTTTCAGCTTCTGCGCACCGTCGAGGAAGCGCGCGCGCTGCGCCACCATTTCCTCGACCTTTTTCTTACCCATGGCGCGTCGCAGAAGGTCGGCTTCGCCAAGCGAATAGCCAGCGATCTCCTGCGCCATACGCATGACCTGTTCCTGATAGACAGGTACGCCATAGGTCGCTTCAAGGATCGGTTCGAGATCGGGATGCTGATAGTGGACGTTCTTGGGGTCTTCCTTACCCGCCACGTAGACCGGGATGTTGTCCATCGGACCTGGACGATAAAGCGAGATGATCGCGATGACGTCTTCGAGGTTATGGGGGCGGACCTTGCGCAGCGTGTCGCGCATGCCCTGGCCTTCGAGCTGGAACACGCCCAACGTCTGGCCGCTGGCCATCAGCTCATACGTGTCCTTGTCATCCAGCGTGTCCCATTCAGGGCCAACATCGCGCCCATCGCGCCGGATCAGTTTCAAGGCGCGGTCGATCACCGTCAGCGTCTTCAGGCCGAGGAAGTCGAACTTGACGAGGCCGCCGGCCTCCGCCCACTTCATATTAAACTGCGTGGCCGGAAGATCAGAACGAGGATCATTATACAGCGGAACAAGTTCCGTAAGCGGACGATCACCGATGACAACACCGGCCGCGTGCGTGCCTGCGTTGCGATACAAGCCCTCCAGCGCCAGCGCCGTTTTCAGCAGCTCTCCGACACGCGGATCCTGCGCGATCTCGTCATCGAACTTCGGTTCGTCGTCGATGGCTTCCTGCAGCTTTGGGGGATTGGCAGGGTTGAATGGAATGAGCTTCGCCAGCCGGTCGACCTGGCCGTATGGCATCTGCATGACGCGGCCAACGTCACGCACCACAGCTTTTGCCTGCAGCGTACCGAAGGTGATAATTGCGGCCACACTATCAGCGCCGTACTTGTCGCGCACATAGCGGATAACCTCACCGCGACGCTCCTGACAAAAGTCGACATCGAAGTCAGGCATCGACACACGTTCGGGGTTCAGGAAGCGTTCGAACAGAAGGTCAAAGCGAAGCGGATCAAGATCCGTAATCGTCAGCACCCAGGCAACAACAGAACCCGCACCAGAACCACGGCCCGGCCCGACAGGGATTCCCTGCTCCTTGGCCCATTTGATGAAGTCGGCAACGATCAGGAAGTAGCCTGGAAAGCCCATCTTCTTGATGATGCCAAGCTCATAGTTGAGCCGCTCGATATAGGTCTCTTTTGGCGCGTAAAGCTGCGGCGCTTCAGCGAGCCGTTGTTCCAGCCCCTCTTCCGCCTGCACACGCAATTCTTCAAACTCCGAGCGCGTCCCATCACCAAAGTTGGGCAGGATCGGCTCATGCGTGCGCGCACGCACAGCGCAGCGTTTCGCGATCTCTACCGTCGACGCCACAGCTTCCGGCAGATCGGCGAACAGCTCGATCATGTCGGCAGGTGCTTTCAGGTATTGGTCCGGCGAGACCCTTTTGCGGTCATCCTGACCAAGATATTCGCCATTCGCGATGCACATCATCGCGTCATGGGCATGAGCGTCCTTTGGTTTCAGGAACCGCGCATCATGCGTTGCAACAACTGGCAGGCCCAGCTTGTAAGCCGCTTCCAGCAGGCCCGGCTCACTGTCTGCTTCTTCCTGCAGACCATGCCGCGTAAGCTCAACATAGCAGCGCCCCGGATAGGCCTGCGCAAAGCTCGACAGGGTCGCTTCGGCATCGGCCTGCTTGTTCTTCAGGATGTACTGCGCAGCTTCGCCCCGCATCCCGCCGGTCAGAAGGATGAGACCGTCCGTCTTCTCAAACAGATGCTCTCTCTTCAGGCGTGGGACGCCGTCAGCCGCCTCCAAATATGCATAGGAGGACAGCTCCATGAGCCGCTTGTAGCCAATCTCATTCTGCGCATAGACCGACACCTGCGTCAGCCATTCCTGATGACCGCCATCGGTCACATCGAAGCAGCACGCCATGATCGGCTGCACGCCAGCTCCAGACAGAGTCTCGGAAATCTCCAGCGCGCCAAACAGGTTGTTCCTGTCGGTCACCGCGACTGCCGGCACGCCATTGCCAACAGCCCAGGCCTTCAGATCTTTCGGCGTGATCATGCTCTCGAGAAGCGAGAAGCTGGTACGCACGGCAAGATGGATAAAAAGCGGCTCGGACAAGGCGGGCTCCTCTCGGGCGAGGAGTATGCCCCGTATCGCTGGTGAGTCGAAGGGCTCAGCCTGCAAAGGCTGTGAGTTTTCCTGCCTTCAGTGTCAGCACCCGGTCCATATGCTGGTTGAGCGCCATATTGTGCGTGGCGACGAGGACCGCAGCCCCTTCCATACGCGCAATCTTGATCAGGCTGGCAAAGACACGCTCGGTTGTTGTGGGGTCGAGATTGCCGGTCGGCTCATCGGCGATGACGAGCTTGGGGTCATTCACCAGGGCGCGGGCAATCGCGACGCGTTGCTGCTCACCGCCGGACAGTGCGCCCGGCTGGTGCTCAACCCGCTCGGACAGCCCCATCTCCGCCAGCAGCTCGCGTGCCTTTTCGCGCGCCAGGCTCCGCTTCACCCCATTCACCATGAGCGGCATCGCGACATTATCGAGCGCGTTGAACTCAGGCAGCAAGTGGTGGAACTGGTAGACGAAGCCGAGCTTCTCCCGGCGAAGGCGCGTGCGCACAGCGTCTGACAGGTTCAGAACCCCCTCGCCATCCAGCAGGACCTCACCGCCCTCGGCCCGCTCAAGAAGGCCGGCCGTATGCAAAAGCGTCGACTTGCCAGAACCTGACGGCCCGACAAGACCGACAAGCTCGCCGCGGTTCAGCGTAAGGTCCGCATGGTCCAGAACCTTAAGGAGATTTGGGCCAGAGCGGTATTCGCGAACGATGCCACGAAGCTCAAGAACGGGTGCAGCGCTCATCACTCGAACCTCAACGCATCAACAGGATCGAGACGTGCCGCGCTCCATGCGGGCCAGATCGTCACGAGGATGGACATGCTCATCGCCCAGAGCGTGGTGAACACAGCTTCCGCCCAGTCGAGCTCTGCCGGCAGGCCGTCGAGGCCGTAGACTTCTGCGTCGAAGATATCCCGGCCCAGAATGGAGCTCAGGAAACCTTCGACCACACCAATATTCAACACGATCAGCACGCCCAGCGCGAGACCAATCAAGGCCCCGGTCAGACCCAATATTGCGCCAATCATGATGAAGACCCGCATGATCGCGCCGCGCGGTGTGCCGATGGTCCGAAGGATCGCGATGTCACGCGTTTTGTTCTTAACGAGCATCACAACGCCTGTGATGATGTTCAACGCCGTAATCGTGATGAGGATCAGCATGATGACCCGCATCATCCCGCGTTCGACATTGAGGGCATTGAAATAAGAGGCACGCCGCAGCTTCCAGTCCTCGACGCGAAGCCCGCCTGTCAGAGACCGGATCTCCGCCATGACAGGCTCAGTCCGCATCGGATTATAGAGCCGCGCATCGATCGCCTGATATTCGCCGCGCTTGTTGAAGAAGAGCTGCGACTGCTCCATCGGCATCAGGACATAAAGCTTGTCGAGCTCGACACTGCCGGTCGTGAACGTATCGCCAATCGTATAGGCCTTGGAGCGCGGCGTGACGCCAAACGGCCCGGCCACACCCTCAGGTGCAATCAGCGTGATCTTGTCGCCAATGCGAAGCCCGAGGTCCTGCGCGAGGAAAGCACCAATCAGGACAACGTCGCCGCCATTGCGCCCCTCGCCAAAGCCAGCTGCATCCGCTGTCGACTGCCCGCCTTCGAGGTACGGCAGATTTCCGATGTCCTCAGTGCACAC
>LWDU01037959.1_pt2 | contig 18809 bp, 18 predicted proteins | sample 727161 | NCBI WGS metagenome assembly LWDU01 (sample SAMN04566230, study PRJNA314399) | hydrothermal vent metagenome | isolation source: deep sea hydrothermal plume seawater | place: Mexico: Gulf of California, Guaymas Basin | collected 2004-07-11
CACCGGCCTCGGCGGTCGGCACCAGCGACAGCGATATCGGGATGCCGAACCCGAACAGCGACAGCTCCGTTCCGACGACGATCGCGGGATCCTCGAGCGTGAGCTCGACGATGTCGATCTGCGCGACGCTGTCGGTGAGCGCTGCGACTTGGCTCTGATCGAGCGTCACAGTGGCGACCCCGGCGCCGACCGTGTACGGCGCGTTCGTGCTCACTCCCCGCAGGGCGACGTCGACGTCCGCCGTCGTGGGACCGAGCGGGACGTCTTCGGAGGAGAGCCGGAGATCATCGAGACTGCCTGTGAGCAGCTGCCGGGTGAGCGCACCTTCGACCGACACGTCGACGGGTTGATCGGTGGGCAACTCCAGACTCGTCCGCACCTGGCTCGCAATGCCCGCCTCGATGGTCGATCGCACGACGGTCTCCACGATGACGACGACCACCACCGCGATGACGATGAGCGCCGCCGCGACCCCGACGAGCCACGGCCACACCCGGCGGCGCTTCTTCGGCTCCTCGGGAACCGCGAGCACCCACCCCGCGCGCAGGTCCGGCAGCGGGTCGGTCGGGTGTTCGGCATCCGTCATCGGTTACATCCGTTCCGGGGCTCCAACGCCCAGCAGCGTCAGTCCGTTGCGCAGCACCTGACCGGTGGCGTCATTGAGCCACAGCCGCGTCTGGTGCACCGGCTCGATCGGGTCATCGCCGAGCGGGATTACCCGGCAGTTGTCGTACCACCGGTGGTAGAGGCCCGCGAGCTCTTCGAGATAGCGGGCGATGCGGTGAGGCTCGCGCACCTCGGCGGCGAACGCGACAGTGCGGGGAAACTCCTGCAGGGCGCCCAGCAGAGCCGACTCGGTCTCGTGCGTGAGGGTCTCGGGCGCGAACACGCTGCGGTCAACGCCTGCTGCAGCGGCATTGCGGCCCACGTTGTGCGTGCGGGCGTGTGCGTACTGCACGTAGAACACCGGGTTATCGTTCGTGCGCTTCTGCAGGATGTCGAGGTCGATGTCGAGGTTCGAATCCGTGGAACTGCGCGTGAGCGCGTAGCGGGCGGCATCCACCCCGACGGCCTCGACGAGGTCTTCGAGGGTCACAACCGTCCCGGCGCGCTTGGACATGCGCACGGGCTGGCCCTCGCGCAGCAGGTTCACCATCTGGCCGATGAGGATCTGCAGGTTGACATACGGCTCGTCGCCGAACGCCGCGCACATCGCCATGAGGCGCTTGACGTAGCCGTGGTGGTCGGCTCCGAGCATGATGATGCAGCGGTTGAAACCGCGTTCGCGCTTGTCGAGGTAGTAGGCGAGGTCACCCGAGATGTAGGCGGGCTGACCGTCGCTCTTGATGACAACGCGATCTTTATCGTCACCGAAGTCGGTCGATCGCAGCCAGGTCGCGCCATCCGCCTCGTAGATATGGCCGAGCTCGCGCAGCCGCGCCACGGCCCGGGTGACCGCACCGGATGCGTGCAGGTCGTTCTCGTGGAAGTACACGTCGAAGTCGACGCCGAACTCGTGCAGGCTCTGCTTGATCTCGTCGAACATGAACCCGACACCGAGCTCGCGGAACGCCTCTTGCTTGGCGTCGGCATCCAGGGCGTCGAGGTCACCGTCGTAGGCATCCGTGACGCGCGCCGCGATGTCGGCGATATAGGCCCCGCCGTACCCGTCTTCGGGAGCCGGCCGCCCCTCCGCCGCGGCGACGAGGCTGCGCGCGAACCGGTCGATCTGGGCGCCGTGGTCGTTGAAGTAGTACTCCCGCGTCACGTTCGCGCCCTGCGAGGCAAGGATGCGGGCGAGGGCGTCTCCAACGGCAGCCCATCGGGTGCCGCCGATGTGGATCGGACCCGTCGGGTTCGCCGAGACGAACTCGAGGTTGATGACCTGGTCACCGAGCGCCGTCGACGTACCGAACGCAGCGCCCGCGTCGACGATCGTTTTGGCGAGGGAACCGGCGGCCGCGGCATCCAGTCGGATGTTGATGAACCCGGGGCCCGCCACCTCGACGCTCGCGACGCCGTCGACCTGCGAGAGCCCCGCGGCGATCTCGGCCGCGAACTCGCGCGGGTTCACGCCGAGGCTCTTGGCGAGCTTGAGCGCGGCGTTGGAGGCCCAGTCGCCGTGGTCGCGGTTCTTGGGTCGCTCGAGCGGGAGGTCTGCGACTGTGAGATCGGATGCCGCGCCGTCGCGTCGAGCCTCGGCAAGAGGCGTGATCACGGCGAGGAGTGCGGCGGAGAGTGCGTCGGGGTTCATGGCCGATCCAGTCTAGGCGCGCACTGCCCCTCCCCTGCCGCGGCGGCCCGGCGCCCCCGCTCGTGGCCCGGCCCGCCGCCCTCATTCCGCAATCCTCAGCCGCGAGAATCCGATCCGGCGCCGAGAATCCGCTCGGGAACTGCGGTCAGAGGCGCCCAATCGAATTCTCAGCGCGTTGGTGGGATGTTCGCCGCTCAGGCCAGCTGCACGAGCGAAGCGAAGTCGTCGGATGCTGCGTGGTCGGGGACGGATGCCTCGGGTGCTGCATCCGTGTCGGGCGAGGAGATTCGGGCGTCCACGCGCATCCGATCGAGGCTCAGGTTTCCGCCGTGGTAGCTGAGGAAAGCGCAGTCCGCGGCATCCCGCCCGGTCGCGATGCGTACGAGGGAGCGCCGGTCGGCGAGCCGGGTCGCATCGATGACGTACCAGGCGCCATCGAGGAAGGCCTCGGCCACGGCGTGGAAGTCCATCGGCTCCAGCCCCGGCGCGTAACAAGCGGTGTAGCGGGCGGGCACATCCATGGCGCGCAGCAGGGCGATGACCAGGTGAGCGTAGTCACGGCACACGCCTTGACCCGTCATCAGGGTCGTGACTGCGGAGTCGGTGCCAAGGCTCAGTCCCGGCGTGTAGGTCACGGTTTCGGACACGAACTCCGACACCGCGAGCAAGAGGTCTTCGCCGTTGATACCGCGGAACTGACGCCGGGCCTGCGAGAACACCTCGTCTGACTGCGCGTACCGGCTCGGCCGCAGGTAGGTGATCGCCTCGAGATCGCTCGTGGGACGAGATGTCACCTGCTCGTCGACGACGGCGTCGTAGCGAACCTCGAGCACTCCCGGCTCGCCGCAGAAGCGGTGCAGGCGGCTTCCGGTCTGGTCGATGATCTCGATCGGTGTGTAGACCCGATCCCCCTGCGAGAACGTGAGGTTTTCGCTCAGGACAGGTGCATGCTGGGCGACGGCGATCTGGAAAATGAGGTCGATGGATGCCCGGAGTTCCAGGTCCAGTTCGGCGGTCACGATGCGATGCACCGGAGTATCCTCGCACGCCGCGAGGACCTGCGGATGACGCGTCCTGATGCCCCGTGTTCGGGGTGATCAGGGCGGGCCCGGCGCGCGATGGTAATCTCGATCGGTACGCCTCCGTAGCTCAGGGGATAGAGCGTTGGTTTCCGGTACCAAAGGTCGCAGGTTCGATTCCTGTCGGGGGCACGTTACGGCGAGAGGATCGTCCCGAAGGGGCGGTCCTCTCGCCGTATCTACACCACCCCTCAGGCGGGCCCCTGCCGCCGGAGGCTCCGCCGGCCGCGTCCGCACACACCACTTCCGCTGCGGCGTTCGCCCCGATAGCCTGCCCCCAACTGCACTCGGGGAGAGATGGTGGCGAATCTATTCAGCAGGCACGCGCACGACGTCTTCGAGACGGGGTTCTACAGCGAAGACTTCGACTTCGAGGTGCGAATCCAGCTCGGACAGGCTCCCTACGGCGGCGCGGATGTCGGCGAGGTGCTGCGGACCATCGCCGACGTGAAGGATGGTGACCACGAGGGCTGGCACCAAGCCTGGAGCGCACTCGGCGAACGCCTCGCCGGTCAGGCCGCGGCCTCAGCGGATGCCGGGCATCGCACCAGCGCCGCGGCGGCTTACCTTCGCGCAGCAAACGCCTACGCCCCCGCCGTGAACGCGGCGGCGTCCCTGGGCGACACCGACAAGCTGCAGCACACCTTCCGCGCCCACCGGGCCGCATGGGACGCGTTTGTCGACCGCGCGCCATACCGCGCCGAACGCATCGCGATCCCGTACGAAGACACGACGATGCCGGGCTACTTGTTCACGGCGAGCACGGACGGCGAAAAGGCACCGACCCTCATCCTCGTCAACGGCAGCGACGGATCGATCAGCAGCATGTGGGCAACCGGAGGCCTCGGCGGCCTCCAGCGCGGCTACAACGTGCTGATGTTCGACGGCCCCGGTCAGCAGTCGATGCTGTTCGACAAGGACATCCCGTTCCGCTACGACTGGGAGGCTGTCATCACACCGGTCGTCGACGTGCTCGTTGCTCGGGATGACGTGGATGCCGACCGTATCGTGGCCTACGGCATCAGCCAGGCCGGGTACTGGCTCCCCCGCGCCCTGGCGTTCGAACACCGGATCGCGGCAGCGGTGGCTGACCCCGGAGTCGTCGACGTGTCTCAGTCGTGGCGCGCCGGCATCCCGAAGTCCGAGATGGAGCTCGTCGAGAAGGGCGAGAAGGAGAAGTTCGACCGCGGGATGGAGATGGCGTTGCGCTACTCGAAGTCGGTCTCGCGCCTGTGGAACTTCCGCGCGAAGCCGTTCGGGAAGGACAGTCCGTACGACACGATGGTCGAGATGCTGCGCTACCGGCTCGAGCCAGACGATGCCGCGAAGATCACGACGCCGCTCCTGATCACCTCTCCCGAGAAGGAACAGTTCTGGCCGGGCCAGTCCGAGCAACTCGCTGCGATGGTGCCGGATGCCACGCTTCAGCCCTTCACGGCAGACGAAGGCGCCGACTACCACTGTCAGCCGCTGGCGCGCCTCCTCACCGACGAGCGGATGTTCGACTGGCTCGACACCCGGCTCGGGCGCTGAAGCCCCGCGCGGCCGCGTCCTGGGCGAACTCGCGCCAGCGAACACCAACTCGCGTGAACGAACACCAACTCGCCTGAACGAACACCAACTCGCGTGAACGATCAGACGAGAAAGAACCCGTCGAACAGGCCCGGATTGTGGGCGTGGACGAGGACGGCGAAGACCACCGCGTCGAAGAGCAGATGCACGGTGACGACGTACGCGAGTGAGCGGGTGACGAGGAAGATGTAGCCCTGGAGGAGGGCGAACGGGATCGTCAGGAGCGGGCCCCACGCCTGGTAGCCGAGCTCCCACAGGAACGAGACGAACACGATTGCCTGAAGCAGGTTCGCGGTGATCGGATGCATGTGCCGGAGCAGCAGGACAAAGACCGTGCAGATGAAGAAGAGCTCATCCCAGATGCCCACGGCACCCACGCCGACGAACAGCCGGGCGATGAGGTCGGGAGTGTCAACCACCGGCCAGTTCAGGTACACACCCGAGGTGATGAAGTAAAACGGCAGGATGAGCCACCCGAGCACGAGCACGCCCACAAGCCACGCCCACTGAAACCACGTCCAGCGCCCGCCACCACGCCACGGGAATCCGATCGCCCGATCTCGGTAGACGAACCGTGAGACGAGATACGGAACTGCCACCGCTCCCCCGAGTGCCACCGCGAAACGCACGATGGCGAGGTTGTCGAGCTCGGCCTTGAGCGGGATGGCACTGACGATCAGCATCCCCATCGCAATGAGCGAGAGATCCCGAACGATCGAGGGCTCGCGAGACACGGCCCGGGCCGTATCCGACCGCTCCCCCGCCCGTGTGGTCAGGCGGACCGTAGCGGGCGCGAACCGCTCCACCAGGACCGCCGCGATCAGGCCCGCAGCCAGGAGCGTCCACCCGAGCCACGGGATCAGCGCGACGAAGAACGCTGGAGCTGCCAGTACGACCAGCGAGGCCGGAAGGACGCGCCACGAGAGCGCAGGAAGCCTATGCGGGGCACTGTGCGCGGCATCCGCGTGGCTGCTCACGCAGACCGCCGGTAGGTGAGGTCACGGATCTCGCGCCCGGCACGAGTGCCCTTGCGCTCGAAAGCCGTGAGCACGCGCCCGTCGAAGCGGGGCGCCCACTCGCCGTCGAAGGCGCGAGTGAAGCCCGGCGCAGCGTCCAGCACCGTAACCATCTGGTCGGCGTAGTCCTGCCAGTCCGTGGCGAGTCGAAGAACGCCATCCGCACGCAGAACGGACGCCGCGAGCGCCGCGAACTCGGCGGTCACCAGCCGCCTCTTGACGTGCTTCTTCTTGTGCCAGGGGTCAGGGAAGAAGATCCACAGTTCGTCGACGGATGCCGAAGGCAACAGATGCTCGAGAACCTCGGGAGCGTTGCCCTCCACGAGTCGGAGGTTCTCGAGGTTCGCCCGGTCGGCATCGAGCATGGTGCGCGCGAGGCCGGCGCGGAAGACCTCAACAGCAAGGAAGTTCGCTTCCGGCCGGGCCGTTGCCGCGTGTACGATCGCGTGCCCCTGGCCCGACCCGATCTCGACGATCAGTGGCGCCGTCCGTCCCCACACCGTCGCCGGGTCGATTGTCGATTCGGCCCGGATGCTCGTTGAGGCAGCATCCCGTTCGACGGGGATGAGCATGCGAGGACTGACCTCGTTCCAGGCCCGCTGTTGCGCCTCCGACATCCGGCCGCTTCGGCGGACGAACGAGACCGGTTTCAGACGAAATCCCGTCGGGGCCTCATGGGGAGATGTCACAGCAGGCGCCCGACCGGTCACGGATACCCGATGGTCCACAGCAGGAACACCGCCACCACCTGCAGACCGAGACAGCCCAGCAGGAGCCACTGCCTGCGATGCTGCGTCGATGAGAAGCGCTCGTCGCCGAGCAGCGGTGAGAGCGGCATCATGAGGCGGAAAGTCGACTGCTGCGGCAGGAAGACGCCGAAGAGGTAGAGGCCGTAGCTAGCCGCGTACGCGACGATCACCAGGCCCAGCTTGCGCGTCGGCTTGGAGAAGATCCACCAGGCGAACGCCGCCATGATCGCCAGCACGACGAGGATGCCGAACACGTTGAGGTACGTGCCGAAGAACCGGAACCACGGCGTCAACGGCACGAAGTCGCCGGTACCGACGAGGGGAATCCACCAGGCGGTCTCGGTGCGAACGTAGGCGTGCGGAATGCCGGTGACGGCATCGGCGATGTAGGTCCACGACAGACCCGCCGACGCGATCGCTATCCCGCTCGCAGCAAGGCTGAGGCGCTGGGTCCAGGGGAATGGATCGGTGCGGTGCTGCATCCACCGCACCAGGAACACGATACCAAGACCCAGCGCAAGAGCGAGGACGCCGGGGCGGGTATAGGCGGCGAGCACACCCACGGGCAGGATGAGGAGGTACTGGCGCTTGATCGCGAGGAGCAGGGCTGTGAAAACGAGCAGCAGGAAGAGCGACTCGGCGTACGCGAGCACGTAGACGAAGGAGAGCGGGGCGAACGTGAACAGCACGATGCCCCACCAGGATGCCTGCGGCGTGGTCACGCGCCTCAGCAGGAGGAAGAGCACGAGGGTCGCGCCGAGGCTTGCCGCGATGCTCACGATGACCCCGATGATTCCCTCGTTCACGCCGGTGAGGTCAGAACCCACCCGCTCGAGAAACGGCAGGACCGGGAGGAACGCCCAGTCGTTGGTCTGGACGATCCCCTCCTCCATCGGAAGCCGGATCGGATAGCCGGTGCGTGCGATGTTGAGGTAATGGTCGGCATCCCACCCCGTGAGGAACGTGAGAAAGCTGCGCACGTGGATGCCGAACGGACCGAATCCCAGGTCGGCGAGGCGCGAGATCTCGAAGAACATCCACAGCAGCCCGAAGTTCACTGCGCGGCCGATCGCCCAGATTCCGACGACCTTTGTCAGCGTCCCCGATGCGATCGGTTCAACGCCGACGCGCGGCGAGGTCAGGTCGGCAAGCCATGCACCGAGAGCGCGAGGAACGCCTCGCCATCTCCGGGAGGAGGGGGCTCTCCGAGGGGAGAGCGCGACATCCTGTCGAGAGGTGGGAACCACTGGTGACCTTTCGCGCACACAAAAGGAGGCGAGAACCCCTTCTTCTTAGTATGCCAGCACCGAGCTGGGAACCTCGTGCCGCTCCATTCACCTGTCGTGCGGCGTGCCCTACTGCGGTTCTGTGACGTAATCGATCAGCTCTTCCACGCGGCCGAGCAAGCTGGGTTCGAGGTCCCGGTAGCTGTCGACCGCACCGAGGATCCGACGCCAGGCACGCGCCAGGTCCGCGGGGGTATCGCTCGGCCAACCGAGGGCGCGGCACGTCCCGACCTTGATGTCGACGCCGCGTGGGACGGTCGGCCACGCGCGAAGCCCGAGCGACCCGGGCCTGACGCATTGCCAGACGTCGATCTCGGGATGGCCGACGATGAGAACGCTCTTGCCATGCCGTCCGCGGGTGATCTCCGCGGCAATGCGCGCCTCTTTCGAGCCCGGAACGAGGTGATCGACAAGGATGCCGTACCGGCGGCTCGCCGATGGGGGCTCCTCATCGAGCATGGCGGCGAGGCGGTCGATTCCTTCGAGGTACTGGACCACAACACCCTCGGCACGCAGGTCATCTCCCCAGACCTTTTCCACCAGCTCCGCGTCATGGCGACCCTCGACGAGGATGCGGCTTGCCCGGGCGACGCGCGCCCGCTGTTGGGGAGCCGCGAACGAACCGGATGCCGTGCGCTGGGGTTGCCGCGATGCAGCGGGCCGGTGAGCGACGAGCACGACGTGCGAGCCGTCCAGGAGGAATCCGGGTCCCAGCGGAAATCTGCGTCGCATCCCGAAGCGGTCCTCGAGCTCCACGGTCGCGGCATCCGCCTGGGTCACCGCGCCACAGAATCCGTCTGCCTGCACCTCGATGACAAGACCCCGCTCTGCCGGCACGCTCGCACTCTCGGAGCGCCCGTGGCCGCGCCAGCCGTTTGCGAGCACGTCAGTTCCATAGCGATCATCCACCACCGCACCTGCCTTCCGGGCACTCACCCTACGACGCACGCTGTGAGGATCCGGTGCGCCCCGCGGAGCGCTTCCGCACGGGCGCACGGCATCAATAGGATCGAAGGGCGCAGGCTGTGGCGCGCCAGGAGGGAAATCGATGCCGACTCGGTGGTCGTTCGGGGCGGTCGCGAGCGCGCTCACTATCGCGCTCGCGGCGCCGCTCAGCGCCGCGGCACCCGCGTTCGCGACCGACCCGGTCACGCTCGACTCTGCGTACGTGCTCGACGAGGTCGATGCGCTCAGCACGTCAGATGAGGCAGCGGCCAACTCCCGGCTGGCAGATCTTTACGCGTCGACCGGGGTTGATCTCTATGCCGTATTCGTCGACGACTTCACCAATCCGCCCGACAGGAACGAGTGGGCTGATGCCGTTGCGTATGACAACGGGCTCGGGCAAAGCCAGTACCTTCTCGCGGTTGCTACCGACTCCCGGCAGTTCACCATCTCAGCTGACTCGTCGGGTCCTCTGAGCGAAGACCAACTGCTGGCAATCGAGGCGGATCTCAAGCCCTTCCTCAGCTCCGGTGACTACCTCGGGGCGATCACAACGGCAGCCGATAGCTTTGAGACAGCGCTCACCGGCGGATCCGGGGGCGGCGGTTTCTTCGCGGTCGTTCTGCTCGTCATCGTGGTTGCCGCCCTTGCTGGCCTGGTCTTGTGGATCGTCATCCGTTCCTGATCCGCAGGCGGTGAGTCTCGATGAGCTCGCACGGCGCGCCGCATCAGCACTCGTCGCAACCGACGACGCCATCACAACCAGCACCCAGGAGCTCGGATTTGCACGCGCCCAGTTCGGTGACGCCGCCGCCGCCGAGTTCGAGAAGACGCTCGCCGCAGCACGAGCGAGCCTGACAGAGGCGTTCTCGCTCCAGCAACGGCTCGACGATTCGGAACCCGACACCGACGCTCAGATCCGCGAGTGGAACCTAGCGATTCTCGACCTGTGCACGAAGGCGAACGCAGCGCTCGATGAGAAGGCCGCGGAGTTCGAAGCACTGCGCGAGCTGGAGCGCACCGCTCCGCAAGCGCTCGAGCGCGTTGCCGAGGACCGCGAAGAAGCCTCAGCCGGCATAGCCGGCGCTGAACGCGCGCTCTCTGACCTCGAGGCATCGTTTCACCCGGACGCCATTGCGACCGTTGCTGACAACCCCGAGCAGGTCCGCGAGCGCATCGCCTTCGCTGACACTGCGCTCTCCAAAGCCCGGCAGGACCTCGCTGCCGGCAAGACAGCAGAGGCAGCGGTCGCGATTCGCGGCGCCGAGGATGCTATAGCCCAAGCACTGCAGCTGGAGCACGCGATCGACACGCTGGCACGGGACCTTCGGCAGGCTGCAACGACCGCGCAGAGCGTCATCGCCGGGCTCGAGGCCGACATCGCTACCGCGCGCGCACTTCCCGATCCCGATGGGCGTCTGGCCAGCGTGGCTGCCAGCACGACGCAACAGGTCGCGTCGGCCCGCGCTCTCTTGGATGCCTCCCAGCAGCGCCCGCTCGCGGCGTTGCACGCACTCCAGGAGGCGGACCGGCAGATTGACGAGGTGCTGCAAGCAGCGCGGGATGCTCAGGCCCAGGCGCTGCGAGCCCAGCAAGCGCTCGCGCAGATCACGGCGCAGGCAGGTGCTCAGATCTCCGCTGCAGACGACTTCATCGCTGCCCGGCGCGGCGCGGTCGGCGCACAGGCCCGGACGAGGCTGGCCGAGGCGCGCGCGAGCCTGGCCACCGCGCAGCAGGTCCAGGTTTCCGATCCGGCGCAGGCCATCCCGCACGCGCAGCGCGCCGAGCAGCTCGCGGCGCAGGCGATCCAGGCCGCGCAGCGCGATGTGGGGGCCTTCGACGTCGGCGGGTACGGCGGCTCCCGCAGCGGTGGATCGAACGGCATGATGGGCGCGGTCCTCGGCGGCATCGTGCTCAATTCGATCCTCTCCGGCGGCGGCGGTTCGCGGCGCGGTGGATTCGGCGGCGCCATGGGCGGCGGATTCGGCGGGGGTTCCGGCCGCGGCGGATTCGGCGGCGGATCCCGCGGCGGTGGGTTCGGCGGCGGGGGCTCTCGGGGCCGCCGCGGCGGAGGCCGCTTCTAGGCACGATCATCACCACTCACATCCAGACGAAAGGAAACACCGATGGCAAAGCAGTCCATCTTCGGACGCATCTCCACCCTCGTGAAGGCGAACATCAACGCGATGCTCGACCAGGCCGAGGACCCGCAGAAGATGCTCGATCAGCTGGTGCGCGACTACACCAACAACATTGCGGACGCCGAGGCTGCAATCGCTGAGACGATCGGCAACCTGCGCCTGCTCGAGCGCGACCACCAGGAAGACCTGCAGTCAGCGTCTGACTGGGGCAACAAGGCGCTTGCCGCGAGCCGCAAGGCCGATGAGTTCCGCGCGGCGGGCGATTCCGTGGATGCTGACAAGTTCGACAATCTCGCCAAGGTTGCCCTCCAGCGCCAGATCGCAGCCGAGAACTCGGCGAAGGCAGCAGCACCGCAGATCGCGTCGCAGACCGAGGTCGTGAACAAGCTCAAGGACGGCCTTAACGGCATGAAGCAGAAGCTCGAGCAGCTCAAGGCCAAGTCCGCCGAGCTGGTCGCGCGTCAGAAGACCGCCGAGGCTCAGACGAAGGTGGTCGATGCCGTCAAGTCGATCGACGTCCTCGACCCGACGAGCGAGCTCGGCCGCTTCGAAGAGAAGGTACGCCGCCAGGAAGCTATCGCGCAGGGCAAGACCGAACTTGCCGCCTCGAGCCTGGACGCCCAGTTCGAGAGCCTCGAGGACCTTGGCGAACTCACGGAGGTCGAAGCTCGTCTGGCCGCTCTGAAGTCCGGCGGCGCCGCGAAGCCCGCCATCGAAGGCTGATCGAACTCGCCGATGGCTCACTTCGTCATCGCCCCGCAGTGGCAGGGCTCCGGGTCGGCTCGCGCGATGCAGCTGATCGACGGCGCCGAAGCCATCGCGGGCGACCTCCCGGCTTCGGCCTGCACCCGCTTGGAGGTGCCGGTCGAAGCCGGTGAAAGTCTGGACACGGGCATCCGTCGCGCCAGCTCACTCGGACGCATCCGCGACCTGGTTCGGGATGCCGTAGCCGCTAGATCGGAACCGGTGGTGGTGATCGGCGGGGACTGCGGGGTGTCCCTCGGTGCACTGGAGGCCGTCGCCGCCGAGGATGTTGCGGTCGTCTGGCTCGATGCGCACGCCGATCTGAACACCCCGGAGTCCTCACCCAGCGGAGCGTTTTGCGGCATGGTGCTGCGCGCAGCTCTCGGAGACGGAGCGGATCGGCTCCGACTTGCCCGCGGCATCCTGACGCCCGATCGGGTCGTGTTGGCCGGCACTCGGGAACTGGACGACGCCGAGCAGCAGTACATCGATGAACACAGCATTCGCCGGGTGCTGCCCGGGGACCTGGCGGATCCCGAGGCGCTGGTCGCCGCTGTGGCCGACACCGGCGCGTCACGGGCCTACGTTCACATCGACCTCGACGTCCTCGATCCCTCCGTCATGACAGGGGTGTCCTTGCCCGTTCCGTTCGGGCCGACTGCCAGCGAGGTCATCGCCGCCGTCCGAGCCCTGCGTGACCGCTTCCCCCTCGCGGGGGCGACGATCGCAGAGTTCTCTCCCGCGTCTGCGGATGCCGCGATCGAGGACATGCCGACGATCCTGCGCCTGGTCGGGGCCGTGGCGTGACCCCGATTCCAACCCCGCCACCGGGGTGGGAGGCTAGCGCGGAGCGAGCCGTCGCGCGAGGTCGGATGCTGGATCGCTGGCTTCCGCTGCTGGACTCCTCGGTTTCGCGCGCCGGCGCCGTCGTCGGAACCGCCATCGGCTTCGTCTGGGGGTTCCTGTGGAGCACCGGCAGGGTGCGGCAGCATCGAGGCGCCGACGACACGGTGCTGTATGTCTTTTCCGGCATGCCCTCGTGGACGTTCCCGCGTGGCGGCGTTTGCGTCGGCGCCTGCTACCTCACTGCCGACAACGACGGCCCGCGCGTGCTGCGGCATGAGCTCGTCCACGCCAGGCAATGGCGGCGGTATGGGATGCTCATGCCGCTGCTCTACCAGCTCGCCGGCCGTAACCCGCTGCGCAACCGGTTCGAGATCGAGGCGGGCCTCGCGGACGGCAACTACATCCCGCGGCAGCGGCCGAAGAGAGCCGTCAGTCGATGAGCACCTCGTCCAGCGCGACGAGTTCGTCATCGCTCATGCCGTGGGCGCGCAGGTAGTCTCGCGGCGATCCGTACGCGGCGTCCAAGCTCGCGAGGAGCCTCGACATCGCCGCCGCCGGCGACTTCGTCGCCAGTTCCTCGAGGTTGACTGACTCCGGGTGGAACTGCCGGATGCGCGCGACCACGTCGCGGTTGCGCGAGGGCGGCAAGAGCGCCTCCGTCCGCGCATAGTCGGCGACTACGGCGTCCCGGTCGACCCCCGCAGCTGCCAACGTGATGGCCACGGTGACTCCCGTGCGGTCTTTGCCGACCGTGCAGTGCACCAGGACCGGCTGATCGGCGAGAACGCCACGAACGACCTCGACCACACGGGCCGCGGAGTCCTCCACGAGGCGGCGATACATCTCCGTGAGCGGAACGTCCTCGACGAAGAACGAGGCCACCGAACCCAGAAACAGCGGAACCCGCTGGACCACGAGTTCGCGGTCATCGAATCGGCTGGGCGCGCCGGCGACTTCGGCGTCGTCGCGAAGGTCGATGACGCGACGGATGCCGAGACCCGAGAAAGCACGGATGCCGTCCTCATCGAGCCGCGCGAGGTTCCCCGACCGGTACAGCACACCCGCCCGCGTCCGCGAGACGCCGGCCGGCAGACCACCGGTGTCCCGGAAGTTGATTGCGCCGGAGATGTCGAGTGTGCTCACGTTCCTCGACCCTATCCCGGGCAGAGTGACCTGCGGCTGCGCGCACCCGGTCGTCGCCGCCGCCAGAGCGGGGCCACAATAGTGTCATTGCCCAAGCCACGCCCAAGCAGCCGAGGACGGACAGCGATGACCACGCCCGACGATGAGTTCCGGTTTCTGGCCACTGACGCTCGCAGCGTCGGAGTGGCAGGCGATCTCCCACCGGTCGAGCGCATTTCCCTCGCTCTCGACGACGGACGCACCCTGAGCGCCCTCCGCTTCGGTGACACACCGCCAGTGGTCACCTTTGTCCACGGCGCGGGCCTCAACGCCCACACCTGGGACTCGACGATCCTGGCGCTGGGTCTGCCCGCCCTCGCGATCGACCTCCCCGGCCACGGCGATTCGTCCTGGCGGCCTGACGCCGCCTATGCCGCGGCGAACCTCGCTCCGGATGTGGCAACGGGCATCCGGGCGTGGACGTCGGCGCCACAGCTCGTCGTCGGACACTCGCTGGGAGGTCTGACCGGTGCTGCGCTGGCGGCATCCGTTCCCGAGCTCGTGACGCAACTGATCATGATCGACATCACCCCGGGCATCGATCCCAACGCAGAGGCTGCGCAGATCCGGGCGTTCTTCGCGGGACCGACCGACTGGGCCAGCCGCGACGAGTTGGTTGATCGCGCACTGGCCTTCGGCCTCGGTGGGGGTACCCGCGAGAAGGCCGAACGCGGGGTGTACCTGAACTCGCGAGTACGCGAAGACGGACGCGTCGAATGGAAGCACCACTTCGCTCACCTGGCGTCGGCCCTCGCGGCAGCGCCCGAGCTTGCCGCCCAGGTCGACGCGCAGCAGGATGCGCTCTCCGAGATCCTGTCGGCGACGGGATGGAACGATATCGCCGCCGTGACAGCGCCGCTGTCGCTGATCCGCGCCGAACAAGGCTTCGTGACGAGCGAAGATGCGGCGGAGTTCGCGAGGCGCCGGCCCGATGCCGTCGTCGTCACCCTCCCCACGGGTCACAACGTGCAGGAAGAGGCTCCGCTTGCACTCGCTCAAACCATCACGGAGCTGCGCGGCGCCGGGCAACGATGACGTCACGTTCGCCTCTCGATGAGGGGAACACAGCAACCGGACCCTAGAGTTATCTACCGCAGATCCCCTTCGTGCTCCGCGTGCCCACCACCTTCGCAGCGGATGCCCCCCGGAAAGGACTCCCATGTTCCGCCGCACCGCTCTGGCCGCGTCGGCCTTGCTCGCCGCGAGCGCCCTCGTTCTGACAGCCTGCACCGGAAGCAGTGACCCCGCATCGACGGCGACGGGGGCTCCTGACCCTGACGCATCTGTCGCGATCCGGCTCGTTCTGGAACCGGGGAACCTCGACATCCGGCAGACCGCGGGCGCCGCGCTCGACCAGATCCTCATCGACAACGTCTACCAGGGGCTCGTCGGCCGCACCCCGGAGCAAGACATCGTCCCCGTTCTCGCCGAAGAGTACGACGTGTCGCCGGATGGGCTGACGTACACGTTTACCCTGCGCGAGGGTGTGACCTTCGGCGACGGGCAGGAACTCACTCCGCAGGATGTCGTGTGGTCGCTCACCACTCGCCGCGACACCCCGGAATGGGCTGACTCGGCTCGCCTCGCAAACATTGCGTCGATCAACGCCGAGGGGCAGGACATCACGCTCACCCTCTCCGAACCCGACTCAAGCCTGCTGTGGAACCTGACCGGTCGTGCCGGGCTGATCCTCAAGGAGGGCGACACCGTCGACTACGCCACCGCCGCCAACGGCACCGGCCCGTTCCTGCTCGACTCGTGGCGCCAGGGCGACTCGATCACGTTCGTCCGCAACGACGCATATTGGGGCGAGCCGGCAGCCACGGCAGAAGTTGTGTTCGACTACATCACCGAGAACCAGGCTGCCCTGAACGCGGCACTGGCCGGCGAGGTCGACGTCGTCACGGGGTTCGACGCCAACTTCACCGAGCAGATCGAAGCAGACGGCGGTTTCGAGGTCGTGCTCGGGCAGTCGACCGACAAAGGCACGCTCGCGATGAACCAGTCCGCCGGCAGCCCGCTGGCAGATCAGCGCGTGCGGCAGGCGATCCGTCAGGCGATCGACCACTCTGCATTCACCGACGCATTCGGCGCGGGCCCCCGGAACTTGACCCCGGCTATGAGGACCTCTCCGACGTCGCACCGTACGACCCCGACGCCGCGCGGCAGCTACTCGCAGACGCAGGCGCCGAGGATCTCGATCTGACGCTCACGATCCCGTCCTTCTACCCGACGACGATCCCGCAGATACTCGTCTCCGACCTCAACGAGGTAGGTATCACCCTCACGGTGAACAGCGTCGACTTCCCGACCTGGATCAACGACGTCTACATCAACAAGGACTACGACCTCAGCTTCGTGTTGCACACCGAAGCCCGCGACTTCGAGAACTGGGCGAACCCCGACTACTACTTCACCTACGACAACCCCGAAGTGCAGGAGCTCTACCAGGAGTCGCTTGCCGCAACTGACGAGACCGAAGCTGCAGCCCTCCTGGCCGAGGCGCCGCAGACTGGCTCTATAACGGAGCATCCGTTGTAGCCGTCGGAACGAACGTCACCGGGATGCCCTCCATCAACGTCAACGAACGACTCAACCTCGCCGACCTCGCCAAGATCGCGGGCTGAGGCGAGACTGACGGGGTCATCGTGATGCGTCGGCCCGCGCCCGCCCCGGCGGCGCGGGCGGTGTCGCTCATCCGGAGCGACCCGTGACCCGGTACGTCGTGACCCGGCTCGGGCTGCTCGCGGTGGGGCTCGCCGTGGCAAGCGCGATCATCTTCGTGACGCTTCGTGTTCTTCCCGGAGACGTAGCCCAGCTGATCGCGGGCACAAACAGCACGCCTGCGCAGATCGAGGGCATCCGGGAGCAGCTCGGGCTGAACAAGCCGTTGATCGCGCAGTATCTCGACTGGGTGGGCGGGGTCCTTCGGGGAGACCTTGGCGCGTCGCTACTGACCGGCACCCCGGTGGCAGAAGAACTCGCCGAGAAGGCTCAGGTCACGGTGCCCCTCGGCATCCTTTCGCTGACCATCGCGGTTCTCTTCAGCGTTCCGCTCGGTGTGGCCTCCGCGATCTGGCGCGGCCACCGCCGCGGCACCATCATGAGTGTCAGCGCGCAGACCGTCGCGGCTGTGCCGGTGGTGTGGGCCGGCATGATGCTTGTCGTCGTCTTCGCCGTATGGCTGGGGTGGCTGCCGGCGCAGGGGTTCCCGCGCAACGGATGGGACGACCCGGCCGCCGCGGTGCGCTCGCTGATCCTCCCCGCTGTCACGATCGGGATCGTGGAAGGCGCCATGCTGCTTCGCTTCGTGCGCAGTGCGACGCTCCAAGCCGTCGGACAGGATTACGTGCGCACAGCAGCTGCCAAGGGGCTGACCCGCACCACGGCGCTCATCCGGCACGGCCTGCCGAACGTCGGTTTGTCGGTCATCACGGTCCTCGGGCTCCAGGTCGCCGGAATCATCGTGGGCGCAGTCATCATCGAGCAGCTCTTCTCCCTTCCCGGCATCGGCCGCATGCTGGTTGACGATGTTGGCGCACGTGATCTACCCAAGGTGCAGGGCGAGTTGCTGGCCCTCACGGGCTTCGTACTGATCGTGGGATGCTTCGTCGACCTACTCCACCGGATTCTCGATCCCAGGCAACGGGAGGCGTCGTGACTCCCCCTCCAGATGGCGATCGCCGCACACCCCAGCAACCGACTCGGGCGCGGTGGCTCGGTCGCGTATGGGCGGTGCCGACGGGACGCTTCGGGATCTGCGTTGTCGTGGGAATCATCCTGGTGGCTCTGATCGCCTGGATATGGACACCGTTCGATCCGCAGCAGGTCAACGTGCAAGACCGCTGGCTTCCGCCCAGCTGGCCGCACCTGCTCGGTACGGATGGCGCGGGGCGCGACATCCTGAGCCTCGTGATGGCCGGCGCAGGGACGACGCTCTGGGTGGCAGCCGGGTCGGCGGTCGTGGCCACAGTGCTCGGAATCGCCCTGGCGAGCCTTGGCGCTCTCACCACGCGCTGGGTTCGCGAATCGGTGGCGGTCCTCATCGACATCCTTGTGGCGTTCCCCTGGGGCGGGTCGCTGTGGGTCGTGATCTGGTCGGTGGGAATCGGCTTCGGCGTCAACATCGCCCGCGTCACGCGACCCGAGCTGCGACGCGTCCTGCACAGCGATTTCGTGCTCGCAGGAACTGCGGCCGGCCTCAGCCCGACGCAGAATCTGTGGCGCCACCTCCTCCCGAACGTCGCACCGGTGTTCATCGTGCAGCTGTCGTGGGCGATGGCAGTCGCTGTGCTCGCCGAAGCCGGGTTGTCGTACCTCGGGTTCGGTGCTCCAGTGACCGAGCCCTCCTGGGGAGTCCTGCTCCAGGATCTCCAGGACTACCTCACCGTTTACCCGCTCGCCGTTCTCTGGCCGGGGCTGGCAATCACGGTGACGGTGCTCGGGCTGAACCTGCTCGGCGATGGCATCCGAGAGGCATCCGACCCGACTCTGGTCTCCAGGACCGGCGCAGCGCGTGCGTCGCGCACGCATATGCCCGAGGTGGTCTCATGAGCCTCGAAGTGCAGGGCCTCACCGTCGAGATCGGCGGCGAGCGCGTCGTCGACGGTGTCTCGTTCGGGATCCCGAACGGCGGCGCTGTGGGACTCATCGGTGAATCCGGATCAGGCAAGTCCCTGACGGCGCTCGCGATCATGGGCCTCTTGCCCGAAGGTGCGACGGCGTCGGGAAGCGTCAGGTGGCAGGGACAGGAGATCCTCGGCCTTGACGAGCGGGCTCTCGCCAAGCTCCGGGGCGACGAGATCGGAATCGTGTTCCAAGATCCCCTGACAGCTCTCAATCCTGTCCGGACAGTCGGACGTCAGATCGCAGAGTCGGTTCGCATCCACGAGCGCTTGCGAGGCCGCGAGCTTCGGGAGCGTGCCATCGCCGAGGCCGCTCGCGTGATGCTGCCCGAGCCCGAGGCCATCATCAAGCGCTATCCGCACCAGCTCT
>LWDU01032345.1_pt1 | contig 18800 bp, 14 predicted proteins | sample 727161 | NCBI WGS metagenome assembly LWDU01 (sample SAMN04566230, study PRJNA314399) | hydrothermal vent metagenome | isolation source: deep sea hydrothermal plume seawater | place: Mexico: Gulf of California, Guaymas Basin | collected 2004-07-11
CGCCTGCGCCTCACCTTCAGCGGTTGAGATGTAAACCATATTCGACTGCACCGAATCTAAATCAACGCTGAATCCTGACATATCATTCACTGCTGCTGCCAACCTCTTAGCTCGAATGTGATCTTCTTCCAAACGCTCGATGTTATGGTCGAGCGCAAACAATCCAGCGGCGGCGAGAATACCTGCTTGACGCATGCCACCGCCAAACATTTTTCGCCATCGATAAGCTAATGCGATGAATTCAGAATCACCGATAAGCATGCTTCCAACTGGTGCACCCAGCCCCTTTGAGAGACAAATTGAGATGGAGTCATAATCCCGTACCATTCGAGCGACATCGGTTTGGGTTGCAATAGCCGCATTGAATATTCGAGCACCGTCCATATGTGCTGCACAGTCATTTGTGTGAGCGATGTGGGCAATCTCGTCTAGGACTTCCTGCGAATAACACGAACCACCACCACGATTCGAAGAATTCTCAACGCAAACCAATGACCCATTAGGGAAGTGCCCCAAACTACCATCACCCTTGCGAATTGCCTTCTGCACATCGGCTGGTTCCATTAATCCAGCATGGCCGGGAACCAATGCGATTGAACACCCCGATAGGGCAGCGTATCCACCGCCTTCGTAGATGTAGATATGACTCGTTGCTTCAGTGACGATTTCGTCGCCAGGATTTGTATGGGCTCGAATAGCTATTGCATTCGACATCGTTCCACTCGGAACGAAGAGAGATGCTTCCTTGCCAAATATCTCTGCAATTCGATTCTGCAATTCGATAACTGTTGGATCATCACCTAGAACATCGTCGCCAACTCACGCATCGCTGAAGTCGGCTGGGTTATCGTATCCGAGCGCATATCGACTCGGTCACTCGGATGTTCGTGCATTTGAATTCCTCATTCTCCGGTTCCGCCAAGGAAGTATTCTCCAATTTCTGGATCTACTAATATATCGGCGGCCTTGCCAGTATGAACAACCTTTCCAGATGCAAGAACGTATCCCCTATCCGAGCGAGAAAGAGAAAGGCGAGCGTTCTGCTCAACAATTAGAACGGTAATGCCGCTTTGGCGAAGTGCATCGATTCTGTCGATGATTTGCTGTTGAAATAGTGGTGAAAGTGCTGCGGTCGGCTCATCGAGAAGCAAAAACTTAGGCTTAGATATAAGTGCTCTAGAAATCGCCAACATTTGCCGTTGACCACCGGAAAGTGAAGCTGCTAAATCATGCATGCGAGAAATCAAATCAGGGAACATTTCGAGGGAATCATCGATTCTCTCATTCAGCACTCGAGCAGATAGTCGGTTACCGCCCATCTGCAAATTTTCTGCTACAGTAAGTGAAGGAAATACATTATCCACTTGAGGAACATAAGAAATGCCGCGTCTGACCAATTGATCGGTTCGCCATCCAGCAACGTCCTCTCCATTATGCTCAACATCACCACCATAGAATGTGCAAAGACCGAAAATTGCCTTGATAAAGGTGGATTTACCACATCCATTCGGGCCAATAATCGTAACGAATTCACCTTTTTCCGACAGAGCCATATCCTGCTTGCAAATTTTTAACATCTAAAATTCGCTCAGCCATCACGCCTCACCAACCATTTCGGCTTCGCCTTCGCCGCCGAGATATGCTTCGATAACCTCTCGACTATCCTTGACTTCTTCCGGAGTCCCCTCCATTAAAATTCGACCTTGGTCCATCACAATAATTCGGTCAACACCTTGTCTGAGAATAAAATCCATATTGTGTTCAATAATCAAAACCGAATTTCCGGTTTTGGAAACGTGCTCACGCAAATCATTGAAGATTTTCATTGCTAGTGGACCGGCAACTCCGGCGACCGGTTCATCGAGCAGAAGCAATTGCGGGTCGCTCATCAATGCACGGCCAATATCGACCAATTTGCTTTGACCACCAGATAACTCACTAGCTAAATTATGTGCCATATGAGGGATTTCTAATTTTCTCAAAACTTCATATGCACGCTTCAGCCGCTTCTTTTCTTCTAAGCGGCTGAAAGGCCTGAATAATGCCAAGAATTTATTGGGTGAAAATTGATTTCGCGGAGGAACTAGTAAATTTTCAATTACCGTCATTTCTCGCCATAATCGGGTGTGTTGGAAAGTACGTGTGAAGCCAAGTTTTTGGATTTGGTCCGATGATAAATTAAAGATATCTTGACCACATACTTCGATGTTTCCAGTAGTTTTCGGAAGTAGTCCGCTAATGCAATTAAACGTCGTCGATTTACCACATCCATTCGGTCCGATAAGCCCGACAAATTCACCAGGATAAATGTCGAAAGTCATATCTTCAACGGCTACCAGTCCACCGAATTCTTTGGATAACCCCTCAACCCGCAATAATGGTTCGCTCATGCTTCCACCCCTTCTGGATCATCTGGTCGACTCGGCACTTCAGGCACGAGACCCTTCTCGGCGAGCAATAATGAAGCGATGATCACCAAACCAATTAGTGCTAATTTGAGATAGGCTAATTGGGCTGTAACAGATAGTGGATCATCTAAGAACTTCGGAAAAGCATGAGTAAGCGCTTCATCACTCCAAAGTAAGGATAGAGGAGAGTCGAGCATCAGCCAGCGGAATGCTGAATCGATGTAGGCAATTAAGAAATGAAGACTAGATTCGGCATTTCCACGAGCGGTAATGAGGGCGTTGAAAGTAAATTCTGTAACGACCAAAACCATCGCTCCGACCATCATTCCACGATTACTCCCTTTACCACCGACAATGAATGCGGCCCAGATAATGAAAGTAGTGCGTGCCGGCGAGAGATTATCTGGATGAATTGTCGTATTCATCCAAGCCCAGAATATACCACCAAGCGCTGCTATAGCTGCGCCTAATGCAAGGCTAGCAGCTTTGTTTCTAATCACGTTGTGGCCATGATGTTGGGCAACTTCTTCATCTTCTTTTATCGCTCGTAGAATTCTACTCCAAGGAGATGAAAAGATAATTTCCAGTAACCACCAGCAAACAATGGTTGTGATCAAAGCAGTAAAACCTAGTAAAAGTACGTATGGGGCATCAGAAGGAGCACCGTTATTGGCTAATCCTAACATACTTCCTACCGATTCTGAAGGACCTGATTCCCACCACCCTTTCATCGGCAGAGTATAGCGTGAAATACCGATTGCGGTGGTATTTGTTCCAGCTCGAAGCATAGGTTCAGCAATCAAGGTGATTCGCATTGCGAAATAATCGGTGCGTAATTCTGCTGTTGGATAAGCAATAACCCAACCGATAGCAGCAGATACCAGTAGAGCGAGAATAATTGCCGGAATTGGATGCCACCCATACCCACCAACATCGATCATGACGCCGTTCATCTCAACGCTGATGGGCGTTGTTAGCAAACTTACAATCACCGCTCCAATTCCAACGAAGAAGATAACACCAAAGTTGACCATTCCGGTCAAACCGGTGTGGATGTTTAACGAGAAACTCCAGAGCGAATATATGGAGAATAATAGTAATATTCGACCGATTTGCATCGCCTTTGTGAAACTAGATGAACTCTCTAAGCTAGCTGTAATAGAGAATGTAAGAAGCATCAATAACGCGAATATGAGGTAGGAACCATTCGGGCTTTCTCGACCATATGGGGCGAATTTATACCATCTTTGTCTAGTAGAGTCAAGCTTATCAATCAAAAAGTTTGTAGAATCAGTCTTCAATTTTTCACGTAATACTATTATTGATTTTGAGATTACAGATTTAATCCTATCAAAGAATTGCCCGGTTGCTCTATTTATACTAGAAATGGCTAAATCGATTGTATCTGAAATTAACAAATTGGCCTCATGAATTGGTTCTAGAAGACGCTCGAATGAATCTAACACCTTCTCAAATGGATCTTCGGATTTGCCAATTAAGAGATAGCTTCCTTCGAAAATTGCTGAAAGCCATACCAATGCCATGAGCCAGGGGACAGAATTCATAATTCCAATATTAATTCCAATCGAATAACTCCAATTATTGATTAAGAATTCCGAACCGACACCAACAATCGAGGCATCGAAAGCCCAACCTGCGAGTAGCCAAAGGAAAATTCCCATAATTGTGATAATTAACTGATTTTCAGCCCTAGATGTATTTTCTTTGTAAAAATTATGCAAACCGAATGCCCCCGTTGGTAAAAATGCCAAAGCAACAAAAATTTTCGGATTAGGTTCACGTTCACTCTCGGCCTTCTTACGTAAACGATCAACATTCCAAGATTCGAAAGCATCTCCGAGTCCCTTCGGCATTAACATTAGAATGACAATTAGGAAAATGAAGGGCATGACTTCGGAGAATCCACTCCAATTGGCACGACCCAGAGAATTACCTGAGCCAACAAGAACCGGTTCGGATAATGAACGGACGAGGCCGACGCAGAATGAGCCGATTATAGCTCCAGGAATCGAACCAATCGTTCCCAATACGATTACCGCGAATGCCGGTAGAAGAATGCTCAACCCAACCTCTGGATTAATTCGTACGGACGCAGCAAAAAATGCTCCACCAAAACCGGACAAACCTGCGGATAGGAATGCGCTGTAACGCTGGATACTTTCGATATTAATTCCGCTACTCGCTGCTAAATCAGGGTTGTCCGCAACAGCTCGCATCCTTCGACCCAACCGGGTTTTCTTCATCAATAAATAGAGTAAAATTACTGAAGAAAAAACGACTAAAACCAAGGCGGCTTTATAGTAAACAAATCCGTAATCGTTGACAACAGCATCCCATTCAAAGATAGGATTCAGATCTGGAGCACCAATTGTAAATCCTTCTTCGGTTTTTTGATATTCCCAATCCCAAATTGAATCGCCCCGCTCTCCAAGACGGAATCGCATAAGCCGCGAAGGAACCTCGAATTTTTGGCTCGTCAGACGCCAATCAGGATCTGGTGTAAATAGCTCTGACGCTGCAGTAAAACGTAAGTAAACCATAGCACGTAGAATCATTGCTACCCCAAGTGAAGCGATCATCATCGTCTGAGGTGAAGCATTCTTCAGCCGAAATCGATAGTAAACCAACCGGTCGATTACCACGCCAATTAGACCGGTGACAAAGAAGGCGATAAGACCAGCAAACAAAATTAAATTCCAATTCACAATACCGTCTCGTGGTGCCGAAACACCCTCAAAAAATCTGTCACTCCACTGAAGGGTCAAGGCGATATACGCACCGATTATGAAAAATTCAGCCTGAGCAAAATTCCCATAGCGTTGAACTCGATAAGTAAGTGTCAAACCAACAGCAATAGCCAGATAGGTTGCACCCCAAACCAAGCTTGATGTCAAGATTGATGAAATATTGAAAAACATTCTCGCATCATTATCGAGGCCGGCCAGTAATAATTCGAAAGTGATCCCGATGAATATTAAAACTAATAGTGGAGATAATGAAATCCCAAGGATTTTTTTCCAACCAGATAACTCTGAAAAAATTATTTTTACTAACAAAAATGCTGCAATTAGCATCTCCGCACCCTGCATCATCCAGATTAAATCACTAGGTATTTTTCCACCCAAAAGTAAATCAATCCAAGAGAAAATTCCTTGATGATATCGCAATCCAATTCCTGAATCAAAAAATAAAATTGAGAATAATAACAATTTTTGCTGTAATGAGGTTAAGTTATTTTTTGCATCAATAATGCCTTTCAAACTCTCCCCCACCGACATGATAGGCTTTGCCAGCATCAACTTGCTTCTATTGGTTGCGCCGGACTAAAGTCGAATAGCTTGAGAATAATATACAAAAACAGAAAAAAAAAATGTTTTTTCATTGATAAAACAGTGAATTTAATTAGCCAAAATAACTTGATTAACTATTGATAATTTCACTCGGTAACGCCGGCTTCATCAAGTGTTGTGTTGCACACCGGCGTTCGTAAAAATGTGATATAACTATAGGCTAGTTCTTGAATTCGACCTGTTTGGTTATATACTGACTAGATTGCGGGAAATATTGCTCACTAAGGTGGGAGGAAAATATAATGGGAATGGATACAAAAGATATGATGAATGAAATGGGTGCAGCTTTTGCTGTTACCTGGTTAGTTATGGGTTATACCGTATGGACCGGGGATGCTGGGGCATCCGGAGTCGAACTAATTGGAATAGGAATGAGCGGAATAATGGCCGTTGCAGCACTTGGTGTTGCATGGATGGCATTCGCTGGTGCACACATTTTGCCACCAGTGACATGGATGCACATTATGACTGGAGACTTGGCTGACGCTGATTCTTGGATGGCTAATGGAACAAAATTAGCAATGCAAGTAGTAGGTGGAGCATTGGCACTAATTATGATGTCGTCAATTAATGATGGTGGTGTAACATACGCTGAGTCTATGGGCGGCGCAGCAATGGCTGCTTGGGAGTTTGATGCAATGACTATCGCTGGCGGAGTTGCTGCTGGTGCAATACTATGGTGCATTCACTCCAAGGCTGACAATGCTTGGGCTACAGCAGTTGGTGTAGTTGCACTGGGCGGTTATATTGGTGCAACAGGATCAACGGACATGGCTTCTATGCTAATGAATGAAATGGGCGATCTAGTGCCAACATTATTGGATTGGCTCGTAACTGGTATTTCAGTAGGTCTTGGTGCATTGGTTGCAACTAAGATCGATGAAAATCTTTGATTGATAAATAATTATTGATACAGATACACGTAAGGCAGACTGGGGGGTTAGCCCTCCAGCCTTGCCGACTCTAAACAACCCCGAGGAGCATTCGCTTACTCGGGAATTTTTTAATTTCAAGCATCATCCTCAGTATTACTCTAGACGATTAACGAGCAAGATACACCTAGTGCGAGTTTTTACTTCACTAGTGGAAGGCTACTCGTAATCGAATCGATTGTTGAACGTGGACCTGGTCCTATTCCGACGACAGTTACCGTTCCTGCAGGAATCTCAGTGTGCCCTGCGTCCTTGACCATGTAAGTAATCAATCCAGATTCTGAAGCTTCACCAAAAATTCTCTTTAATCCTTCAAGGTGTTTTGCAGATACTACGATCTTTCTAGCACCTTCCGTCCGATACCTTTCGAGGATTTTCGGAGCGACCCGCTTAGCCTTCAATACGCATTCTGTGGCCGCATGACTACATTGTGCAGCCAACTTACCTTTTGAGAGATTAAGGTCACTACGAGTGACGAGAATCATAGTTATTTCATCAGTTCGTGACAACTTCACTCACCGCATTCTCATTCGGAGTAATTCGATGTCGGTGCATTAGCTCGCCTAGTGGCACAGCCATCCAAGCAGCGAAAGCCAAATTACCTGTTGCGTGATAGAAATCGTACAACAATCCATTGAAAATGTAAGGAAGCAGTACGGAAATATCCGTCTGAATTAGAATACTCAAGGAAACTATCCAATTGAAGGCAAAACCTGAAATGAATGCAACTAGAGCAATTCGATTAACATTCAATTTCTGATCGGTTCGTAACCAGTCACTCAGAAGAGCTCCTGTAATCCCGACTCCACCCCATCCAATTACTTGGAAAAGTGTCCAAGGTCCGTGCCCCACAACTAAGAGGTTTGAGAGAAGAGCGACAATACCTGCAAGAGCAAATGCACGAGGTGCACCAAAGTAAATTCCAGTTAGTAATACGATGACTGTGACCGGTTGAATATTAGGTAGTGGCTCAAATAAAATTCTGCCACCAATCGCAAAAATTGCCAATATTCCGAGCATTATCCATGAACTGCTTTCATCAAGTTTGCGTTCCGCTTTCAGCAAAGCGAAGACAATTATTCCTAGAATCGCTGCATTGAGCAAAAGAGTTTCTGTGGCTGAAAGAGCTATGTTGTGTGCATCGAACATGTTAGGTCCCTGCCACTCTGGTTATCATGCAACACTTGATGCTTGTCCAAGGATACCTAAGATTCGATGCGCCAGGTGATAACATCATCAGCATCGATTTGCAAATCGCCAATACCGACCGATGCTTCTGCTCCGTTGATGTACAATCCCCACCAACTGCTCCAATCATCGGCTTGAGCAACCCCGCCAATCGAAGTCACAAACGACCCGTAATCACCGACATCGTAGATGACTTCGAGATCTCGATTAGGCAAAAGAGCGACTGCATCTAGAGTCAAATCGAATCCATTAGTGTACCCTGAAAGCCCTCCAATACAAACACCGGTCATCGCCGCATCACCAACGAAAGAACCGTCCCAACTCGCTACCGAACCATTGAATGCATCATTGACTGAAATCGATTCACCGCTCGTTGAAATCATTGTCGTCCCGGACATGAAAACTGGATGACTTGAGTCAGAAGAAAAGTCAAAACAAATCACTTGAGTTCCGTTCCATTTTTGTGGTAATCCATCATGGGAATTACCATCATCATCAACATAACTTATCGCTTGAGATGCCCATAATTCAGATAACATCGGCGCAGTAAGAACCAACGCGAGAATCCAGGTGCCAGAAATAAATTTCAATCTATTATCTTCGTCGATTGTCTTCATAATTACAATCGTAATTATCGCTACCGCTCCAAATACTAAGGTTAGGTCTTGCATGGAGTTCATGTGTGATTAAAATTAGTTTATAATCTGTTTCTCGGCCAAAAGTTCAAGTTAATTTTTGAATCTTTTCTCGTAAAACTTGACTGACAATTTTTCCATCTGCTGCCCCACCAAGTTTACCCATGACCATGCCCATCAAAGGACCTACAGCTTCCATACCACGTTCAGCTACGAAATCTGCTCTTTCTGCAAGGATTGCGTCGACTGCATCTTCGACCGCGCTAGTATCAGCGGGCGTGAAACCTTCTTTCTCTGCACGGTTGGCAAACCAACTCAAACGTGTTTCAAATTCAGCTTCGCCAAGAGTTGGTCCTTCTGTAATCAATAAAGCAGCCATAGGAATTAGGCCTTCACGAGTAATTATTCCTTCTTCTCGAGCATGAACTGTTAGTGTTAATATTGGCCAATCGACTGCTTTTTCAACAATATTTACTGCCTTTGCAATATCTGACCGGGTATTATCAAGAAGTATGCTAGCCCATGCTTTAGCTGGAAGTGAAGGACAATCATGCAACCCTCCTTCAACCCCAATTACGAAAATATCGTCGAGTTCTGACCCTAATAATGCTTCAATTTGGTTAGATGAAATTTTGAATTTTTCAAGGCGAGTGAATCGCTCGCTTCGATTCATTGGAAGATTTTCTGAGATCGTGTTCCAATAATCCCCCTCAATTCTCAAAACTGGGACATCGGTTTCTGGATACATCCGGGCACCGCCAGGAAGCGGACGCATCGCAGTTGTAGTTCCATCTTCAGGTGAGCCTTTTCGAATAACGACATTTCTGACTTCTTGCGGTATTCGATGATAAGCCATTCTCGCACGATTAACCACTGATTCGAGAGCTAAATCCGCTTGCCAATCAGGAGCCGCACACAAAATGAACGCATCCATTTCTGACAAATTCAATGCCTCCCTTACTCGCTCCACCTCTATGCTACTGATACCGTAAGCTGGCAATTCATCAGAGTGGAAAATACCAGCGACGCCAGCAAGCTTTGCCGCGCTGGCGAACTCCCGACCAAGTCGAGGCATTTGTGCACCGTTATTGTCAAGTTCTTTTGTTCCGAGTTTGTTGGCGAATCCGGGCAAGGAGATTCCCTTAACGACAGCACCAGATTCGAGAGATTTTTTCACCATCGCAGAATCACATGTTTCAAATTTAGAGGTCATATTTTGAATGGTGATAGGCAATCTTGACTTCGCAGAGGCTGAAACTCTATTCTCAACAGGCGTGGAATCTTGGCGACGATCTGGAGGTAAAACAGGCAATCCTGCTTCTAAACGAAGTGTGTTCGCTAGGCGATAGAAATGGAGCTGACGAGCCATCTCTAATCTGATTATTTTCGGAATCCAATCCAAATCTTGGCATCCTTTGATTTCAACGCGATCACCACAGGCGATACTAACATTGAGATCTTGGCGTATTGAGCCGAGGCCACGGCGAACCATTCTGGTATCTCGCAACATTGTTCCAAGTGCTATCGCGACCTCCTTTGCATGATCAGGGGTTTGTACATCTGGTGCGGTTGCAATTTCGACCAGAGGCATTCCCAGTCTGTCGAGAATATAATAGACAATTTCTCCTGTATTTGTTGATTTTGTATCGAGTTTTCTTGCTGAATCTTCTTCAAGGCAAATCACGTCGATTCCAACGATTCCTGAATTAGTAGAAATAACACCATTCGTTGCGACTAAGGTTGTTCGCTGAAATCCGCTAGTATTCGAACCATCAACTACAGTTTTTCTCATTACTTGAAGTGATGAGACCGGTTTTGCATCCATCATCGCTGACATCGTCAAAACCGCATTAACCGCATCTTTATCGTGCTCGAGAGGCGGTGCCTCATCGATTTCTATCAATCCTGCATTTGGCGGCTGGACGTAAACAAATGATCGGTTTCGTCGTGCCTCGAAGCGTGCAGCAATGTCGACACGACCACCTTCACCTTGCGAGGCGCGGAGTTTTCGATGGGATTGTGTCCATTCTCGTGGAATTTCTTCAAGTCCTTGGTCGTAAAGTTGACTCGGCATTCTAGAATGTAATTTTCCAGTCGCCAATTGTTGGTGGATTTCCAACCCACACATGAAACCAAGGCCTTGCGGATTCAAAGAATCCGAAGAAAAAACATCGCCGACCGGTTCCATTCTAATCGAGGTGGCGAGGCTCTCGCTCATATGTTCAACGGCTGAGCCTAGACGAAAGAATACTCATCGTTTCGATTACTGAAGAGTTGTCCTGCTGTTCTCATCTTGGAAATTACTTCATCGACTGTGAACTCTGGAATCTTTTTGGCTGCAGTACGATTGTAGATTTCAGTGATCGTTGCAATGTTGTTTTTCTCGGCACAAATATCTCTAATGATTTGCCGAACAACATTAGTCATATTCCGGTTTTTGGTCGTTGTACCGGAATATTCAGACTCATCTTCTATTCCCGCTTCTTCTCTCCAATGTTTGTAAACCGCGATAGCAACTTGGGCATCTTCGTTGGTGGCAATATTGCGCAAATACATCTTTGCATGAGCCTCAGTTAACCGAATTAAGGCCTCTAGCGCACGTGCGGTAATCGGGATAACATCTGTTCCTGGATCTTGATCACCACGGCCATAAGACTGGCGTTCCTCGGTATAATAATTCAAAATTGCAGCGGTTGCATCATCATCTAAATTTGGGTGGCAATTCAATTTTGCATATGCGATATATTTGCGTAAGAAATTAGATGTTAAGTGCTCCTTACCATCAACCCCGATGTCGGTAATCTGTTTAGATTTAGAATCGGCTGGATTCATCTCCAAATTTTCTTCAATCATCAATTCGCTGACACCAAGGGTTCGAGTCGCCAAAATATGCCGAGCAATTCTTTCATCGTCCTCTTGCTTGACTTCATCTCGCATCATCCAAATAATATCGAATCGAGATGCTAAGGGTGGTGGTAATCCCGTTTCGCTAAATGAGTGAAGAACGCTTGCGTTTACACCTCGTTGAGAAAATCGACCTGCGGTCGGATTGGCAGCAGCAAGAATCGAACAACGAGTGGGTAATGTTGCAGTAATTCCACCCTTTGCGATGTGGATTTGCTGCTGCTCCATCGCAGGAAGAATCGATGAACGATCCTCTTTGTTGATTTTATCGAATTCATCGATTGCAGCTAAACCTCTATCAGATAACGGTAGTATTCCTGCTTCGAGAGCAAAACGTCCATCGGAAAATGAATCTTTGATAGCGGCAGCGGTAAGACCGGCGCTAGAAACTCCGCCACCCGAAGCTAATTTCCCCCGAGGAGATAATTTTGACATATATGATAGAAGTTGAGATTTTGCAACACCAGGGTCTCCCATCAAAAGAATATGAATATCACCACGAGTTCGGGTTTTGTCTGGATTTATCCGAGCTACCCCTCCAAATAATTGCAAAGCGAGTGAGCGCTTGACGAAGGGCAAAACACCAGTTGGGAAAATCGATGGAGCAATGGAATTTTGCATCAATCTAAACAGATCATCACGTTGAGAAATTTCACGAATTTGTTCCCCCTCTTCTTTGGTGATTTTTATTTCGGTAAATGGTACGGATTCGTGTTCAGAACTAACCAAATGATACATGATATCAAACATTGGAGTCTTTTTGTTTCGGCGATATTCAGAATGAACAACAGGAATTACGTTAACAATAACCCTCTGACCTGGAAGATGTTTGTTTACTAAATTGCCCTCTAACAAAGCAGAGGCACGACCTGGTTGCGAACCACTTGAAACCTGCTCTGGCAATTCCTGAATCTCAATCCACTGATTGTTGACCAGTTTTGAAATATTGTAAATCAATTCAAAACGAGTTGCGCCATTTTTAACCGTCTCTCCACAACCACCTTGATCGGTAGAGGCACACTTCAGAGGTTCGACCAATTCGCGTTCATTATGTTGTGCGATTTCAACATTATATCCACACGCCTCGCATTGGAAAACTGCAATGTGCATCCTCGGCTTCAAATCAGAGATTTTTGTAACGATAACTTCTGAACTTCGGAGTTTTTCGATGTCCGCTGCTCCAATATCTCTCAAACTGCGGCGAGAATCGCGCGGTAATTCACCAACTCGCAACATCACATCAATATCTTCACCGCGCTCACGGCAAATCTCTCGCAACATTTCGGTTCCAGACGCGAGAATTTGGCGAGGAAATTGCAAAATGTCTTCAGCGAATTCAGGATCAAAACCTTGTAACTCATGGAATGATACTTCCAAAACAGGTGTATTTGACTGTCGGGAAAGAAGGAGAAGAATATCCGAATCCTTTGCTTCAGAAAAGAAGGTTTTCCATCTTGCAGAGGAATCGTGTGCTGCCATTGTCATGTCTAATCCTCGCCGGGCATTTGAGACGGGCGTCCACAGTCTATAACCAAATGGTTTGGAAAAACCTACCCGTATGTTTCCACTGGAGAGTTTTGATACGGGCAGGTAAGCGAATGTGGTGCTGAGGGCTTCCACTGCAAGAATATAATGATTCAAGCCAAGTCCAAAGGAAATCTACCTTCAGAGGAATTAAAATCTAAGGTGCCTATCGCCATTCATGGATTTGCAACGTGTTGGTGATGATGTATTCTTGCGATTAGATCAGGGTGAAGAAATTCATACAGCAATTCAATCTCTCGCTGAACACGGCATTACTACTGCAGCTATTACCAGCGGCATCGGAAGAGTACGTGATATCGAGTTCGGATTTCTCGATTCGACTGGTATTTACCAAACCGTCATTCATGCAGGACCGATGGAATTAATCTCAACTCAAGGCAATCTAGCACCTTCCTCAGATGGCCCCTTTACTCACATTCATTCGGTTTTCTCCGATGACAACCATGTCGTTCATGGCGGTCATCTAGTCACGGCGACAATCGAAGTTGTCGCCGAGATTCACCTTCGTGTTTTGAATTCTCAAAGTGATGACCCGATGGAGCGGGTCAAAACTGAAAACGACTTTATACGATTGTCTTTTTGTGATTTGAGGTGAAGGTGTTGAAAGTCCTGTGGGCCCATGGCCTAGAAGGAAGGGCAAATGGTTCGAAGCCAACTTATTTGATTGAAGAATATGGTTGGGAAGTAGTTTCTCCAGAGATGGCAGCAAATGGATGGACAATTTCAGATCAAACAAATATCATTCTTGAGATGATTTCTGCAAACCCTGATTTCGACTTTATTATGGGGTCATCATATGGAGCTCTCGCTATCGCTAATGCTGCATCTCAATTGAAAGATTCTGATCTAAAATTAGTACTCCTAGCACCAGCGTTCGGACTTTACGAAAACTTCCGCGACAATATTGGGAAAGAAGCGGTCGCTGAATGGCAATCTAGTGGCACTCGGCAATATTTTCATCATGGATTTGGACATAATGTTGAATTTGGATGGGATTTTATGGAAAGTGCTAAAAATAATTCTTGGCCGAAATTTTCCTTTTCAAAAAATTATGCTCAAGAAAATGAAAATATTGAATTAATTACTGTCGATGATGGTCATCGGCTACTCGAATCATTGCATCAAATTGGGCGGGCAGCAGAAAAGTTGCTAAAATAATCAATCTATTGATCCTAGGAAATATTCGCCTATTTCGGGATTGTTGAGAATTTGTTGAGCATCGCTGGAATGGACAACTTTTCCGCCAGCTAATATGTAACCACGATCTGATCTTGCCAGTGAAAGGCGGGCATTCTGCTCAACTATCAATACCGTAATTCCATCTTTTCTCAAAGAATCTATCCGCTCTATTATTTGTTGTTGATAGAGTGGTGAAAGCGCTGCAGTCGGCTCATCGAGCAACAAAAATTTCGGATTGGAAATCAATGCTCGAGAAATCGCCAACATCTGCCTCTCACCACCAGATAGGGATGCTGCCAAATCATGAACTCGTTCAGATAAATCTGGAAACATCTCCAATGCGCGCTCAATTCTTTCATTGAGAAGTGCAGTTGGTAAATTATTGCCACCCATCTGGAGATTTTCGTGAACTGTGAGCGACGGGAATACATTGTCCACCTGAGGGACATAGGCGATTCCACGATTGACTAATTGGTCAGTTCTCCAGCCTGATACGTCTTCTCCGTGATGCTCAACTGTTCCTGAATAATGAGTTGCGATTCCGAATATTGTTTTGATTAGAGTTGATTTCCCACAACCATTAGGTCCTATGATAGTCACGAATTCTCCTTGTTCAACATACAGGTCAATATCATAAAGAATTTGGACAGAGCCATATCCACTATTAAGTCCCTTTACATCAAGTATTCGTGCCATATTATCCCTCATCACCAACAGAACCAAGATATGCTTCAATCACTGCTTTATTTGATTTAACTTCATCGGGCGTGCCGATCATTAGAACTTCACCCCCATTCATCACAATGATTTTATCAACTCCTTGACGAAGTATGAAATCCATATTATGCTCAATTATTAATATCGAAATTCCGGTTGCATCAACTGTTTTTCGAAGATTGTCAAATATTTTCATTGCTAAAGGACCTGCGACTCCAGCTACTGGTTCATCGAGCAATAGAAGATTGGGAGTTCCCATTCTTGAACGAGCAATGTCAACTAATTTAGACTGCCCTCCGGATAACTCACTTGCTAAATTATGAGCCATATGAGGGACTTCTAATTCGTCGAGGATTTCATGTGCCATGGCCAACCTTTCTTCCTCTTCTTTTCGACTTTTGGGCAAAAATAGTGATTTTAAAAGGCTAGGGGAAAATTGTTTTCGAGGAGGCACCAGGATATTCTCAATAACTGTCATCTCACGCCATAACCTAGTATGTTGAAAAGTTCTAGTCATCCCTAAACCATGTATCTGGTCTGGCCTCATATTTGATACGTCATTACCATGAACCTCTACAATACCAGAGGTCTGATCTAGGAGACCGCTGATACAATTAAATGTAGTAGATTTACCACATCCGTTTGGACCAATGAGACCCACAAATTCTCCTTTTTTAATCTCAAATGAGACATCTTTTACAGCCACTAGTCCACCAAATTCCTTACGGAGATTTTTTACTTTAAGAACTGTACTCATTCTATATCATCTCCCTTCAAATTATCGGAAAAAAATCTACGTGAGGATTTATTAACATGCGTTTTTGGCCTAAATGGTACTTCGGGAATAAGCCCCTTTGAATTTAATTTCAACGAGAATAGCATTAAACATCCTATTAAAAATACTTTCACATATGCCATATCAGCGCTAACTATACTACCTGTAAATGATTCATCAATAGAACGTTGCCCTAACATCAAAAGTGTGAATAATAAGATGAATATTCCCGAAATTCCGACATCAGATATTGCCCTATTTCTTATCATTATACCCATTACTGATATCACAATAAATATCTTAATTACTTCCCATTGGCTTGTAACTAACCAGTGGAATAATCGATCAATACGATCGGCAGTAGTATACAATGGAAGATCAGGTGAACCCTGTGCAGCAACTAATACATTGAATACGAACTCCATAAGAACTATGATGAATGCACCTACTATCATCCCCTTATTATTGGCTTTACCGCCTATAATAAATGCTGCCCATACAAGGAAAGTAGAACGGGCTGGCGACATTATTGAAGGTTCGAAACCGGTTAACTTCCAAGCCCAGAATGCACCTGCAAGACCTGCTATTCCAGCGCCCAATGCAAGACTTGCAGCCTTGTGAGAAAGTACATCATGACCATGATGTTGTGCAACCTCTTCATCTTCTCTAATTGCTTTCAATATTCTACCCCAAGGTGAAGATAATATTGTTTCAAGAAGCCACCATACGGCTAATACGGAGATAATCCCCATAATTGCAAGAAGCATCATATATGGTGCTGGTTCAATTAGGCCATTGGCATCAGTAAGATTCAGTAATTGCCCCATTTTATCTGCGGGTCCAATAAGGGTTAAATCATCTCGACAAGAATCAGCACTGATATAGTCAGTATTGGGTCCTATAGCAACCCCATTTCCACAAAACCACCACTGCTTCAATGGAAGTGTGTACTTGGAAATTCCAATTGCAGAGCCAATAGAGCCGACCCTTAAGAGGGGTTCTCCGGCTAACAAAACACGAAGAATCTCACCAAGAGAAATTGTAACTATAGCAAAATAATCCATCCTTAAACGTGCAGTTGGATATGCTAATGCCCATCCAAATGCAGCTGCCAATATTATAGCAACAATAGTTGCGGGTAAAACTGGCCATGCATAACCATGTACCTCTGTAGGAGCAGTTAGAATACCTACTGTGATTGCCCCTATTCCTACGAAAAATATAAGACCAAAGTTAACCATTCCAGTAACTCCAGTATGGAGATTTAAGGAAAAAGACATCAATATGAATATTGATAATGTCAATAGAACATTTGAAACTTGAAGAGCTTTGTTGAAATTCATTGTTTCTGAATTAGAAATAGGTAGCCAATAGAGGAATACTTGATCCTGATTTACTTTCACGGCCATATTGTAAACGACCAGTTAAGGCCGAATTGTTCCTCCATTTATCTGGAATACGGGATGTTAAATTATTTTTATTGGTATTAATAATAGATTTAAATCTAGTAATTTTTGAATCATAGTCCCTAACACTTTTTTTCAAGATATTATATATTTTTGAATAATATTTGCCTAATAATGCTAAATAGCCAGATCCCACAACTTCATTTGTGGATTTAATAACTTTAGGTATAGGATTTTTTTCTGAAATATATTCATTCGCCTGAATTAGGGCAAACATCCAAATTAAAATTGGAATCAATGGCCAGACAAAAGAATCTACAGAGGAGATAAAGTCAATTAACCAAATTTCGGTTTGCATCAAATCAAACCAAGACATGTCGATATTAGACAAGGTATCGGAAAAGAAAGGAGAATCTTCTGGTTGTAATACACCATCACTACCTAATAAAATATCTAAATTTGTTTCGACAGACGCATCAGATGCACAACTATCCGAACAAGCTCCAGGTGAGAAGGAATTTGTATGAATAAAACTTGCAATTCGATGAAAAGCGTAAGTTCCAATGCTAAGAGTGGCGATTGTTTGAGCACGGTCTGAACGATCATTCCACCAATGATGAAGTCCTAATAATGCGGTGAGAGGGAAAATTGCGAGTAAATATGTGACAGTTTTTGAGGGTTTATCAGTTCTTTCTCTCTTCAGCCTTAGCCTATCAATTTTCCATTTCTCATAGGCATCGCCTATCCCTTCTGGCATGATCATTAATACAGCAACAAGGAATAGATAGGGCATTACTCCATCCATGGCAGTATAATTAGACCGATCTAAAGGACCGCCAATACCAATTAATATCGGGGAAGAAAGTGCTCTAACAAAGCCGACTATTAGTGAAGCAATAATTGCCCCTGGTATTGAACCAATAGTTCCTAAGACTATAACAGCAAAAGATGGTAGCAGCAATGTAAATGCTGTCTCAGGATTATATCGAAGAGTTATGGCAAATATCGCTCCACCTAAACCAGAAATCCCAGCAGATAGGAAAGCACTGGTTAATTGGACGCGTTCTACGTTGATACCACTGCTAGATGCAAGTTCAGGATTATCTGCAACTGCTCTCATTTTCCTTCCAAGTCTAGTTTTTGTCAATAATAAAAGGAGAATAGCAACAGAAGAAAATATAACCGCTGGAACTATCCCTTTGTAGTACGCATAATTTGTAGTTGCCCCTGTTATACAGTCGACATTGGTGTCATACATTTCAAAAAATGGCTTAGAAATTTCACTAATAATTCGAGAGAAAATTGGTTCACCTGTTGCTTCATCGTAAACTTGTACATTGTCATATCGATTATCTCCATCTAAATCAATAAAAGATTCAAACAAGCCATTAGTTCCCCTATCATAAACACCATTCCCATTAGCATCCCAAAATGGTTCTGCAGGAGCAAGTCCTTGAGTCCTATCGCCAAAATTGAAGCGAAATTTCGTCGTTGGAAGTTCCCAACGCATTGTAGGCATTCGCCAATCAGAATCAGGCTCAAACATATTTCTTGATGCTCCAAAACGTAAATATGTCATCGCTCTAAGAATTAATGCGACGCCTAAGGATGCTATCATCATCACTTGAGGAGAGGATTTATCTTTACGAAAACCACGATAAACAAGTCGATCAATAATTATGCCTGCAATTCCTGTTAAAACAAAAGCTGCAATTAGAGACCAAGATAATAATGACCAAG
>LWDU01033655.1_pt2 | contig 18797 bp, 14 predicted proteins | sample 727161 | NCBI WGS metagenome assembly LWDU01 (sample SAMN04566230, study PRJNA314399) | hydrothermal vent metagenome | isolation source: deep sea hydrothermal plume seawater | place: Mexico: Gulf of California, Guaymas Basin | collected 2004-07-11
CAAGGCTTTAAATGAAGCATCAATAATATTTGTTGAAACTCCAATAGTAAACCAATTTTTTCCTTTAGAGTCTGTGCTTTCTATAGAAACTCGAGTTACAGCTTCTGTTCCAGTATTTAAAATTCTAACTTTGTAATCAACCAATTTAAGATCTTTTAAATATTTAGAGTATTTGGCTAAACGATCGACATTATGCCTAATAGCATTATCTAGCGCATTAACAGGACCGTTACCTTCACCTTCACAGATAATTTTTTCACCATCAACTTCTAATTGTGCCTTTGCTGTAGAAATAATTTTTCCTGATGAACTTTTTTTAACTGATACATCGTATTCTTTAATTAAAATATATCTTGGTATCTCACCAATTATTCTTCTTGCTAATAATTCAAATGAAGCATCTGCACCATCGTAACTATAACCAATGAATTCTCTGTCTTTTACTTCGTCTAAGAGTTTTTTAATTTTAGGGTCATTTTCTTTAATATCTATACCAATAGTTTTTAATCTTGAAATGATATTTGATTTTCCTGCTTGATCAGAAACTACAATATTTCTTGTGTTACCTACTTCTTTTGGGTCTACATGCTCGTATGTTTTTGGGTTCTTTTGAACAGCTGATACATGCAATCCTCCTTTATGAGAAAATGCTGCAGCACCTACATAAGGTAAATGTTTGTTTGGTTTTCTATTTAAAATTTCATCTAAAAGTCTCGAACATTGTGTTAAATTTTTGATGTTATTAGGTTTTATATTTATTTCAAATTTAGAAAAAAAATCTTTCTTTAAAAAAAAAGTTGGGATTAATGACATTAAATTTGCATTTCCACATCTCTCACCAAGTCCATTAATTGTTCCCTGTACTTGTCTTACTCCAGCTAAAACTGCTGTTAAAGAGTTTGCTACAGCATTTCCAGTATCATTATGCGCATGAATTCCTAAATTTTTTCCAGGGATATGTTTTAAAACATCATTAACAATATACGATATTTCATGTGGCAATGTTCCTCCATTTGTATCACATAAAACTATCCATCTTGCTCCTTGATTAAAGGCTGCTTTAAGACAAGATATTGCATATTTTGAATTAGCTTTATATCCATCAAAAAAATGCTCGGCATCAAGCATAAATTCTTTTTTTTTTTTAATAAAATGTTTTGCACTTTCAATAATATTTTCTAAATTTTCATCATTTGAAATTCCTAAAGCAACATCTACATGAAAATCCCAGGATTTACCCACTAAGCAAACTGAACTAGTATTAGAGTTCATAAGAGCTGATAAACCTGGATCATTATCTGCACTTCGACCAGTTCTTTTTGTCATTCCAAAAGAAGTTAATTTTGCATTTTTAAAAGTATGTTTTTTTTGAAAAAATTCAGTATCTGTTGGATTTGCTCCTGGCCATCCACCCTCAATATAATCTACACCTAAATTATCTAAAGCAGCTGCTATTTTTTCTTTATCATCTAAAGAAAAATCTACACCTTGTGTTTGTGCTCCATCTCTTAGAGTAGTATCGAATATATATAATCTTTCTTTGCTCATTTAATTTTCCATGATGTTTTACCATCTTTATCCTCTATTAAAACTCCTTTATCTAAAAGTTCATCTCTAATTTTATCAGCTTCTTTATAATCCTTGTTTTCTCTAGCTTTATTTCTTGATTCTATTTTTTTAAGAATTTCTTTTTCAGTGATTAAAGATTTTTTTTTTTTAAAATTTAACCAATCATCTTTTGTCTGGTTAAGAATTCCAATAAAATTACAAGCAGAAATGAATATTTTTTTATCTTTATTCTCACCTTTGTTCGCTTTATCAAAAAGTTTGTGAAGATTAGCAATATAACCAGGAGTATTTAAATCATCATATAAAGGTAAAAGTATTTCTTCAGGAATTTTTGATGGTATTTTTAAAGGTAAATAAACATCATACCATTTTTCAATAGTATTTTGACAGTCTTCTAAAAGTTTATCATTCCAATCTAATGGCTGCTTATAATGAGCACTCATAAGAGCAAACCTTAAAACTTGTCCATTTACTTTATTCCTAAAATCTTTTATTTTTAAAATATTACCTTGAGATTTTGCCATTTTTTCATTGGACATAGTAATAAAAGCGTTATGTACCCAATAATTAGCAAAAACTTTATTATCATTAGCACATCTAGATTGGGCTATTTCATTTTCATGATGAGGAAAAAGTAAATCTATGCCACCACCATGTATGTCAAATTGATCTCCTAAAAATTTTTTTGACATTGCGGAGCATTCTAAATGCCATCCAGGTCTACCATTACCCCAAGGTGAGTCCCAAAAGGGCTCCTTGTTATTTGAGGGTTTCCATAAAACAAAGTCTGCAGGGTTTTTTTTATTTTTAGAAACTTCAACTCTTGAACCAGCAATTAAATCTTCTAATTTTTTGTTAGATAATTTTCCATAGTCTTTAAATTTATTTACCTCGAAATAAACATGGCTATTATTTTCGTATGCAAAACCTTTATTAATAAGTTTAGAAATCATTTTGATCATTAAATCAATATGATCGGTAGCCCTTGGTTGTTCAGTTGGCATTTCGCAATTTAAAAAATTGCAGTCTTCTGTAAAATTTTTAATAATTTTTTTTGTTAAATCAGAAATTAAAATATCATTTTCTTGTGATGATTTTATAATTTTATCATCCACATCAGTAATATTTCTTATATAATTAACGGATTGCTTTCCATATTTACATTTTAGAACTTTAAATAAAATATCAAAAATTACTAAAGGTCTAGCATTACCGATATGTGGATCATCATAAACTGTTGGACCACAAACATACATGCCAATTTTTTTTTGATCTATAGGAATAAATTTTTCTTTTTTATTGCTTAAATTATTTGTTAAAAAAATATCTTTATTCATTGTTCTAGAAATATACTTTAATTATAGATTTGTGAATCTATTTGATTACTTTGGAATCTTGCATACTGGAATAGGCTCCATTTTATGCAAATTTAATTTTCTTATTTTTTCATATTTTTCACGATTTGGAGAGTTAGAATTGTTCATTGCTTCTTCCAATTCTGCATATTTTAATCCTAGTTGTCCTTCGTCAGTTCTTCCATCATCCCATAACCCATCAGTTGGCGGAACATCTATAATTTCTTTATGTATTTTTAGCTCTTTACCCAGCTCCCAAACTTCTGATTTATTACAGTCAGCAATTGGAGATATATCAACTCCACCATCACCATACTTAGTGTAAAAACCAACACCGAAATCTTCAACTTTATTGCCAGTTCCAACTACAATACCTTTATTTGCTGCTGCAACTTGGTAAAGAGTTGTCATTCGAAGTCTTGCTCTAGAATTAGCCATACCAAGATCATTTTCAAAACTTGATAAACTCGTTACAAAAGTTTCAAACAATTTATCTAAATTTATTGTATGTGCTTCAACATTTTTAAAATTTTTAACTAACCAAGATTGATGTTTAATACTTAAATCGTGTTGTAAAGAATTTTGTTTAATCGGCATTGACAGTACAATTGTTTTTAAGCCAGTCATTGCGCTTAAAGTACTTGAAACCGAAGAGTCGATTCCACCGGAAATACCTATAACCAAAGATTGTGCTTTGCTTGGCATCACTTCAACATAATCTTTTATCCAATTGCTTATAAATATTGCTTTTTCTGAAGGTTTCATAATTGTAAAATTTAAACGAAATTGTATTTAATACAATCGTTTAAGATGCCGCTTTAATATTATTTTTTGAATATGTGACATTTTTTTTAATTTCATCTGAAATCAAAAATGCTAGCTCTAATGCTTGATTAGCATTAAGTCTTGGATCACAGTGTGTATGGTACCTATGAGATAAATCTTGATCTGATATTTTTTGTGCTCCTCCTGTACATTCAGTAACATTTTGCCCTGTCATTTCTATGTGTAAACCACCTGCATAACTTCCTTCGCTTTGGTGACAAGCAAAAACATTTTTTACTTCTTTAACAACATTGTTGAAGGGACGAGTTTTATATCCTGATGTAGATTTTATTGTATTACCATGCATTGGATCACATGACCAAATTACATTTAGCCCTTCCTTTTTAATTGCTCTAATTAATTTAGGTAAAAATTTATTCACATTATCGTGCCCAAATCTAGAAATTAAAGTGATTTTACCTTTTTCATTTTGTGGGTTAATCTTGTTGCACAAGTTAATTAAATTTTCTGATTTTAGTGTTGGTCCACATTTAATGCCTACTGGATTCTTAATTCCTCTACAAAATTCAACATGACCACCATCTAATTGTCTCGTTCTATCACCTATCCAAACAAAATGTGCAGATGTATCATGATATTCACCAGTCGTAGAATCTACTCTTGTCATTGATTGTTCAAATGGCAATAATAATGCCTCGTGAGAAGTCCAAAAATTTACTGTTTTTAATCTTCTGTTAAAATCAGAATTAATTCCACATGCTTCCATAAAAGCTAATGCATCTGCAATTTTATCTTCAAGCTCTTTAAACTTTTTAGCTTCAGGGCTTTTTTTAATAAAACCTAAATTCCATGTATGAACCATTTTTAAATCAGCAAAACCTCCATGAGAAAAAGCTCTTATAAGATTAAGAGTTGATGCTGATTGTGAATAAGCTTTAAATAATCTTTTAGGGTCAGGAATTCTTGATTTTTCATTAAATTCTATCCCATTAATATTATCACCCAAATAACTAGGGAGTTCTATATTACCTTGTTTTTCAGTTGGTGCACTTCTTGGTTTAGAAAATTGTCCTGCTATTCTTCCTAGTTTAATTACGGGTAAAGAAGCTGAATAAGTTAATACTAAAGACATTTGTAGGATTAGTTTAAAAGTATCTCTAATATTATCAGGATGAAACTCTGCAAAACTCTCCGCACAATCTCCACCTTGAAGTAAAAAAGCTTTTCCATCTACTACATCAGCCAATTGATTTTTTAGATATCTAGTTTCACCAGCAAAAACTAATGGTGGAAAATTTTTAATTTTTCCAAGAACAAAGTCTAATTCTTTCTTATCCGGATATTCCGGGATGTGTTTTACAGGATAATTTTTCCAACTATTTATTTTCCAATTTTTCATATTCAACCTAGAAGTGTTCTACCAGAGTTTGGTAATTATTCAACAGTAACAGATTTAGCCAAATTTCTTGGCTTATCTATGTCATGCCCTTTTTTTAAAGCTGTGTAGTAAGCTAATTTTTGCATAGGGATCGTTAATAAAAATGGAAGTAGATCATCATTAATATTTTCCACTTCAATGGTTTCCCAAATATTTTCAGAAATAACTTCTTCTTTACTTTTATTAGTAATTAATAAAACCTTAGCACCTCTAGCTATTACTTCCTGCATATTAGAAATTATTTTTGAATAATAATTATCTCTTGGAGCTAAAACAACAACGGGCATTCCATTTTCTATTAGAGCTAAAGGACCATGTTTCATCTCTCCTGCTGGATACCCTTCAGCATGAGTATAAGAAAGTTCTTTAAGTTTTAAAGCGCCTTCTAAAGCAATTGGATATGACATGCCTCTACCAAGAAACATTGAACCTTTTGCTTCAGCAAATGTATTTGCAGCAGATTGAATTTTATTTTCACTTAATAATGTTTCCTCGACAAGTTTGGGGAGTTGTTTTAGATCTTTAATTTTTTGAATATACCTATCCTTTGTTATATTTTTTTTTAAACAGGATAGTTTTAATGCCATTATATATAGTACAAACAATTGTCCAAGAAAGGCCTTTGTTGATGCAACTCCTATTTCAGGTCCACAGTGAATTGGCAAAATAAAATTTGAGTCCCTTGCAATGGAACTTTCAATTACATTAACAATACATGCAGTTTTCATCTTATTCTTATTACATAAATCTAAAGCAGCATAAGTATCAGCTGTTTCTCCAGACTGTGAAACAAAGATACATAAAGTATCTTTTTTAAATTTATTTTTTCGATATCTAAACTCTGATGCTACATCAACACTTACATCTAAAGTTGTTAGTTCTTCAAACCAATATTTTGCTGTTAAACAAGCATTATAAGCTGTTCCACAGCCTATAAGTGTTACAGAATTAATTTCGTTTAATTTCCATGGAAAATTGTAAATATTGATATCATTGTTAATATTATCAATATATTCTTTAACACAATTTTTTAGAGTTATGGGCTGTTCTTCAATTTCTTTGGCCATAAAATGTTTAAAGTCACCTTTGTCATAATTTTCTTCTTTTGAAGACAGCTTTAAAACTTTTTTATTTACTTTGTTTCCAGTTTCATCAAAAAACTCTACTTGATTTTTTTTAATAACACAAAATTCTCCATCATTTAAATATGATATCTTGTTTGTCATTGACTTTAATGCATATGAATCTGATCCTAAATAATTTTCATTAGGTCCATAGCCAACTGCAAGTGGTGAGCCTCTCCTTGCACCAACAATTAAATCTGGATGATCTTTAAAAATTATACCTAAAGCAAAACTTCCTTGAAGCTGTTTAAGCACTTTCAATATTGAATTTTGCAAATCATTTTCTTTTAAGTATTCAGTAATTAAATGTACAATTACTTCAGTATCTGTTTGTGATTTAAATTTATGACCTTTGCTAATTAAGTATTTTTTAAGAATAGTTGAGTTTTCTATAATTCCATTATGAACAACAGAAACTGTTTCTGATGAATGAGGATGTGCATTTATAGTATTGGGTATACCATGTGTTGCCCATCTAACATGGCCAATTCCTACAGAGCCGATCATTTTTTTGATAGCTAAATTTTTTTCTAACCTATCAACTCTACCTTCAGACTTTACTTCATTGATAAACCCATCAGACAAAGTTGCTATACCAGCTGAATCATAACCTCTATATTCTAATTTTCTTAAAGAATTAATTATAGTTGAAGAAACTGGTTTATTACTAGTAATTCCTATAATTCCACACATAATTTATCTTTTTTTTCTTTTGTAATTTTGGATTTCAGTTTGTAAAGATCTTGTTAATGCTAAAGATTTTTTTTTAACATTTTTAGTTATTACCGAGCCCGCTCCTACTAAACTATTTTCATTTATTGTAACTGGAGCTACTAAAGATGAATTTGATCCTATAAAAACATTATTCTTAATTTTAGTTTTGCTTTTTTTAACGCCATCATAATTACAAGTTATTGTGCCAGCACCTATATTAACTGATCTCCCAAGATCACTATCTCCAATATAAGACAAATGATTCACTTTTGATTTTTTTCCGATAATGCTTTTTTTAATTTCTACAAAATTGCCAACTCTAGAACCTTCTTTTAAAACTGTACCAGGTCTAATTCTTGCATAAGGTCCTATATCCACTTTACTTTCAATCTCACAATTTTCTATATGACAAAATGAATTGATCTTAACGTTATTACCTATTTTAACCTTAGGCCCAATAACAACATAGGGTTCAATAATAACATTCTTTCCAATCTTAGTATCTTCTGAAAAAAATATTGTTTCTGGGCCAATCATTTTAACACCAGATTTTATAAATTTATTTCTAAGTTGGTTTTGAATTTTTTGTGAATTTATTTGTTTCATATAGAAAAATCTTTATAGTAAGTATAAAGTTATCTTAATTCACAAATTGTTTCTTAAAAATACTTTATAAATGACTCAAAAATATACAATTTTATTTGATCTAGATGGAACATTAGTTGATACAGCGCCAGATTTGATGAATGCTCATAACCATGTAATGAAAAAATATGGCTACCCTACTAAATCAACAGAAGAGATAAGAGGCTTAGTTGGTCAAGGTGCTAGTGCATTAATTGGAAGATCAATCTGGGGTCAGGCAAAAAAAGAATTTCACAGTGTGGATGATAAAAAAATAAAAGATAAAATGTCTAAAGACTTTATTAATTTTTATGGAAAAAATATAATTGAAGAAAGTACTCTTATTAACGGTGTTAAAGAATTTTTAAAATGGTGCAAAGAAAAAAATATTTCAATGGCCGTATGCACTAATAAACAAGAACATCTTGCTATTGATCTTTTAAAAAAAATAGAAATTTATGATTACTTTGAATATGTTGCTGGATCTAATACTTTTGATTATTGTAAACCAGATCCTAGACATCTTACAAGTATAATAGAAATTCTTAGTGGTGATTTAAAAAAATCATTAATGATTGGTGATAGTGAAAATGATGCAAATGCTGCTAAAGCGGCATCTATACCTCTAATTTTATTAGAAAATGGCTATACTGAAAAAAATACTAATGAAATTTACCACAATCATTTAATAAAAGACTTCATTGGGGTTGAAAAAATCGTTTCTACTTATTTAAAAGATTGATTTAATTTTTTTTGTTATTATTACTAAACCCTTAAAAATTAAGGAGACGTTTTGATTTCACATAAAGTAAAAGTTTACCCTTCCAGTATTCACCTACCTAAAAAAAATCAGTTAGCTTGGAAAATTGCAGAAATTGCATCAGATAATGCTAGGTTAGATAAAGATGCTATTGAAATGGTTATTAATAGAATAATTGATAATGCTTCAGTTGCTATAGCTTCACTTAATAGAAGAGCGGTTATTTCTTCAAGAGAGATGGCTTTAAAACATCCTAAAAAAAATGGTGCAACTTTATTTGGTATAAACTCAAAACTAAAATTTGATTGTGAGTGGGCTGCATGGTCAAATGGAACAGCTGTTAGAGAGCTTGATTTTCATGATACTTTTTTAGCTGCTGACTACAGTCATCCAGGTGATAACATTCCGCCTCTTTTAAGTGTTGCTCAACAAAATAAAAAAAGTGGTTTAGATCTTTTAAGAGGAATCATTACAGCTTATGAAGTTCAAGTAAATTTAGTAAAAGGTATTTGTCTTCACAAACATAGAATTGACCATATAGCACATTTAGGTCCAAGTGTTGCTTCGGGACTAGGAACAATGTTAAAATTAAATACTGAAACAATCTATCAAGCTGTGCAACAAGCTTTACACACAACAATATCAACAAGACAGTCTAGAAAAGGAGAAATTTCTAGTTGGAAAGCTTTTGCTCCAGCCCATGCAGGTAAACTTGCAATTGAAGCTGTCGACAGAGCAATGCGTGGTGAAGGAGCGCCTAGCCCAATTTACGAAGGTGAAGATAGTATAATTTCAAGAATATTAGATGGAAAAAAAGCTTTGTATAATATTCCCTTACCAAAAAAAGGGGAATACAAGAAAGCTATTCTAGAAACTTATACTAAAGAATATTCAGCTGAATACCAAGCCCAGGCACTTATAGATATTGCAAAAAAATTAAATAAAAAAATATCTAATCTTAACCAAATTAAAAAAATTGATTTGTACACAAGTCATCATACGCATTATGTAATTGGAACTGGTGCAAATGATCCACAAAAAATGGATCCAAAAGCAAGTAGAGAAACTTTGGATCACTCAATTATGTATATTTTTGCAGTGGCTTTAGAAGATGCTGATTGGCATCATGTTAAGTCTTATACTAAACAAAGGGCTAATAAAAAAAGCACTATTAAGATCTGGAGATCAATTGTAACTCATGAAGACAAAAAATGGACTAAAAAGTATCACGACCCTAATCCAAAAAATAAATCTTTTGGTGCCAAAGTTATTGTTACAATGAACAATGGCAACAAAATAGTAGAACAGCTTGATAGGGCAGATGCCCACCCTTATGGAAATCGTCCATTTAAAAGACAGGACTATATTCAAAAGTTTTTAACGCTTACAAATGATATTTTAGATAAGAAAGAAAGCTTGAGATTTCTAAAAACTGTTCAAAATTTAAAAAATTTGAAATCTGGTGATTTAAATAAATTGAATATCCAGGTAAAAAGAAGTCAAATAAAGAAAAACAAAAAAAAGGGAATTTTTTAGTGCACTTTATAGATAAAGAACCCAGTCAAAAAAGAGCTGACTTTGTAAGAAAATTAAAAACAAATAAAATTCTAAGAGTTCCTGGGGCATACAATCCTTTAACAGCAAAATTAATTGAAGAAATTGGCTATGATGCTGTTTATGTGTCAGGTGGAGTTATGGCTAATGACTTAGGTTTTCCAGATATAGGTTTAACAACTCTACAAGATGTAAGCACAAGATCTTATTTAATATCAAGAGTAACAAGTCTGCCGACTGTAGTTGATATAGATACTGGTTTTAAATCTTGCGATGAAACAATTAAAACATTTGAAGATTTTGGAATTACTGCTATTCATTTAGAAGATCAAGTTCAGCGAAAAAGATGTGGTCACCTAGATAATAAAGAATTAATTTCAACGAATGAAATGGTTAAAAAAATTAAAGAATGTGTTGCGGCAAAAAAAGATGAAAATTTTAAGATTATAGCTAGATCTGATGCGAAAGATGTTGAGAGTATAGATAAAATGATTGACAGATGTAAGGCATATATTGATGCTGGGGCTGAAATTATTTTCCCCGAAGCTCTCCATGATGAAAAAGATTTTGAAAAAGTTAGAAAAGAACTTTCATGTTATTTGCTAGCTAATATGACAGAATTTGGAAAATCAAAATTATTCAATTACAAAGAGCTAGAAAATTTTGGTTATAATATTGTGATATATCCAGTTACCACTCAAAGGTTAGCTATGAAAAACGTCGAAGATGGCTTACGGGACATTTATGCTAATGGACATCAAAACAATATCATTGATAAAATGCAAACAAGAAAAAGACTTTATGAGTTAGTTGAGTATGAAAAATATAACTCCTTAGATGAAAAAATTTATAATTTTAGTACTGAGGGACATGAATAATGAGTGATGATATAAAAAAAGGTTTATTAGGTATTGTAGTTGATGAAACTGAGATTTCAAAAGTAATGCCTGAGATTAACTCACTTACATATAGAGGTTATGCTGCTCAAGATTTATGTGCAAGATGCAAATTTGAAGAAGTTGCTTATTTAATTTTAAATAAAGAATTACCAAACAAAAAACAGCTTAAACAATTTGAGAAAGAAGAGACTAAAGAAAGGGTTTTATCTAAAACTCTAATCAATGTTTTGAAGCAAATGCCAAAAAAATCTCACCCTATGGATGTTGCAAGAACTGTCGTAAGTGTTATGGGTCTTGAAGATAAAGAAACAAAAGATAACTCTTCTGAGGCAAACCTTAGAAAAGCAATGAGAATATTTGCCAAAACTCCTGTTGCTTTAGCAGCTTTCTACAGACTTAGAAAAGGTAAAAAAATAATACCTCCAAAGAAAAAATTAACTTTTGCTGAAAATTTTTTTCATATGTGTTTTGGGAAAGTGCCTAATAAGGAAATTGTTAAAGCCTTTGATGTTTCCTTAATCTTGTATGCTGAGCATAGTTTTAATGTTTCAACTTTTACTGCAAGAACTATAACAAGTAGCTTATCAGACATTCACGGTGCAATTACTGGTGCTATAGCAAGTTTAAAAGGTCCATTGCATGGTGGTGCAAATGAGGAAGTGATGCACATGATGAAAAAAATTAAAAAACCTGAAAATGCATTAAAATGGATTAACAAAGCTCTTGATAATAAAGATGTTATTATGGGATTTGGCCATAGAGTTTATAAAAGTGGAGACTCTAGAGTTCCGACAATGAGAGAATACTTTGGTAAAGTTTCTAAAATTAAGAAAGATAAAGTATTTGAAAAAATATATGAAATTGTTGAAAAAGTTATGATTAAAAGAAAAAATATTCATCCAAATGTTGACTACCCTACTGGACCCACTTATCATTTAATGGGATTTGATACTGATTTTTTTACACCAATATTTGTAATATCTAGAATTACTGGATGGTCAGCACATATTATGGAGCAACATGCTGCCAATAAACTAATTAGACCTTTAGCTAGCTATAAGGGCAGTAAGCATAGAAAAGTAATGCAGTTAAATCATAGATAAACTCTATTTTTTTTCAATTTTAGCAAATCTATAATTGAATAGAATTTCACATTTAAAATTATTTTTATTAACAAATTCATCAACTGCCTGTTTTACACCCGGAGTATACGGTAAGCTATAATCATCACACAAAATAGTTCCATTATTTTCTAAAACTTCAATACAGTTACTCAAATCATTTGTGACTGTTTTATAGTGATGACCTCCATCTAAAAAAACATAATCAATTTTAGTCATATCTATTTTTTTTAAAACACTATTTGAGTTTCCTTGAATTAGATGAACGTTCTCTTTAAATTTTCCTAATAGCTCTTCAACTGCTTTAATACTATAAGGGTCTTGTCTTTTAATTATTTTAAAATAAATATTTTTAAATGGATTTAAAAAATTTGTACTCGGTATTTTTTCATGTTGATTTTCATCACTTACATTAAATAAATCTGGTCCTATATAATTAAAATCGTTTTGGTGAATTGAATATAATAACTCACAAACATTTCTTGCTGTTACGCCATGGAATACACCTACTTCTAAAAAAGTTTTTGGTTTTTTGGATGCTATTTCACTTAAAAATAGTTCTCCAATACCTTTTTGTTTAAGACTAGTTTTTCGAAAATATTTTTTATATTTCAAGAAATTAACTAAATGCTTCTGTCCAATTTCCTTGGGTAGATGCCTTAGAATATTCTGTTGCACGACCTTCAAAAAAGTTCATATGCTCGACAGCATTCAGCATAGTATCTAACCAGGTAAGTGGATTCTTATCTACTTTATAAATTGGCTCTAGCCCTAACTGAGTTAGTCTTCTATTGGCAATAAATCTTATATAAAGTTTAACATCTTGAGCCGTAAGTCCTTCCATCGGACCCATTTCAAAAGCTAAATCAATAAAAGCGTCTTCATGCTCTATGATTGTTCTACAAGCTGTATAAAGTTCTTTTTTTAATTCTGGAGTCCAAATTTCTGGATTCTCATGAATGAACTCTTTAAATAATCTAATCATAGAATTACAGTGAAGCGTTTCATCTCTTACAGACCAAGTAACAATCTGTCCCATACCCTTCATTTTATTATGTCTTGGAAAGTTAAGTAAGATTGCAAAACTTGCAAATAGTTGTAAGCCTTCTGTAAAAGCACTAAATACAGCTACTGTTAGTGCTATATTTTTTTTTGATTTCATATCAAAATTTTGCATATAGTCATATTTGTCTTTCATCTCTTTATATTTCATGAAAGCTGAATATTCTGACTCTGGCATTCCGATAGTATCAAGTAGATGTGAGTATGCCGCTATATGAACTGTTTCCATTGAAGCAAAAGCAGTCATCATCATCAATACTTCTGTTGGTTTAAATACAGTCGTATAATGTCTTAAATAACAATTTTGAACTTCAACATCAGCTTGAGTAAAAAATCTAAAAATTTGAGTTAACAAATTTTTCTCCGATTGTGTTAAATTTTTTTGCCAATCTCTAACATCGTCACCTAAAGGTACTTCTTCTGGTAGCCAGTGAATTCTTTGTTGAGTTAACCATGCATCATAACACCATGGGTATCTAAATGGTTTGTAAACTGGATTTTCAACTAATAATCCCATTTTTTGTGGTTGAACAATTTTATTTTTTTTTGGCTGAATAATTTCAGACTTCATTTTTTCTACTGACATGATAGGCAATCCTCGTATTCTGGTTGTTCGTTTGTTTGTTGTTTTGATTTATAAACATTAGCAGTAACGTCTGTTGCTTTTGAATCATTAACGTTTTCAGCACGTTGAATTGATTTAGATCTGCAATAATAAAGGCTCTTTAATCCTTTTTTCCATGCCTCAAAATGAATTTTATGAAGCTCTCTTTTATGAACATCTGCTGGCAAAAATAAATTCACAGATTGTGCTTGAGATATATAGGGTGTTCTATCTCCACTTAATTCAATAATCCATTTTTGATCTAACTCAAAAGCAGTCTTAAATACATCTTTTTCTATATTAGTTAAAAAACCTAGGTGAGATACTGATCCCTGATTAGTTGTGATACCAGACCATACTTCCTCAGTATTTTTACCATATTTTTCTAATAGTTTTACTAAATATCTATTTCTAACATTGTAAGAACCTGAAAGAGTTTTGTGAGTGTAGCTATTAGCTGCAACTGGTTCTACTCCGGGTGAAGCTCCACCACAAATAATAGAAATAGAAGCTGTCGGAGCTATAGCGGTTTTATTAGAAAATCTTTCATTAAAACCATATTCAAAAGCATCAGGACAAGCACCTCTTTCATCTGCTAAATCTTTAGATGATTGATCAACTTGTTCTTGAATATGTTTAAATATTTTTTTATTCCAAACTTTACTCATGACCGATTCTAGTGGAATACTATGTTTTTGTAAGTAAGAATGAAAACCCATCACACCTAATCCAACACTTCTTTCTTTTTCAGCAGAGTATTTTGCATCAGCAAATTGATCAGGGGCTCTTTTGATAAAATCAGATAATACATTATCTAAAAACTTCATAACATCACTGATTATAAGTTTATCATCTTTCCACTCATCATATTTTTCTAAGTTTAAAGAAGACAGGCAACAAACTGCTGTTCGATCTCTTCCATTTTTGTCTATGCCTGTTGGTAAAGTTATTTCACTACACAAATTAGAAGTCTTAACAGTTAAGTTTGCAAGTTTATGATGTTGTGGAATTTGTCTATTAACTGTGTCAATAAAAATTATATAAGGCTCTCCTGTTTCAATTCTTGCAGTTAACAATCTTATCCATAAATTTCTTGCGGAAATAGTTTGTTGTATTGTTCCATCAGCTGGACTTTTTAAAGCCCACCGTTCATCTGTTTCAACTGCTCTCATAAAAGCATCTGTTATGAGAATTCCATGATGAAGATTTAATGATTTTCTATTTGGATCTCCACCTGTGGGTCTTCTCATTTCAATAAATTCTTCAATCTCTGGATGGTCTATTGGAAGATAACAAGCAGCAGATCCTCTTCTTAATGATCCTTGGCTGATTGCCATCGTTAAAGAATCCATAACTTTTATAAATGGAATTATTCCAGAAGTTTTTCCAACTTTGCCAATTTTTTCACCAATAGATCTAAGGTTACCCCAGTAGCTTCCTATTCCGCCACCCTTTGCAGCTAACCAAACATTTTCACTCCATAGGTCGAGTATTCCCCCTAAGCTATCAGAGGCTTCATTTAAAAAACATGAAATAGGTAATCCTCTTTTGGTTCCACCATTTGATAGAACTGGAGTTGCTGGCATAAACCAAAGGTTGCTAATATAATTATAAAGTCTTTGGGCGTGTAAATTGTCGTCTGCATAAGTGCTTGCAACACGAGCAAATAAATCTTGAAAAGATTCATTGTGACCTAAATATCTGTCTTTTAAAGTTGCTTTTCCAAAATCTGTTAAATTTGCATCTCTTGATCTATCAATCTTAATTATTATTCCCTTTTCATTTTGAAAAAGTTCCGTCTCATTACTTAATGAAAATAAATCTGGTCTTTTCTCTTTAGTAATTTCTGTGTTATCTGGGCTATAGTTGGAGACAGCTTTCTTAAGGGCTTGTGATAGAATTTTATTCATAATGTTTATTTAATTTGCTTACTATAACACAAAACAACTATATGTTGTGTGTTATTATTGTTGATATACTATATAAATTTTAAATCAACAGAACATTTATAGAACATTTTAAAAAAACATCAACAAAAAAATCTAAAGAAAGATAAGAAACAATAGAAATGTCTGAAGAAATAAAAATAGATCCTTATGGTTTTAGAGAATATGACGCCAGATGGTTGTATGAAAAAGATATAAATTTGGCAGGAATAGAGAATCTGGGTAAAGGTTTGGGAACACAAATTATAAAACATACAAATAAAGATAATCCCAGAATAATTGTTGGTCATGATTACAGATCTTACAGTGAGACAATTAAAGCTGCTTTAAAAAAGGGATTAATTTCAACCGGATGTTTTGTTGAAGATATTGGTTTATCATTATCTCCTACTGTTTACTTTGCACAATTTAATTTAGAAGCCGATGCAGTTGCAATGGTTACAGCAAGTCATAATGAAAATGGTTGGACTGGAGTTAAAATGGGTATCAAGAAAGGTTTAACCCATGCACCAGAAGAAATGAAAGAACTAAAAGATATCACGTTAAATAAAAAATTTGTTAAAGGAAAAGGAAATGAAAAAAAAATAAAAGATTTTCAAAAAACTTATAAAGATAATTTAATTAATAAAAATAAAATTAAAAAAAAAATTAAAGCAGTTGTTGCATGTGGAAACGGTACAGCTGGTATATTTGCACCTGAAATTTTAAGAGGTATTGGTTGTGAGGTAGTAGAGTTAGATTGTAACCTTGATTATACGTTTCCAAAATACAATCCAAACCCTGAAGATTTAAAGATGCTCCATGCAATAAGCAAAGCAGTAAAAGATAATAGTGCAGATATAGGTTTTGGTTTTGATGGTGATGGAGATAGAGTGGGTGTTATTGACAATAAGGGAAATGAAATTTTTTCTGATAAAATTGGATTATTGATAGCAAGAAACTTATCACATATACATAAAAATTCTAAATTTGTAGTAGATGTTAAATCAACTGGCTTGTATTCAAAAGATAAAGTTCTTTTAGAAAATAATTGTAAAACTATTTATTGGAAGACAGGACATTCTCATATTAAAAGAAAAGTTAACTCTGAAAAAGCTTTGGCTGGTTTTGAAAAAAGTGGACATTTCTTTTTTAATCAACCATTAGGGTATGGTTATGATGATGGAATTAATTCAGCTATTCATGTTTGTCACTTATTAAATAATCAAAATAAAATGATGAGTGAAATTATAAATGATTTACCAATTACTTATCAAACACCTACTATGGCTCCATTTTGTAAAGACGAAGAAAAATATAAAGTAGTTGAAGATTTAGTTAAACAGGTTAAAGAAATTAAAAAAAATAAAACCGTAATTGATGAACAGATAATTAAAGAAATATTAACAGTTAATGGTGTTAGGTTTTCTTTTGAAGATGGTTCTTGGGGTTTAATAAGAGCTTCATCAAACAAACCTTCGTTAGTAGTAGTCACTGAAAGTCCTACTTCAGATGAAAGAAAGAAAAAAATTTTTGATTTTATCGATGATCTACTTCAAAAAAGTGGAAAGATAGGAAATTACGATCAAAAAATTTAGAATTATAAAATTAACAATAAATTAAAATTTAATTATACAAACAATGATTTGTTATTGTTTTGCTTATAAATTTTTTAGCTGATTGATATCTAAATTTATATCTCCAAAAGATTGGTTTTGTGTTTCAACAACATCTGTACTTATTAGTCTGTNNNCTGAAATTTCTTTATCATTAATAAATTGACAATGTTTTGACAGAGAAGCAGATCTATCTATAAAAATTTTATCATTGCATGTAAATTTTTTGTAATGAATTTTTTATTTTTTTCATATATGATTTTATAATTACTGGAGGTTACGTATAGTCCAATATCCATAGACACGTCTTATTCCACTTGCAAGCCAATTATCAACTTTAAGCTCTAAATTGCTTTTGGAAAATAATCTTTTAAAAAAAGTAACTTTTATTTATAAGAATTTTAGAAGTTAAGTTCACGATACCAATTAAAAGAGAGTCATCACTTGACTTTAGAATTATTCTTTTTTCTCATTCTCATTGTTATTGATATCATTGTCATTCTCATTGTTATTGATATCATTGTCATTGACATTGATATCATTGTTATTGTTATTGATATCATTGTCATTATTTTTACTATAAAATTTTTGTAATAGTTCTTCATTTTTTATTTTTTGCTGTTCATCAAAATTTCTTTCCCATTCTTTTATTCTTTCATTTTCTTCTTTTACTTTTCTCTCATCTTCGATTTGGATATCTTAATTCCTTTTGTTCTAAATTTAGTTGTTTTTCTTTTAGATTTTGCTCATCTTCATGTGCTTTATTTTCAAGTTCTTGTAATCTAAATTCTTCTGCTTTTTCTCTTAATTCTTTTTGCTCTTTTATTATTTGATCTGCTTTTTCTTTTAACCTTTGGTCATTTAATTCTTTTAATCTTAGTTCAGTTTCTTTTAACTTTCTTTCTTCATATTGTAATTTTTTATCATGCTCTCTTAATTTTTGTTCTTCTTCTTTTTGCGTTTGCATTTCTAAATCTTTTAATCTTTTTTCTTCATCATTTAATCTTTTTGCATCATTTTTTAGTCTTTGAACTTCTAAGTCTCTTTTTCTGTTTTCTTCTACTATAATTTTTTGTTTTTCTTCTCTTAATTTTTGTCTTTCAATGAATTTTATTATTTTTTGTTCTTCATAATCTTTTAATTTTTTTTCTTCCGCTTTTAATCGTTGTGCTTCTATTTGTTTACCTTTTTTTTGATTTTTTAATTCTTGTTTTTCATTTTTTAATTTTAGTTTTTTTTGATCTTCTAATCTTTTTTCTTTATCTTTTATTTTTTGTTTTTCTTTGGCTATTATTTTAGCCTTTTCTTCATTTAATTTTGCCTGCTCTTCTTTTAATTTTTGGTCATCTTCTTTTTTTATTCGGTTTTGTTCTCTTAATATCTGTTTTTTTTCTTCTTCTTTTTGTTTTCTAATTTCTTTTTCTTTTTTCTCTTTTTGTTTATTTTTAAATTTTTGATAGGCCCTTCCTAGATTGCTTAAAATTGATCCTGCTCCCTTTGTCAATTTCACTTTTACCTCTTTATGTTTTTTTAATGGTATTTTTTTTTTTTTGGAATTTACTCTCATTATATAAAAATTCTATCATTTATAAAAAATTTAAAATATATAATTTTTGGTTAATTTGGGTTCTTAAATATTAATAAAA
>LWDU01039431.1_pt1 | contig 18797 bp, 10 predicted proteins | sample 727161 | NCBI WGS metagenome assembly LWDU01 (sample SAMN04566230, study PRJNA314399) | hydrothermal vent metagenome | isolation source: deep sea hydrothermal plume seawater | place: Mexico: Gulf of California, Guaymas Basin | collected 2004-07-11
CCGTCGACGAGAAGCTCACCGCCGTCTGCCGCGCCGCCACGGGCGAGTGCGACGTGGCCGAGTCCTGCGATGGCATCACGGACACCTGCCCGAGCGATCAATTCGATCCGGCACTGTGCGATGACGGCGTCTACTGCAATGGCGACGAAACCTGCAATGCCGGCCTGTGTGAATCAGGCTCTCCACCCCAGTGCACTGGATCGACGCCCTTGTGTGACGAGGCGATCGGCAATTGCTCGGCGTGTCTGGTCGACCTCGACTGCAGCAACGGTGCCTTCTGCGACGGCACGGAAATCTGCAACGCCGGCGTCTGCGATCTCGGTGCGGCACCGACCTGCGAATCACCAACGCCTCTTTGCGACGACACCCTGGCGGGTTGCGTCGAGTGTCAGACCGACCTCGACTGCACAGACGGCGCGCTCTGCCAGGCGCAGGTCTGCCTCGGACTCCACGCGACGCCTCTCAACGTTCCGTCGGCGTCACCCACCGTCCTTTTCGTGACGGTGTTCACGCTCGGCGCCACAGCCTTCGCCGGACTGGCACGCAGGCAACGCGGTCGCAAACAGCCCTAGCCACGGCGTCGAGGATAGGAACTTCAGTGCGAGCAGGCACTGCGGGTCGACTGGGATTGGCGGGATTGCGATATCTCCATGAAGACGATGTCGATCTCAGCTGAGAGCTTTTCATCGAGAAGTGGGCTCGGCGGGTTCGAATCCGGCGAAGTGTTGCACTACGGCCGCCGGACCTTTCCCGACTTCCCGCCCCCCAAGCCTCGGATCACAGTCAAGGTCAGGGGTTCGTAGTTTGTGAGCCGCAGCTCTATGTCGACGAAGCGGTCGTCATAGGCCACGCACTTTTTGGCCAGAGCGAGCCGTACTGCCCAGCCACGGTATCGCCAAATTCGCAAATTGCAGAATTGCCTGGATCACGGCGGCGGCGGATCGACGCAGGCGTCCGGAAATAGACCATCGTCGGGCAATGGTACCGGGGTATACGGGTGACTGTCCGACGGATTGAAGAGAGCTGCAAGGTCTGTCACTTCGGGGAATTGTTGTGTGATGACTTCAGCAAGTACGTCACGCGAATCAATCGTCGGCATGAGGTCTCTTTGCAGGTGGAGGTCTTCAACTTTGCGTAGCCCCGGCCAACCAACGACTTTTGGATCGGCGGCCCCGACTGCGTCTCGGGACAAGACGCGACCCCCGCGAACGCCACCGCCCATCACATACATCGCGCCACCGTGACCGTGATCGGTTCCCGGTGCGGGACCGCCTAACCCGTTCTCGTGAACGGTACGGCCGAACTCGGACATCACAATCGTTACAGTGCGATCTGCAGCGATGTCGCTGCCGCTGCCGCTGTCGAACGGAACCGAAAGATCGTCGTAGAACCGCTTCAGCGTCGCCGCGAGCCGCATCGTATAGCCCGGAGTCTGTCCGACGGAATTGGTGTGATAATCCCAGCTCCCATGAAAATCCATGGCTACAGCTCGCACGCCGAATTTCGGCTGCTTGATTAGGCGGGCGGTATCAACAAGGCGATCTCTCATTTGATTCGGAAGGTGGCCTCCACCATACAGGCCCACCCCGCTTGGCGGCACGGCGATCGCTCCGCCGTTGAGTGAATCCAGCGCTTGGAACAAGCCGTCGCCTGCTTGCCCAATAAGACTGCTGGACGCCACGCTGTTCGTAGGGCCGTTCGGGAAGTTTGAATAGATGTTGGCCAGCGCAGCCTCGCGCGCACCCGCTGGAGAGTGATCTTGGTAAAGGTTAAACCCGCCAATGGAAGGAACTGCGAGGGTCAAATTCTGCGTACCGCCGCTTAGGGAAGTCAGCGGATTCGACGAGAGAGAGACTCCATTGAGTGGGCTGTTATTTTCCGTATCCACTGCCGCGAGCGCTTCAACCGCACGTGTGAGCCAACCTGAATCCGAAAATGTTGGAGTCTCTACCCCGCGCTCAAGCGCGTCTTGAGCGGTGAAGTGCGAGTAATTCGGGGTACTCGTATTGCCGCATGCGTGCACGACCGCCAAATGGTTTTTGACAGGGTTCGCGTTCGAATAGTATTCGTCGAAGAGTTCGTCGAACGCATTATTGACCCCGAAATAGTTCGTATGCAGTCCACCGTTCGTGGTCTGATGACCGGGATCAGAATAGTTCTGCGACAATTGCGCAATGTTCGACTCGTTGATGGCGATCGAGGGCCGCGCAGTGTTGTAGGCGTTGATCTGATCGATATGCACCGGGGATCTCGCAACGAGAGGATCTGGCATCACATGCGCGAGGGAATCTGCTCCGCCACGTAAGAAGATCACGACGATGACCTTCTTGCCTGGATTGGTACATGGATACGCAGACGCTTGTCCCGCAAACAGCGGCGGGACCGCGAGTGCCGTCATGCCAGACCCCGCGAGTTGAATAAATTGCCGTCGGTTCAGATTCATTGCTCTTCGCTCCTACCTCAGTACAAGAACGTTGCTCACGAGAGTAGACGGCTTAGTGAAGTAGAAACTCTGGCGTCGAGAGAAGTACCGACGTTGCGTGCTCTATCCGCAGGTTTGCGTTAGTGGCCGAGGGAGCCGGCCACTCTGCATCCAAAGAAGCCAAGACGTGGTCCCGGGTGGATTGGCCGGCGACAACGGAAGTGCGACGGATTCCACCTGGCAAGAATCGGTCGATTAATTTATCCAGAAGGACTGCGTTGTCATCGAGTTCTGTTGGCAAGAATTCCCACTTTGAGACCCAATCGGCATCCCAATTCACCATGACTTGTTTTACGAAATTACTCCGGACCAAGATCCCACCCGAACTCGCGAACACCTTTGAATCGTCCTGGTAGCCGATCGGGGGCACCGCTTGATACGGGGACTCGTCGAGCAACGAAAAGTAAATCCCAAGGGATCGAAAGCTCTGATTGGACTGCGAGGCAACGCCGTGTTCGTGGCCCGCGAATCGCGTCTCAGACCCACCCTCTGCACCCTCACCCAGGGCTCTAAACAGACTCGCCATGAACGCAAAGGGCCGTTTCACTTTTGCGCGATAGTACGCTCCCTTCACAAACAACGGGTCATGAAGCACAACGCGAAGTGTCGCTCCTAAGTCGCCACTGGTACTCACGTACTCGGCAGCTGCCGCGGAAACCAAGGTTGTGACCGCAGCGGTCTCCAAGTCTTCAGAGACAAAGCGTGTGACGAACAGCTCCGCAATTCTCTTCGCCGTCGCCGGGTGCTCGCTCAGCAAGCAGATCAGCAGTTCCCCTTGATTGCGATTTCCACTTCCGCATGGAGGGCCGCCGTTTGGTCCTGTGAAAACCCACGGTACGACCGGCGTCACGTCGTCGTCGATCGTGACGATCTTGTCAGCCGATTCATGCTTCGCACCGTTGTACTCAAAGACCCAGTCGTCCTGTTCAGGTCCGCCTAAGGGAAGCCAACTTGCATCGGTATTCAGCATATATCCGGTAAGCACATTCGACGCGGCAATCACCGTATTGTTGTCGTACGTGCCGTCGCCCACGGTGTGTAGCTCCATGACTTCGCGGCCGTAGTTTTCGTTGATCTTGCCCGCTTCGCTGCGGTGCTGGTCCAAGTAATCCAGCATCGCGGCACTTTCGGCAGATGCCTGCACCATGTGTTCAAATTTTCCAAACAAGTGCTCTTCAAGCGCGGCTTCGTACTGCATGATCGAGTAATAGGGCCACCGACTGAAACCACTAAAGCCGTTGACGCTGAGATGATCGAACATGAGGTCGCGCATGACGGCTTCGAGTTGTCGCTTGCTATGAATGGCGCGCCACATTTTGATCTCGGAAAGGTCTTGGAGTGGTCGCCGGGTATCCGTTCCATAGGCTCGCCTAAAATAGTTGCTATTCAGGAGGCTCACCGGGTCGGCGGGCGCGGGCATCCCCGGCACCACAGTTGGCGCAGGTCCGAGCGTTGGCCAAAAGGTGCCACCGGACCGGTACTGATTGAGTAGGTCGCCGAGGGTTGCGTCGTTGATCGAATCAGGGTCAAGCTGACGGTCGATATACGCGGTAACTCCGATCTCACGGACGAGGCGGCGGCTATGCGCATTTGCACCGTAGCCGGTGCGCGAGACGACATGATCGAGCACTTGATCGTAATCCGCACACAGACCCGGCGACAACGGCAGGGTGTTGTCGACCGCATATTGCGCGAGAGCTTGATCGCCTGCTGTGCACATTCCGTCGCCGTCAAGATCACATTTCTGTAACGCATCTACGTGAATGGGCTCTGACGAATCCATGTGTGCGGCATAGGCCAAAATGTCGTTGTTTGCGGGGGTTGGCGTCGACTTGTCCGCAGGATCTGCGGGGAACCAGTTGTCATTATTGATGTCGCCGCATTCACACGCATCGCCAACACCTGCGACGCCGCCATTGTCGGCCTGGCCGGGATTTGGCCAATTCGGGCAGTTGTCATCGCTTCCACACCAACCATCGCGGTCGGGGTCAGGCCCGGTCTCCGTTCCGAGACACGTGGTGTCGCAAGCGTCTCCAATGCCATCGCCGTCGGCGTCCTCCTGGAATTTGTTGTCTGCGTAAATACAATTGTCGCAGACGTCACCTACGCCATCGCCAACCCCGAAACCATCGTCATCGTCTTCTTGGCCTGGGTTGAAGTTCTTCGGGCAGTTGTCAGCGGTATCACTGAATCCATCTTCGTCGCTGTCAGTGGAGGCAGGGCTCGTACCGCCCGTGATTTCGGCTCCGTCCAAAATTGTGTCGCCGTCGGAATCGCGGACCAGCGGACTACTTCCCGCGAGCTGCTCCCCTAGGTTATTGAGCCCGTCGCCCATCTCTTCGTCCTCATCCTCGTCCCCGTCGAGGATGCGGTCGTCATCGGAGTCCGTATCGTTGGGATCGAGTCCATAGATGTCCTCAAAACCATCTAACAGGCCGTCGTCGTCGGAGTCCGAATCGAAAGGATTGGTGAGTAACACCAGAACCTCTTGGGCATCGGTGAGGCCATCCGAATCGGGATCGGCTTGATGCGGTCGAGTGCCATGCACGGACTCTGCAAGATCATCGAGGCCGTCGTCGTCCGTGTCCGTGTCCGCTGGATCCGAAGGGTAGGGGCCGATCGGTGGGATATGAGCGGACCCGTCGACTTCAACCTTGTCATCAAGCCCGTCGCCATCGGTGTCGTTTAGAAACGGATTACTCCCCGCCGCCTGTTCCTCCAAGTTGGTGAGACCATCCGTATCGCTATCGCCGTTCGGATCACTTGCTAAAGGGTACGTGTACTCGAAGTAATCCGTGAGACCGTTGGGAGGGATTGTCGAATCTGCGAGGCTGGGATTCGTGCCATTGCGCACCTCAAAACCGTCGAGAAGTCCATCGCCGTCGCTATCGGGATTGGTCGGGTCCGTCCGGCTCGGCAAATGATCGAACTCCTCCCCATCGGTGAGACCGTCTCCGTCCGTATCTGCCAAGAACGGGTTTTCACCGAAGTCATCTGTGAGTTCGTCGTCGTTGCGGCGTCCGTCTCCGTCGAAGTCATCATTGGCCACAGCGCGCATTAACACTGAGAGATCCTTCTCGTTCACTTCAGAGTCGCGGTTGGCCACTGGGGCGATATCGGCGAGCTCAAGCGTCAAATTGTCGAGTGCGATCTCGCCCTTGATGATCTGCATCATGAGTCGCACATCTTCCATGTCGATCGTGCCGTCGTCGTTAAGATCCCCTGCGCCGTTGAACTGTGACTGTGCGGTCGCGGGTGGCGCCGACGTCATCAATGCAATGGCGCAAACCGCGCCCTGCAGCATCAAGCGAATCCATTGGTGTAGTCGTTCAATGACCATTGAAGAGCCCTCTCGACTTCCCCGAGTTGATTCGGAAGATTGAACTTCGCCGGAGCGGATCATGGTGTTCGAAATCAGACAGCATCGATTGAGCGCGGGGCGGGGACACGCGCTGAAATGGACAGGCAGGCCCAATCGATTGGCGGGAGCAACAGTGTCGTGTTGCATCACGGACGATTTCGTAGTTACGGATTTTGCCCAGAGCATCTGACCCACCCAGCAAGTAGTTGGAAATCTCGACACGACACGATTCGACCTGGCCTTTATCAGCATACTGAAAGACGCTGAGACACAGTGCCCGCACACGCAGCCACTCCCGGACTCAAGCGTCGAACCTATTCCGCGGGGTCTCCAAAACGCAGCTTGAAGTGCCTATCCTCGGATACGATTTTGTTCGGCCTCACCCTCTCGCAATTCTGGCGCTTGGCCAAGTCTACTCAGGCCGCGGTCGAGCGAGTTGGATTGCGCCCCGGGAACGCTCTTGGAACCGATTGCAGCCTAGATCTGCGAGTCGTTGGCGAAACGGGAATAAACCTCTTCGCCTCAGGTCTTTCGGGTTTGCTGGAAAAGTTCGGGAAGCGGCTTGCCAGTTCCCATATAAGGGTCCTCGTCGAAAGAACTTCCGGACTCATTCTAGAGAGCCCCAGGTCAGCAACCTTCGTAAAAAGGTTTCGGGTCAGCGCTTCCACACGATGGTCGGCTTCACGCCGGGTGCTCAGTCAGCTGGAGTCAGCGCGAATCCGACGAATACCCAGATACTGGAGGACCGAAAAGCCAAGCACCACATAGGCAAAAGCAATCGCGGCCAGCTCTCCCGTACGACCAATCTCCACCATAAAAACGAAAGGGATCGTTACCGCGACCCAGGCAGCATCACACCACACGATTACCGTGGCAGGAGCCAGGGGAATGGTCTCCCGAGAGCAAAGCCAACCAAGGCCGGCTGAAAACCCGAGGAGCCCAACTCCCAGGGCAACGAGACCCCATGAAGTTGTCCAGCGAATTGCCAAGGCCAGAAGGCGATGAGGCCAGTGCGAAAGCCATACCCGAGAGGAAAGAAAAGCCGGCATTCCCGACCAAACTTAGTCTCAATAGGCGCTGCGGATCGTGTTGCGGGTCACTCAAAGCCTTCCCCCCGTAGGATTTTCTACCACAGCGATCGAACAGGTAGCATCGGATTACCTGATTTGACAATAGCGCATGGGATAAACAAGCCCCCGTCTCGCTTGAAGTACTGCCAGAGGCGGGTTGTCAAATCAGGATCCGTGGAGAGGGAAGCCCGACACTCCACGACTCGGGAAGTGCCGGGCGGTGAGATCATCGATGCCGTTTCCATTCGTGATCGTCCCGCGGATTTCGAGGGTCGAGCCGCTCCCGGACAGGTTGCTCGTCACATGACTGCTTCGTCGGCTTCGATGACAACGTTCAAGTCGTGATCATTCCGGTTGACAAATGGCGAGTATGTCTTCTGTGACACGATCCACGGCTTCGATGGATTCCTCACGTAGCGAAAGGCGCGCTTGCAGGGCGATGGGCTCAATATTGGCCAGGCCGTGGCCTAGGCAACGCAGCGTTTTGTTTTTGCGCTGCTCGCATTCGAAGACGAAGATCGGCGTGGTGGACGCTTCTATGGGGGCCTCTGAAATGACGATCCTGGAACCCACCCGCGCCCCAACCATGCAGAGAGCACCCTTCGTGACCGGATTGTCCACGCTACTTGTGGAGAGATAGGTGTTGAATCCGGTAATCAGGCCATTCTCGTCCTCGACCAGGGTCCACGCCATTTCCGTCAATTCCTGGGTAGGCCCGGAGTCATACTGGATCACGAAAGGGGCCGGGGCACGGGTGACCCAGAGGCCTGTCATGGTCCGCCGCCCCCGGTTTGTTTCGTTCTTTCTGGCTTCCTTTTCGTTCTCGCCGCCCGAAGCCAAAGCAGTCGAGGTACCGAGAGTAAGAACAGCAAGCGAGAGGAGTAGGAGCAGGCTAAAGGAGCAGGAGCGATCGAATTTTGAGGGGCAGGTGTGCGCGTGCATGACAGAGGATCCTCATGTGTGATGGAAAATTTGCAGCATTTTCCGATGGGAAGTTCAAAAACGAATGGTGAACTGTTCCGACGGCGACCCTTCAGTTGGGGTGTATGACTCCAGTTCCAATCAAGGACTCGGCTTCCAGCCAAGCGTGCCGCCAATAAGGGAATCATAAGTGGAACCCACGTTTCTTAGCAACGGCAAATGCGACCGAGAGAGGCGCCCCTGGCCGGCCCCGCGATACGGGGTCCAGTCCCCGAATTAACCTTTTTGAAAGGCGAACGGAGACAAAATGAAGCGGAAGTGGTTCACCTAAGAACAGATCATTGGGGTTTTGAAGGAAGCGGAATAAGCGGAGAACACTCGCGAGGTGTGCCGACTGCACAACTTGACCGAGCAGACTTTCTATCGCTGGCGCAACAAGTTCGGCGGGATGGATGTTTCGGAAGCGAAGAAGCTGCGCGAGCTTGAACGCGAGAACACCGAGCTGAAGAAGAGGATTGCGGAGCGCTCGCTCGACGTTCGGATGCCGAAGGACTTGAACTCAAAACAAGGGTGGGCCTGGCGGAGAAGTGACGCGGCGCAAAGCACCTTGAGGCCGACCACGACGTGAGCGAACGCCGTGCGTGTCTACGCCCCGCTCGAAGCATCGCGATAGTTCACTGCATCCGAGTCGCGCTCAAGCGTCCAAGAGAACCATCGCAATCGAGCGAGTAGATTCAAGAAGCGAAGGTGCTTGCTCAAGATCTCCCAGCCATAGCGCGCGTAGAAAACGGGTGCGCTTTCAACCGGCAGATTCGGGCGTCGACCGTGGCGAGACTTGATTCGAAAGTAACCACTGTCGAGTGGGTGCAGTCCTTCAATCGATGAAGCGCCATGAAACCACAGCAGCATATTGGACAACTTGCGAGTCTTGATGCCGCACGCACGGGCCCGTCGAAGCAGGGTCTTGGTGTGCTCGGGTGTGTAGTAGCATTTCCAAGCGGTTTGGAAGGCTTCCCGCCATTCATCCGGCGACATCGAAGCATGCCCGGTGGTCACGTGATAGGTGTCGTAGTTGTTCATGTCCGGATCCATTGGGATCCCGGCATGGAAGAGTTCTTTGTGATCCTGGGACCCGGGAAGTGGCGTCAAGACAAAGAACTCGAGGATGTCCACAGGCAGTTCTCGCTGAATGATTTCGACATCGCGCGCGATGGTCGCGGGCGTATCCTCGGGAAATCCAATGATGTAGCCCGCGAAGATGATCACACCCTGATCGTGCCAGTCCTGCATCATCGATCGATACTCTGAAAATTGGTTCTGTCTCTTGCCGGCACTCTGCAGTGCATCGGGATTGATACTTTCGAGCCCGATGAATACCTTGTTGACGCCTGCTTGCTTTGCCTTGCGGATGAACCCCGGAATCTTGTGACACACCGTGTCGACCTGGATCGTGAGCCGGACTTTAAGCTTCTCTTTGACCCGCATTTCGATCAGGCGATCGAGAATCGATTCCCAGTCTCGATTGCGGGCAAAGTTATCGTCGGTGATGAAGAGATTGCGAATGCCCTGGGCAAGATTGGCGCGCACGATCTGTTCGACGTCATCGGCGCTGCGTCGGCGAGACTTCCGGCCCTGGACGTTGATGATCGTGCAGAACGAGCAGTGGAACGGGCAACCCCGACCGGCGTCGAAGCTCGTCTGAACTCCCAAGCCGCGCGTGACAATTTCGCGTGGCAGGAAGGGAATCGGCTGACCTTGGAGTCCGGGCAGGTCCTTCAAATAGTTGTATATGGGTTTCAGCGCACCATTTGCGGCGTCGCAAAGCAGATCTTCTAGGCGATCCTCGGCCTCTCCGGCGAAGAGCGAAATCCCGAGATCAAGCGCTTCTTGAAGATCCGGTTGGACACCGGGCAGCATCGATAGGCAGCCACTGACGTGGAAGCCGCCAATGGAAACCGAGATCCCGGCGGCACGAAACTCCCGAGCGAGATCCATGGCTCGGGGGAATTGATTGCTCTGAACACCGATGAGCCCGACGAGGCCCCCACCCGCGCTGTGAATCTGACGAATGATATTAGGCATGTCGATGTACGTGTTGGTCTCGTCCATCGCATGGCATTCGATCTCGACATTCTCTCCGAGCACGCGCCGCTCGATGCAATCCGACATCAGTCCATAGAGTGTGGCGAGGGTATTCGAGGGGACGACCGAGCGTTTCCAGCGAATTACGTAACCGTCGTCGTCATAATGCGAAGGCTTTATGAGAATGACAGGAAAGCGCACCAAATGGGGCAGAACAGCAGTGGACATGAACTCTCGATTCCGATCTGGCTTGCGTGAAAGCCAGTCAAGATGTTGGGTGAGGGGCCTAATAGCAGTTTCCGGTGCAGATAGGCAAGCAAAACCGTCATACCCAAATCCGATTCGCGAGTGATCGAGGGATGCCTAGCGGCAAATGAGAAACCTTGACCTTGCACGCACACAGACGTTTCACGGCGGAGTTCAAATCCGAGACCGTGAAACGGGTGAAGCAAAGCGATCGGACGATGAAGAAAAGGAAGAGGGCGTATCTGGCCGCAAGAGCGGCCTAGAAAACAACTGAAAACCGTCTCTTCGCAAGATCATTCTTTTGCCCGAGACGGCCTTCACGGCACCGTCCAAGCACGCCGCGTGCGAAGGAGCAACGATGAATACCAGCGCGCTTCGCGCGTCACGAAGGAAGCGGTCGGGTTGCGCTCGATATGGAGTCTGAAGTTCGGGCGCCGGTGAAGACTACTGAGATTACAGCCCGCCCACCATAAGTCGGCGTCACCTGGCCCGCCGACTTATTGGGTCCATGAGTGTCTGGCGCCGACTTAGTCGACGACTGGAACGGTCGCCAGGAACGTCACCTCACCCTCGATCTCTGAGAAGACGAAGTAGCCGCCAAGATCGGCGACATGGTCTACTCCGAACGGGAGGGGACCATGTCGGTCTAGCTCGGCTTCCACGCCGTCCAACTCAGCTTGACCACGAAAGTCGTCTTCACTTACATTATCGTCTGGGCTCACGATAATCGTCACGGATTGCGATACCGGTCCCACTTCAACCTTGAAGCGCTGTCGGCCGTCGTCCCTCGCTCGAATTCGCACGTACCCATGTTCAACCTCATCATCGCTGTCAACGTTGACAGCGAATCGATTTCGCACATCGAACTCGCTACCTCCGTCATCGTTCTGCGAATCGTCGTCTCCATGGCAATTGGGTTCTCCCGCCACTCCAGGACTTGGGATGAGACCGAGCTCTAGCGGCTCGTCGTTGATGACGAGTGTGACGACGTTGCCTGCGAGATCCAACACATTCGCAAGCTCGAGTTCTAGCTCTGCTTCTCCGTCGTCTCGTACTGTCACCGAAAAGTCGCCTTCCAAGTCTTCGATTTGGATAATCACTTGATCGACTTCGAGCGGTCCAATTTCGACTTTCAGCCGCTGGCGATTTCGGTGTTCGCCTCGTACTCGGATGTACCCGTCTTCGGGAAGTCCATCGCCATCGACATCGAGCTTGAAGCGGTTCCGGGCATCAAAATCTTGGCAACCGTTGATCGCAACTTGGATCATTTCGTTTCCGTCCACCGTCATGCCAATGGCTGCGGAATCCATGCCGGTAAGGTCGATCGTTTCGCTCAGGGTACGATCGCCAGCGCCATCGTCGTCGGGAATCGTGACGACGATCTTTTGCACACCTTGCGGCAGAGCTCCCAAGTCAAACTCACCGAGAACGTCGGTTTCCGTCGATGTTGCCAATGAGTTGGCAGACACCACAATCCCTTCGAGTCCGGTATCGGCACCGTCAACCGAGAGTATTTGGCCGTCGGTCTGCGTTTTGTTTGCAGCTTTGTCGCTGCTACCGCTTATGGGTTGAGAGCACGCTGCCAGCAATCCTAGAAGAAGAATTGGGAAGAACTTGAATGTAGTGGGCTGAACGTTGATTGAAGTATTCACTGCGGTCGCTCCTCATGGCATAATGTTGTTCGCCAATGTGCAATTGAGCCGCTACGTACAAGAAAGGGAATCTCTTTAAGGCCGCTTCGCGTTTTCTTTATATTTGGGATCGTATTCCCAAATATAAAATGTGCAAGTATGCCGACGAAAAAGATCACAATTCAAGCGCACCGTTCCCCAGGGGACGGAGATTACGCCTTCAGCAGGATTCGAGAGTCCGGGGCCCCGGTGTTTTGTGTCGCACGAATTCCTGCTCCCCGATCTCGCAGGACGGCATCGCAGCTCCGTTCTTGAGCACGATACATCTCGAAAAGTGCGACGACCTCCTATCCAACCGGGCGAGTACCGACGGATCTGGTTGGTGAAACGGCGCAGCGAATCGCTCGGTCAAGTGATGCAAGACCCGTGGTTTGCACACGTAAACCCACGCCTGCTCAACCGGGTGGGTGAGACACCGAAGTGTATCTTTTCGCGCTTTCGGGCGAGAGCTCGAGCGACCGAGCACCGTAATCGACTTCAACCTGCCGATCGGCGTGATCTCGACGGTGGTTCCGAATGCGGAGTCGAGTCGCTTCTACCACCAACCGTCGACGGTCTTCTCCGCTTCTTCGCTTCTTCGGCATTGTGCAGGAGCTTTCGAACGCTCGTCGCGCTTGCAGTAGGGCGCAATACTGTCCCTGACTGCGCGGGCTGTTATTTCGTCAACCACGTACTTGAGCTCGAGTCGCTCGAATACACTTTGGAATGCTGACCTCAGACTTCGATTCCGTTCTTTTCGGGGCGCGTTGCCAGGCGCTGGGGGCGTCGGTTCCTGATTCGCAACAACACACTGAGACTCAAGCTCGCTACAAACAATTGGGCGACGACAGCCGGCTCTGGGACATTCACTACTGAATTTTCCGCGCCGGGAGTTCCTTTTGCGGAGAGGCTGGCGGCCCACCGTGTCGAATCGGACGCGGCGACATTGGGATCAAGCCGCTCGAGTGAGGGCCCCGTGCCATCCGGCCCGGTGGGCCAGTCACCAAAATCGAAGTAAGTCACGGAGTCTCGAAGTACGAGGGGGGCGACTCCGAGCGATGGGACGTCAGGGCGACGGAGGTTGATAGAGTCGGTGTAATTGTCGAGCCGTCCTCCACTGGGTCCCAAGATCGGAGTCGACGGGAGGAGGCCGTAGTGAGATCGAAATGCGGCAAGCTTCAGCGGTTCCAGCACGGGATCAAATGTCACCAACAATGCGAATCCTTGAGCGGGAACAACGGCTGTAGGCGGGAAGTCGAAGCTCGGTCCGCCGCTGACGCGCCACGGAAAGATTCCTGCGGACCCGTAGTCGACTGCCATCGGAGCATCGACCATGCCGCCGTTGCGCAGTTCGATGAACTCGGCATCGCTGCCGGTCAACGGAGGAGCGAAAGGCCCGAGCGCCTTGTACATGATCTCGTTGATCACAACAGGGCCGAAGTCAGGCGCAGAGTTGAGGTCGCCCCGCGTTCGCGACGACATTCGGAAAAACGGGCCGCTTCCGTTCGGAAACCGGCCGAAAGAAACGCCATTTTCAACGGGTCCAAAGTTGGTGGAGTCGCGTCCGCCGGTCATTCCTCCGAGGCCGTCGCCTTCCGACAGATAGGCCGCTTCACCCAGTTCACCATTGAAGGAAAAAAGCAGAGTCGATTCAAGGACGACGATGTAGCCGTTTGCCGGGATGATGGTTCCCGGTGGGATTTGATACTGCATGAGGTTGACGGCCCCGTCACTTATGAACCAGCCTCCAATGTCGATCGGTGCGGCGGTCGTGTTAAAAAGCTCGATCCAGTCAACCTCCGGCAGGTCGCTGTGAGAATTGACCTCGTTGATGACGACCGACGTCAGCGGGAAGTACGGGACCACTGCGCGAAGTGCACTGAAGTCCTGAATCTGAGGGCCGGTTATGTCCGTCCACGGGTTCGGAAGTCCGAAGCTGCTCGAGGAGCCGTCGGTGTATTCGATTGCGCTTGGTGTAATTGCCCCGGTAGGCGTCGCCTCGAGTTTGAAGACTTCGGTCGTCCCGACACCCGCCAGCGGCGAAATGCCCTCGCCGGACGGGCCGTACGCAACAGCTCCAAGGTCATCCAGGATCGTGAACTGGGTATTCTCGTTCGAGACCGCGAAGTTCATCGCTGTGATGTATTTCCCAGCGGCGGTGTCGTTGGCGCGAACATTGATCCACCATTCACCGATTTCAGGTCGGTAGGCGTTGGCGGTTGCGTCGATGTCTTCGGCTACGGTGATGATCGTGCCAGATCGAAGATCAGCCCAGACGGGTTCGTCCGTAAGTGTCAGTGTGAAGATCTCTTGGCCCGGGCCTGGGATAGCGGGGACGCCCGTTCGATTGGAAATAACGAACTGCCAACCTCGCATGTCGAGATGGTCTGTGACGACAACGACCTCGAACCAGTCGTCTCCATTTCCTTCGCGGCGACCGAATCGAGAATCTTCTTTGCCAATCTTGAGAAAACCTCCGGTCTTGGGAACCGCGTTGTATTCGTTCAGTATGACGTCCGCAGACTGGGCGGGGTGGACAAATGCCATACTCAAGAGCAACGACAACACCGTCCAAGACAACAGAGTGAATGTCATAAAGCGCTCATCCGGCTGCCTTCGCGCGAGCGCCGAAATCCAAGCTTGAAGAGGAAGGTGATCACCACTCAAGGCGGAAATTCTGTTGTTTGATCGAGTCATGGTCTCATTTCCAGCAAAAAGTGCACCGACGCGTAAAAGAGCTCAAACCCACTTCACGGCTCGAACGCATACAACACGACCCTAGTATTTGGGATTAATTCCCACATATGATATAACGGCCACGTAGTCGGGCTATTTTACCCCCGAATCCTCACGGGGTCTACGTTTAAATCATCGAATTCGATGAAACCTCAGCAGTATTTGGAACGAAAGTCTGGTGAATAGGTCAACGTGCCCAGCATCGTTGAATCAGGCTGGCACTCGCGGAGGTCTCGAAATGTTGGACGTGCGGGTATCGAGAATCCGGAGAGACTGCCCCGGGCGTCGATGTCGCGGATGCCCGTATTGCTGCGTGCACTCGTCTTTCGAATCCAGGCTACGAACTTCGCTGTCGCCTGGGCTGCAACGCGGCGGCCGTCAAAGCACATGTTGACGCGACAATGCGAAACCAGTGACCAATCCGGTTGTAAATCGTGATACGTGCAGATGGCCTCACTCTTACCGCGAGTCCCCCCGGTAAATTCGGAGGCAACCGGGCAACGACATGACCACGGTCATCGATTGCAGCGGTGAATCCTGAATTCGTCGCGCGGAGAACCGGTCTTCCAACTTCGATACTTTGGAAAACTGCTGTGGCGAGGCTCGGGCGCATCGCGCCAATTGATACAGGCCAAGGTGAGCGAAACGGCTTGTCAGGTTGCTGCCGAGGAATCGCTGCCCATGTTTGGTCGAAAGACATACGATGCGGCGTACAGCACCATTGCAATGACGAGTAGCGACTTGAGTCCACCCCACAGCGAAAAGCTCTCGAGCATTCCGCCGATCAGCGCACCAAATAAGTTTGATCCCATTGCATGGCCGTCGAACTTAACGTTTGCGAAACCCTTGACGAAAATGATCCCGGCGAAAAAGACCGGCAAACACAGAGCGACGCCAGCCACGACCGCTCGCAGCCAAACATTGTCGACGAACAGCCAGCGAACGGGAAGGGCGTAGGCGGCCGCAATCGAGATGGCGAGTCCCAGGTAGGCAAGTTGGGTCGAAACGCTCGGTCCGCGTTCGACCAGGATATTTGCGAGCACCGTCAGTATGAGTACGACGGAGATGACAGCCGAGTTCACGATCCAGGTCGTTCCGAACAGCAGGGCCATCTTGCTAACCGCCTGTACCTCGACGAGTAGGAAGCCCGCGCCCAAAAAGAAAAAGTGCCACTGAATAGACCCGCCCCCAATATCGGTTCGTCTCAGAGCGAGCCAACACACGCCGACCAGTACCAATGTCATCAAGATGACGCTGGCAGGCAGCCCAGGTTCTTCTTGGTAGAAGTAGGGCCAGTCGTCTGTCGTGACACGCACATGGTCGACTTCAGTTTGCGGCGCGGCACGAATGTGCCTTCGCACACGCGGATTGCGAAGAAGCTTTTGGATTCGATCCGGGGAGCCACTTACGAAGAGTCTGCCGCTCGTTCCGAATGTGGAGTCGGTCAGCATTTGAAGCGGATCTGCGCCGAACGCTTGTTTGACAAGTTTTCGCAACCGTTCCGCAATCCAAGGTTGCTCGACTTGAAATTTGATGATGAACAGACCGTCGGGAGCGACAAGTTGTCGCGCGGCTTCCATCGCTTCAACAGTGTAGACGTAGTTATCGATACGAATGTTGGAAAAGTGCGAGACGTTGGTGTGAGAATCGAGGAGCGAGAAGACAATGAGGTCGTACTGCTCGTCAGCTCGCTCGATAAAGCTCCTCGCGTCGTCGACGAAGACTTCCACTTTGGGTGATGCGTACGGCTCCTCTGGATGACGTTCCTCTCCGAGGCGCAAGATCAGAGGGTCGATTTCCACCGCCACAACCCGCTCGGATCCGTTTCGCAGCGCGGCTGCGACATCGTTCCCCATCCCAGCACCCAGGATGAGTGTTGAACCTGGTGTTGGATGGAGTCTGTAAGGCAGGTCGTACGCGCCCCATTCCACCGTCGTACCTTCGAACAGTTTTGGGTGCCCCGCGACGAAATCGGGGGACAAATCAACGACCTTTTGGTACCAGCTGTTGTTGGTCTCAAGGTGGTAGCCAACGTTTTCACCGTCGAGTTCCGCGGCAGTGAGGGAGAGCTTTTGATACGGAGACCAAAAGACTTCAGACGTCGTTCCGTCGCTGAAAGCAACCAATAAAACGCAAGCGCTAAGCACGACAGCAATCGCGACGCGTGCCACGGGGAGTAGTAGAACCAGCAAGAAAATGATGGCGGCTGCAACCCCAAACCAATACACGGGCTGCAGGCTCATAAACGAGAGGGCGCTGAATAGAATGATCCCAGCCCAGCTCGAAAGGATGTTGACGGTATATGCGGAGATCCCGTTTGGCGCCGTCTCGAGTGACCAGCCTGTCAGCTGACCAACGGGAATGAACGTGAGCGCGATGAGGGTAAAGATTGGAACAGACAAGGTGACCGCGCCCACGAAGGCCGCGAGGCTCTGCGAACTGGTTTCGAGGGCCGGAACACCCCAAATATGAACTTCGGAATAGGCGCCAAGCCAGGTGGGAAGCGCTTCAATTAATTCACGGAGTCCGCTCCACGGCACCGTGACCAGTAGCGAAAGCAAGAGAAGCGGTCCGAGCATGGAGATGAGATGAATTCGCCTGCGGCAGTAGTGGAACCCAAGCCCAAAGCCCAAGAAGCACGCAATCAACACGAAATTTTTGAAGTAGGCGAAGATGCGAATTTCGGAGGAAATCCATCGAATCAATAAGAGCTCGAGGAACAGACCCAGCAAACTGGCGGTGATCAACAGTGGGCGAGAGTAGTTTCCGAGTTCAGCGGGTTCGAAGCTCCAACGGTCGTTCCAACGAAATCGCGGTGCGTCGACACTGTAGAGGTCCAAGATGAATACGCTGGCGCCGAGACCCGAGAGCGCCACCAATGCGAACGCGATGCTTGCTTCGAGGCCCACTATGTTCTCCGCCGAGCAGTGCTTGACGCAATCCATGAGTAGGCGTGGGTTCGCACGGTGTGTGCCAAGTCACGAATCTGCGAGGGCGTCGATAGTGTAAAAAACTATCTTCTCAACCAGGTTCTTGCAACTCACGACGAACTAAGCGGCAGACGTGCACGGAGTGAAGCCCCCTTCGAACTGTTCTGCTGCAACGGGCGCCGAGCTACAGGTGATCAACGCCTGATGAATCATCCCTCGTCCCCGCACGAGCTGCAGTCCCTTGTGCGGAAACGGGGCGGGCGCACGGCTCGTGAACCACGACTCCCTGAGCACACGCTCCAGTATCTGACGGGTGGACTGGAGTCGGGCTTCGTAGCCGGAGCATCTTTTTTCGTGCGTAGCCAGAAGTCCAGAATTTTGCCTCGAGCAGGTGCACACATCAGTCGTGCGGCAACCCGCAAAAGAATGACTGTCCAGGGTCTTCTGCAGCATCGCTTGTGTGATCGATCCGCTTTCGCCCAATAGGCCAAATCCAATCGAGCACCGTAAATCGGGGACGTTTCATCACCCGAGCGCCAGAGATTTCACGGTTTGATGGACGCAACGAAACAGCGCGATTCGAGTGGAGTGCGAGGCGGCTTTTCGCGCAGTGGGGAAGTCCGTTCCTCCGTCACCTAAAGCTGTAATCCACCCAAGGCCGGAGTGACGTTGCAGCGAATTCGTATGAAATAGGCGACGCGAGCATTGCGCTCCGACCGTTTAAAGGCCCCTGGGAGCGGAATAGGGCTGAATTGCGCGAATCGGGTCAATTTTCCTTGTGAATTTAGTTAAATATTTGGGATTTTTTTCCCAAATTGTGTATTGTGAAATCGAGTGACGGAATGGCTGCCTTGTTTGGACGCCTTCCCGATTCAGTAGAGGAAAGATCATGACCTTTGAAGAAATAGCTTCGGACTTCATAGAAATATTTGACGACCTTGAAGTCGAACAGATCAACGAAGTACTCAGAAAGAACATCCCCTATGAGCGACTCGAGTTCTTCAACGAGTACACCAACACGTTCGGCGAAGAGGCCGACATCGGCGGCGCGGCACGCAAGCGTCTCGCGAACTTGATGTTGATTGGGTACCTGCTTCGCGTGTTGGAAGATCGACTATTGCCCGACCCCTCAATCAAGGAATAACAAGCTAGAAATCGCGATCAAGGACGCAGGTATTGAACTTCACTTCGAACCCAAGTGACGCGGGTCACATCCGATCCGGTCGCTGCGAAAGCTGCAACTCATGTTGACGAAAAAATTTCAACAACAGTTCGAACGCCTCGAACTGAAATACCTAA
>LWDU01032614.1_pt1 | contig 18766 bp, 18 predicted proteins | sample 727161 | NCBI WGS metagenome assembly LWDU01 (sample SAMN04566230, study PRJNA314399) | hydrothermal vent metagenome | isolation source: deep sea hydrothermal plume seawater | place: Mexico: Gulf of California, Guaymas Basin | collected 2004-07-11
TATACCCTCTTGAAAGATTCTCCGGAGGTGAAGTTGACGCCTTCAATCTGGCCTTTCGACTCAGTATATCTGATGTAATAACTGAAAGACTAAGTTCCGAGTTGGGAATGGTGGTACTGGATGAAATTCTCGGCTCTCAAGATTACCAAAGACAAACCAGTATACTGCTGGGGCTTGAGAACCTAGCTAAGGATATAGGGCAAGTTATGATGGTAACACATATAGAAGGAATCAAGGATCAATTACAACATGTTTGGTCTGTAAATTTGGACTTTGAAAAGGGAACACAGATTAAAATATTATAATTACGTAAATAAAACACCATGGGATTTTTCAGAGAGGAACGCACTGTAAGATGAGACACGCTCAAATTTCTTTTTCCAAGCATATCGAGAATTTTGAATCTAGCCTCATCAACTTCTTCTGTATCCTTAAGACTCATTAAACCTCTAGCCAGAATATATGTGGTGTTTATTCCTGCATCTTCAATATCAAGCACCATTTTCTGCATCCAACCATTCCATATCCATACTGTAGTCCTGTACTCTGCCTGCCAGTAATTTTTTACTGTTTTGCGTAGATCTGAAGGTGCCGATTTTCCAAAAGTTGTCTTTGCAAGGGAACGGATGTCATTATCATCATGAAAAAGATAAAGTCCAAGAACCATTCCTAAAACCTCATTAGATGCTTTAGCACTACCTTTCGCCATCGACAGTCCCATCATTACCATCGCAGGATCATCGCTCTCCAGGAATTTGCGCAGGTTCGGGGAGGTGTCTTCGGTCATGTACAGGATTCAGACTTCACATTCTGCAAGAGGTTTATCCTCTCTCGTGCGAGTTATTATTGGAAATTCGAAACAAAGTTGTCCTTTTTTATTTCGAGCCTGCCTTGATTGGAATTCCAATTCTACAGCAAACAAGTCCTCTTCTTTCAATTCTTGTTTTTCCAAATTATAACCCTTTGATCTCAATTCTTGAGTTATAATATCCATATTTTCTTCTCCAAGGCGGCCGCCTCCAGCCCAACCACAATCAACCAGAACTTTTTCACCAGTCAGTAGACTATTCTCATACTGGGCCAATCTAAATCTTGCAAATCTAACTTCGTGCTTTCCAGATCCTGGTGAAACTCCTGTCACAATGCAATCCGTTGTTTCGATAAATTTGTACTTGTAAGCTCCCTTGCGTTTAGGCTTACCATTCATAGTAAATGTTATTGTATCGTCAGGTCTACGCAGAATAAAGCCCTCCCAACCTAATTTATGACCTTCATCAGACATTGCTTCTGTGAAAGTCTCTATTTTACGATCGCCAAATTCCAGAGATAATTCCTTCCTTTCTGTAAATGGTAATTGTGTAATATCATCGCCTTTCCAGAATATTATATCGAATATGTAATAATCAAAAATATATCCTTCACTAGAAAGTGTGTCATATTTGGCTTTGGCCTTAGCCACAGTAGTAGTTTCAGTAGTAACGCCTTTCAATGCTTTAGGATCTTCCATTTTGTTTCCATCAAAAGCCACTAATTCTCCAATAATAAGTGAATTTTCTGGAACTTTATTCAAATTCACAACTATATCTGGAACTACTGAAACTAGTTCAGTTATGGGTTTTATCCGTCTTGAATAAGCTACCCGTTCTTTTCCTGTGTTTTGGAGTAAAAGACAAACACCATTGTATTTTCTTTCAGCTATCCAGGAACCATCAAATGGTTCATCTTTTGGTTTTAGTTTATTTATTGGTTTACATGGTGCAAAAGAACTAGGAAGTACCTCATTAACAACAGCTAAGTGTCCTTCCAATGCCTTTTCTAAACTTTCTACATAACCTTCTTCTTTCTTCTTCCTAATCTTACGTTCATACTCTAATATTGCCTGTTCAGCATCAGAGGTCTCATTAGATCTGCCAGTATTCTTTCCAATAATAGTTTCTCTAGTAATTTGCTTTTTGCCGTCAATATCTTCTTTAGAAGTCCACCATTCTGTAACAATCATATTAGACTCCACAGACATGACAAGATGCTTTAACCTACCAGTTTCAGCTAATTGATAGAGTACAGTTTCCATTTATTACCTAATCATACCTAGTACAAATTATTATCTAATAGATTACGTATTATAATTTCACCGTGATTATTGATAAATATTCTATTAAATAATATATTATTTTATCAATTATAGAGTTGTTTTTCGAAAAAAGACCATGTCGCTTTTTATTTACGTAAAACTAAAAATACAAGAATAAATAATAAATGTTGCTTGTTTTAGTAGACTGTGACAACAATTGTAGATACTGATGGCGATGACCTTGATGACCGACTTACTGGGACTGACGAACTTGGTAAAAGTGATTTGAGAGATATCGCTGAAAGAGTAGAAAATATTAGGCTCGTGAAATTACCAATACCTGCCCTAGAAAAAATATACAATGACATTCAGAAAGACATGGATCTCGTAATAAATAAGGCTAAAATAATAGAAAAAGAACTTCATGCCCAGCTACTGAAAGGGAATGCTTCGAGTATTGAAGAATCACATCAGGAAATAGCTCAATGTAAAAGAGAAGCTGATGATATTAAGGACTATGAGAACCTCATATATGATGCCCTTCAAGAAGCTAAAATGAAAAAAGGATTAATACGATTTTTAGGAAGTGAAAAAAGAATACAGCTATTGGAATTTACTATCCTTGCTCTAATTATATTTGTCCTAGGTCTTATGACATTTGATATTCTCTACCTTAACAGTGAAGAACATGCTGAAATGCGCCTGAATATCTTCTATATAGATGCTGGATGTTGTGTAATTTTTCTATCGGAATTTTTCTTAAGGTACCAATATGCTGAAGACAAAAGATGGTATTGGAGAACGCACTGGATTGATTTTATAACTTCTATACCTATTCCTGCTGTTTCCGAAATTAGATATGGACGTGCTCTAAGATTGGTAAGAATAGTTAGATTTTTAAGAGTATTACGGGCCTTTAGAATAATCTTCTTCTTTTGGAGAGGAATGGATCATCTCTCATCCGTAGTTAATGTAAAATTAATGAAAAAATCATTGAAAGGTATTTGTATTATTATGATTTTAGGGGCTTTGATTATCCAAAGGGGTGAAGGTGAAAATGATGCCTCTGTAGGTAATTTTGCACAGAGTATGTGGTGGAGTTTTACAACCGTAGTTACTGGTGGTTTTGCTGATATTTATAATCCAACAACAACAGGGGGAAGGCTTCTCACTGTTTTACTTATTATTTCAGGAATGATTATAGTAGGGGTGTTCACAGCAACTTTGACCTCTCTATACGTAGAAGAAGGAACTGAAGAATTGCATATGATGCAAAAGACTCTGGATGAAAGATTTGCATACTTAGCAGATTCACATGAAAAAGGATCAAAAGAAAGACTACAAGGTATCAAAGAAAGAAAGCAATTGGACAAAAAATTAACTGAAGGAATGGAAAAGGTTTTTAGTAACCAAGAAAATATGTCAAAAAAGATTGAAAAATTAGAAAAAAAAATGAATTCCAAAGAATAGAAAGAAATATTAAAACCTAATCAATATTAGATTATGACGCTGACAACACTTGAGCAATACGTTAAGAGAGAAATCTTCAAAACAGATAAAGAGCTTTTTGATTTTTGCCCTGCTTGCGACGAAACTGGAAATACAATTGAGGCGCTTATGAAAGGTTTATTTCAAGAGGCTAAAAAATTGCAGAAAGAAAGAGATGAAATATTGAAAATCAATAGATCTATTGCAAAAAGTATTGAAGAATTAAGAACCGTCGTAAAAGATATTGGACGTTTAGTATAATACTCTAAAAAAAGTTTATACCGCTCTTGAAGAGGTCTTTTATAGCATGCATAGAAGGCAGGATTATGGTTCTCAATTTAATCAGTGAGCAAGTTACCAGAAAGCCATTGCAAGTAGTAATCAGTATTGTTTTGATTACTTTTCTAATGGTGGCACAATTAGCCCTAAATCCACAAGATGGGACCATAAGTCAATCCAGTTTTCTACCAGATAATGAAGTAATTAGTGCAATAAACGACATTGGAGATAAATTTTCTACAGAATATCCTGTAGACACTTTAGTTTACAGTAATGAGAATGATGTACTTACATCAAATGTATTTGTAGAAATCATTGAAATTGAAATAGCTTTGATAGATAATGAATTGATTTCTAATAACTCTATGAACCCTAACAACCCTGGCTCAAATATTGTTTCTATTCCCAATTATTTAGCCCCATTTGTAGAAGGAGATGCTTCGGATTTAGTAGGGTTAAAATCTATTTACGAAAATAAAACCAATCAAGAGATTAAAGATGCCTTTGATATTGCAAAACAAAACCCTATGATGGCTGGTGCCGTAATTAACATTCTAGGTGAATATGATGGTAATAACTCTGCTAAAGCAACTAAAATAACTTTCAAATTTGATAATAGTAATCGTGAAGGTAAAGACACCACCGATGCATTTGACAGAATGGTGAGCGTTGAACTAGAGATGAATAACGTTGTAAAAAAGATGGAATTTGAACATATTAAAGCTCATGCTTTAGGACAGGCAGTTTTAGATAATGAAATTAATGATGCCTCAGAAGAAAGTACTAGTCAACTCTTCCTGCTTGTTATTATTTTAGTCATTGGTGTGTTATTTGCTACATTCCGTTCTACAGTAGATGTAGGACTCACCATGTTTGCATTAATGATGGCGATCATTTGGTCCAACGGTTTTGCAAGTATACTACAATTTGAACCTAGTTTCTTCGCTGTAATTGTACCCATCCTTTTAGTTGGATTAGGGGTTGACTATGGAATCCATCTAGTTATGAGATATAGAGAAGAATTAGTTGAAGAATGGAACATAAACAAGGCTGGTAAATCTTCAATTCTATTTGTAGGCTCTGCTCTTCTTTTAGCTACTACTACCACTATGGTTGGATTCTCTCCAATCAGAGAATTTGGAATCCAAGTTGCTATTGGTGTATTGTCAGCATTCTTAATTTTTGTGACATTCATCCCTGCCTGCAGAATACTTATCGATAAATATTATGAAGAAAAAGGAAGCAAACTTTTATCAGATACAAATGAAAAAATTGTTAAAGCTCGGAAAATTGGTGGAGAACAAAGCGGTATTATAGATAATTTCATGTCGTTTGGAGCAAAAGTTGCATTAGAAAATCCAACCAGAGTATTAGCCATTGTAGCAGTTATAACGCTAATCTCGGGATATGGGGCTACTAGTATCTCCACTGAATTTGATTTTAATGATTTTTTACCTGAAGAAGTTGAAATAACAAAACATTTCCATTATTTACAGGATGAATTTATTACTTCCAATGAATTCTCATTTATTTACATCAGTGGTAACGTAGCCACTTTTGATGTATTCAGTCAAATGAATAATACACAAGAAAATTTGGCTGAAGGGGATAAATGGGTAAACACGGATCAATCAAGTATGTTCTCAGCTCTAAATGGAATGAGAGATTTAGCATCTAATGACTCTGCAACTAATCCATTTGATTTTTACAATGAAACATTCGAAACATTATTTAATTCAAAGGATGTAAATGGTGATAAAATACCAGACACCGATAATGATGTGAAAGAACTTCTAGATTGGATTATGTTGGGTGATGGCAAAAATATTCCCAATATGGTTTCAAATTTTATTTATTACGATGAAGAAACTGAAGAGTACACTGTGACCTATATTTTGGTGAATACAAAATCTAAAAATGCGTATTTCTCTGAAGTTGTAGAAGAACTAGAAAAGGATACTAAATCCCTTGAAGTCTTAGAAACTGAAGGGAAAGTGAATTCTGTTGTAGTTACAGGTGCTCCAGCAATAATTGATGTAGTCATCAACACAATAAATGAAACAATGATTGGTTCCATAATGTATACAATCATTTTGTCTTTTATTCTATTAACTGCTATTTTTGCATATACTGACAAGCAACCCTTACTTGGCCCTCTATCAATGATTCCGGTCCTACTTGTTTTAGTCTGGATTCTTGGAACCATGGTTGCAATAGGATATACGCTAAATGTAATGACTATTCTAATTGGAGCTCTAACAGTAGGATTAGGAGTAACTTATGCAATCCATATCTCACATAGATTTATAGAAGAAATCGAACATCATAATTCCTTAGAAACTGCAGTGAATAATACGGTCAAAAATACCGGCTCAGCATTATTTGGAGCTGCAATGACAACCGTTCTAGGATTTGGAGTTTTATTCTTTGCAATCCTCCCCCCAATGAAACAATTTGGTACCATGACTGCTATTACTATATTTTACTCCTTTTTATCGTCAGTTTGGGTATTGCCTAGTATGCTAGTTCTTTGGGCTAGATATGCGGGGCTCGAAGAAATTAAATCACCAAAAGAAAAAGACGAAGAATTAGAAGAATAAAATTAATATTTAGCAATTAGTTCTTTAATCAATATTTCACAACCGTCTAAAGCAGAATCATCGATGGATCTAAGAACTATCGTAGCCCCATACTTACCGTCTCTAGAAAATGGATAACTGCCAATAGCGATATTGAGGAATTCTTGCTGTATCTCCTCTAATTTTTCTGCAAAGAAACTTTCGCCTACTAAAATATCAAAGGAACGTGAATGAACTACTTCTCCTTTTTCCAAATAATCATACATTCCTTCTAACATTCCCTGCATAATTTTAGGAATACCAGCCATAACAAACACGTTTTCAATTTTGTAGCCTGGTGCTTTGGTTGCAGGACTATAGATAAGCTCTCCACCTTCGGGTATGTGAAGCATTTTCAGTAGGGGCTCCGTTAACTCTTTTCCATCTAAAAATTCTTTCATTTTTTCCAAAGCGCCGTCATCAATTCGCGTTTCAACTCCAAATGCTTTAGCTATGCTATCAGTGGTAATATCATCATGAGTAGGGCCTATGCCTCCGGTAGTAAATACATAGTCATATTTTTTTCTTAATGTATTAACTGATTCAATAATATCTTTTTCATCATCTAAAACAACACGAACTTCAGAAAGATGAATTCCTAAATTACCTAACCATTTAGCCAAATATGCTAAATTTGTGTCTTCAGTTCTACCTGAAAGGATTTCATCACCGATTATAACTAATGACGCTCTAATCACAATTTTTCCAATGCTTTGATTCGCATTTCCATTGGAGGGTGTGTAGAAAACATATTAATCAAAAAACCTCCTCCGGTAAGCGGATTTACTATACACAATGCGGCATTGCTGGGTGAACCACAATCCAAAGGTTTTCGATGATTTTCCCATTCTAACTTTTTCAATGCATTAATTAGAGCCCAAGGTTTGCTTGTTAATTTAGCTGCAGTTGCATCTGCATGAAACTCCCGACTACGAGAAATTGCCATTTGAAGAAGAAAAGCTGCAAGTGGGGCCGTAAGAATTACCAATATCATGAGGGCAGGGTGTATATTTCGGCCGCGACCTCCAGAAAATAAACTGTTCCACCATAACATTCGTGCAGCAAAGGCGATTGCTCCTGCAACCGTTGCTGCAACGCACATAACCAAAGTATCTCTATTCTTTACATGAGCCATTTCATGTGCCATTACCCCTTCTAATTCATTGTCATCTAGAATAGACATCAAACCAGTAGTTGCCGCCACAACTGCATTTTTCGGGTTTCGCCCAGTCGCAAACGCATTTGGTGTTGAAGAACTAACTATTGCAATTCGAGGCATTGGTAACGCATTGATATCTGCTATCTTCTTTACCATATCATATAATCTACGATTATCTTGCTTTTCGATTATTCTTGCCCCATAAGCTCTAAGAACTATAGAATCACTATAAAAATAAGAAAATATATTTATTGCAATCGAAATAAATAAGAATACAATCATACCTGAAAATGGATCACCGCCAAAATAAGCTCCAACAACAAAACCAACTATTATCATCAATAAAGTCAGCATGAAATAAAGTCCAAAAAGACGTAGTATTGCCATAGTATTCGATTTTGTACCTGTAATTAAAACTTATTTAATCAACATAGTGTTGATATGTTTGTCTCTCTAATATACGTATTGCTTCTTTCTCAATTTTGGAATCATATCTAAAAATAGGATTCTTACTTTTACCTTGGAGCCTTCTTTTCAAATCTAAATTTCCTTCAGAATAAGCCCTTACTGATTCAACCATAAGTGTTGACGCTACAACCAATGTTTTGTAACAAATATCCTGATAAGTATCACCTCGGCGAATGGGTATCTCCCGTTTTCCAACCAAATCTCCTGCATCAATATCTGTAGAACAGAAATGACAACTGCTACCAATTTTAATGTTTTCATGAACACTCCAGGCCGGTGAAGCTGATCCCCTACATTCTGGTAAGAGTCCTGGATGTGAATTCAAAACTCCACCTCGACTCCCACCATATTCCAGAATTTTTCCTCGAATTATTCTGGTACCTCCAAATACAATCAAGTCAGGCTCTGCATTCTCAATATGTTCCATACAATGCTCATCATTGTGTATAGGTACTTCGACAACTGGAATATTATTTTCTTTAGCTTGAGATTCGATAGTGGGGCCAACGGTATGCGTTCCTATTCTAAATTCAAATTTTTCTCTTTCAACTTCACCACCCTCTGAAAATTCTTGAATTATAAGGGAAGGTATGAAACCTGAATTAAGAAGTTGTGATAACATTTCACGACCCCATGGATGTTCTTTAATTGCTAGAAATATAAAATTCATTTTTTTGCTACAACCTTAAATTCAATAGATATTGGCGTTGGTAGTGAACTAACCTCAACTGTTGTTCTGGTTGCTTCATAGCCTTCTAAATAGTCAGTATATATTGAATTGAATTTCTTAAAGTCTCGATTCATATTTGTCAAAAAAACCATAATATCCACAACATTTGACATGTCTAAATTTGCAGCTTCCAGAATGGCCATGACATTGCTAAAAGTTGCATGTGTTTGTGCCTCTATTCCCTCCGGGATTTTATCAGTTTTAGGATGCCGAGGGCCAACACCTGAAAGAAAAACTAAATCTCCTGCTTCTTTAGCATGAACATATGCTCCAACTGGTTTAGCTGCTTTATCTGTACTAATTCCCATTGCCTTCCTCTAATGGACCCATGCCTGGTTGATCATAGAAATCTAATACTTCACGATCTCCTTTGTAAAATTCAGGATCATCTTCATCGTATTCTAAATCCCCTGCAGTATCCTCTGCAGGAGTCATTGTTACAACTGCTGAACCTGTACCCCAAACTGGTTCATACGCTAACACATTACCCTCATACAAATTATTTTGACCCATAATGGACGCCATAATCCAAAATGGTTTGAAACTTACAACCTTAGGAACGCGGGCTTCATCATGGAATTGCCTCGATAATTGTGATACGTCTTCTAGCCTACCTTTGCCTAGATATTCTAAGAATTTTAAATTCCATTCATGATCTTTGAGTGAATGAATTTTATCTTCTTTAGGATCTATCTCAACAGTATGTAATTTATTAGATAAAGCTGAAACTACAACAACTGCAGCCTTCTTGCCACTAGCATCTATTGCATCACGTACAGATTTTCCAAGAACAATACTTTCAGCTCTATTAGCATACATATTACTTGAAACTACTATTGCAGGAATTCTATTATCTGGATTGAGTAGTTTTAATGCCACAATAGTTCCTGTATCTATTGGAAAACCATAGTAAGATACTGTACGTGCATGAAGACCCCTTGCTTCACATTTATCAACTGCCAATTGTGCAAACTCAGGATCCATCCTAAATTTATATTCAATACTGCCTAAATCATGGAATTCTTCATCCACAAATGTCCATTCTGGTTCTGGAAAAGCTTGAATTTGATGGCCCAAAATAGAAGGCCAAAAAGTGCTATAAACTACTAAAATTTCAGCATCCGTTTCTTCGATTTCTAAACGTGCCTTATCATAAGCATCCCTTACTCTTTGCCAACCCTCATTTTTTTCAGGACACATCAGAGGATGTGGAAGACCAGGGACAAGAATTCCCTTACGTACATTGTCGTCTCTCATATCTTAGCCTTTCTAGGGTCCCAACCAACTATGGCATTTCCAGTTCCAATGACCGTTCCATATGCATGAACTGTTGCTTTGTAATCTGGAAAATCTAAGGCACTCATTAACCATGTCAGGCAACCTGCCTCAGTCTCAGCTACTGTTTGTTCAGTAAAATCAGGCATTAAGTCTATCATTTCTTTAGTTTTTCCTTCCTTCATCAAATTTATCATTTTCATATCCCAAAGATATTGATTATGATTAGTTACGTGTTCCTTACTCATATCTTCAGGAACTTCGGGTTCTACTGTGAAATGTCTATGTGAAAGTGAATTGCTAGACAATAACAAAGCTTTCTTACCGGATGCTTCGACGGCTTTGCGGGTAGCTTCTCCTAATTTAATCATATTAGCTTGCATGACTTCTGAACTGAAATAAAATTTAGATCTATTTGAAGATATACAAACTATAGGTTTATTCCATTCTGGATTTACCAGATGGCAACTAGTAATTGTTCCATAATCTATTCTAAAATCAGGATTCTCCATCATTTTCACAAGTAAACCTGAATCTGCGGCATTGTCATGTATGGCTTTAGATAACTCTACATCGACTTTTAAATCATAATTATACCTAAATAAATTAGGGAAAATAGGATCGACTGATAATGACTTGAATTTCTCAACGCCTAAGAAATGAGTACCAATAAATGTTGCCCAATGTGGTGTATGAACTATAATAACGTCATAATCCCTGTCAGAAAGACTTTCACGAAGACGTTCATAACCCCAGCGAAGTTCTTCCCAACCACCTTCTGAGGTAGCCTCATTTTGAGGTGGATTCTCTGCATAAACCAAATGTGGAGGGTGCGGTGCTAAAGCGCCCATTACAATTTCTCCCTTAGACATAAATGTAGACTATTGCCCCTCAATATAATAATTTTTCATGATTCCTTTACACAAATGTTGATTGCTTCTGAAAAGAAACCTAAGCTCCAACGGCCTCCTTCTCGGCCTACTCCACTATCTTTAATCCCTCCAAATGGAACTCTTAGGTCTCTATGCAACCATGTATTGACCCAGACCATCCCTGTTTCAATCTTCTCTGCAATTTTAGTCCCTCTATCTGTATTTCCAGACCAGACGGAACCTGCTAAACCATAATCTGTGCAATTTGCCATTTCAATAGCATTCTCATCAGATTCAAAAGGATGAAGTGTGACAACCGGGCCAAAGATTTCTTCTGTAGCTGTTCGACTCAGATGACTAAGACCAGTAACTACTGTAGGTTCTAAAAAAGCACCATTATCAAAAGGTGATTCCAGTTTAGGTGCTTGGCCACCACACAATATTTCGCCTCCTTCTCTTTGTGCTAAATGAATGTAAGATTCTACTTTATCTCTATGTGCAAATGAAACTAAGGCTCCCAAATCCGAATCAGGAGAAGAAGGATCACCGACTTTCATATTTTTAACATAATCTACAAATTTAGGGACAAATTCATCCCAAATTTTATCCGATATAAAAATACGGCTACCGCAAAGACAAACTTGGCCTTGATTTAAGAATCCCGATCTTGCAATACCAGGAATAGCTTCATCAAAATTTACGTCATCAAGAACTATCGTTGCATTCTTACCGCCTAATTCTAAACTTAATTTCTTGAACATAGGAGCTGCTGTTTCAGCAACTTTTCGACCAGTCATTGTGCCTCCGGTAAAAGAAATCAAATTTATTTTTGGATGTTCAACTATTGATTGGCCAACTTCTGAACCTAAACCATGAACTATGTTCACAACACCTTTAGGCAATCCAACATCATGGATTACTTCGGCTAATAAATTCGCAGTTAATGGAGTGAGTTCGGATGGTTTAGCAACTACAGTATTGCCCATAACAATTGCAGGTGCAATCTTCCATGAAAGAAGATAAAGCGGTAAATTCCAAGGAGTTATCAATCCTGCAATACCTACTGGCTTTAGAATAACATGATTGGTAGCATCATCCATTTCAAATTTCTCTGGTGAGTATCCTCGTGCAAAATCGGCAAAGAAACGGAAATTTACGACTGAACGAGAGGCATCCACTGCCCTTGCAAGAGAAACTGGCTTACCTGTATCTAAAGATTCTAAAGAAGCTATTTGTTCGGAACGAGATTCTAAGGAATCTGCAATTTTATCGAGCCACTGAGTCCGTTCTTCCAAACTTAATTCGGACCACGCCCCCCTAGCTTTATCTGCTGCATCTACAGCCATCTGAACTTCATTTGAATTAGATTTAGGAATAGATGCAATTATTTCTCCAGTAGCTGGATTAATATCTTCTATATTTTTATCTGTAGATTGGAATTTACCATTGATATAATTTTGAATGATTATCATTCTGTACTCTTATAATCTTCAGGATTAAAATACCAACGATCACTGTCTGGATCCCATTCGTCCCATGTGGGGATATCCTTTAATTTTTCAAGATATTTTTTGGGAACTACGCCTGGAACCAGAAATGCCTTTTGTCGTCTTAAAGGATATGGATTTCTTAGTTCCATACCTAATACTCCTAAAATTCCTCTTGCGATATACCAAGTAGCTTGTGGATTCCACCCATGTGCTATCTTTACTACTACTCCTAAACCATCCGGATAATCCTCATGAATTATTGATAATCCAAGTAAACCATCGGCGCCCTCTTTGGCAATCGCATTTCCTTTACAAGTTTTGATAATTGTAGTATCAAGCCTATTGAAACCACCAACTAAATCAGGATTTCGAATCATTGATTCCCAAATCCAATTTTCATCTTTTTCCTTAGCTAATCCTGCATAACACGCTGCTAACTCATTAACTGTGTTAGAAAGTGTTGGAAAACCATCTCCATCTCGGGCAATTCTTTGAGGATTCCAATCATTTCCTAAATAATGCCTTATCTGTTCTAAAAATGCAAAAAAGAAAGGATGACTTGGTAAGGTATAACCGGCACGATTCCATCCTTTACGACGGCAACCTAGTAAAATTGCCGCATGTTGTCCAGAAGAATTAGAATACCAACGTCTTGCTCTACGAACTTGCCTACCAAATTGTACCAATGGCAGATCAAGCGGTGTTTGCATTAAACCCCAATCTGATTTTGGAAGTAGGGATTGGGCTGCTTTAACATGCTCTGAAGTTCCATTGTGACTCGCAACTGATATCGCTTTTTGATTCCAATTCAAATCTTCCAAATCTTCTGCAAAAACCTTCAACATTAAGGGTTTCATCATAGAACGGCCGTAGCAAAGTACATTTCCACCAAAACTATGGATTGTTTTTCCTCCACTATACCACGCCACTGCCCCATGAATTGTTGTTTCACTTACTCCATTTCTGCGATAATCAACTAATGGTTCCCATTCTACATCTCGACCTATCGGAATATCCCCCTCAGTATCACCTAACGGACTACTAGGATACAATTGACTAACGTCTGTTGGATGGCTCATTTGGTTAGCTCCTCTACACGGGGAACAACCTTATTCATGAAAGCTTCCATATTACGAATTACACGAGGACTGTCATGATTGAAAAAGTCAAACCAAGCCATGATACAATCGTCAGGATGAAATCTTTCTGCAATCTGTTGTGCAACATCTTCTACATTACCAACTACGGAATTATTTATTGCTTTAGCGACTTTCATAGGATCTATAGTGCCCTCTAAGGCGCCCCAATAAGAATTCAGGGATTTCTTGGCCTCCATTTTTGCAGCTTCAGTTCTCTCCGAGTTAGACAAATCTGGTTCATCATTTACAAAAATCATTAATGTCCTTGGCATGTAATTTCTCTTCCAATTACCTCCATCAGAATGATAATGCTTTTTCATTCTTTCATGCGTTGCCTCTATTAATTCAGGTGGTGTAATTGAAAGATTGAAGACCTTGACAGGAATAATTTCATTTAATGCTGTTTGGAGCTTAGGGTCATGAGAACCAAGAATTAAATCTAACAAATCTCGATTCCAAGCTTGTGGGATGTTCTTGATGTCTTCAAAAATATATCTGTTCGGGATGGTGATACTATTTGGTGCTTCAGAGATAGAATCACGTGCAATTATTGCTTTTTGTACTTTTTCCCAATCTTCGTCACTACGGAAATTAGCACGAGTGAGTATTGTTTTTCTTATCATATCACTATTCACTATTTCTCCATTCAATAATCTCAAGAATATTTCACATGCTTCCTCAAATATCTGACCTCTTAATGCAGGCCAAGCAGCTTCCTCAACTATGTCCCTTGGAACAATCCCATAGGGGCGTGCCATAAATTCAAAACGGCCTGCCGAAAAACCAATTCTTAATTTCCGATTTTCCTCTTTATTAAGTCCATGTAATGCCAAAAAAGCACCTACTCTTTCTGCTATTCCTACTGGACCTCCATGCGTAAGAAGACTCATGACAGCAGAACCCACATTGATATTCTCAGTCTTAGAGAACATCACATGAGCTAATTGAAAGAAATCTGTACACAACCCAACTTCACCCTCCCAATGAGGAACAACAGGTTGCTTATTCATTTTTTGAACCTCTGTTGATAAATGGGCTTGAGCAACCCATGCAGTACCAAAACCTAAGTTATCTGCTGCTTGTAATTGATCAAAAAAGTTGGAAAACATAATATCTTCATCTGGAGTGTGTCCTTCCACTGGCGTCTGTGCAATTGATAGAAATATATCAAAATCCATTAGATTGACCCTGTTCGTCCACCATCTACAGGAATGCTTACTCCTCTCACAAAACTTGCTGCAGGAGATGAAAGAAAGGCAACAACTTTACCAAGCTCTGAAGGGTCTGCTAAACGGCCTTCTGGAACCGTACTTAACCAAGTATTTTCTACTTCTTCTTCACTTATACCTTTTTGCTCAGAGAGGGTCTTTTTCAATTCAGTAAGGCGTTCTGTATTCGTAAATCCAGGAAGAACATTGTTTATCGTAATTGAAGGTGGTAATTCCTTAGATAATGTCTTAGACCAAGAAGCCATCGCTCCACGGATTGTATTACTCACACCTAAACCAGGAATAGGCTCTTTCACCGAAGTTGAAATTATATTGACTATTCGACCATAATTTGATTCTTTCATACCAGGTAAAAGAAGTTGAACTAATGTTTGTGATGCTAAAACATGTCTCAAAAAAGCTTTCTCAAAATCACTAGGTTTAGCATCAATAAGAGGACCAGAAGGTGGGCCGCCTGAATTATTAATCAATATCTCAAAGTCTCCGTTTTTTTCTATTTCTTTTTTTACCGAAAGAGTAAGATATTCTAAATCTTCAAGATCACAAGAAATTGAATCGGCTCCGGACGCACTCCGGGATAAAACAACAACTTGAGCTCCACAACTCCTAAGAGATTCGGTAGCTGCCTTTCCAATGCCACTAGTTCCACCACAGACCAATGCCCTTTTTCCGTCTAAATTTATCATTTATTCGCCTTTAAATCCATAAAATTCTGGATTCTTAAGAGGAGGTAAAGCTTCTTTTTTTATCAATATACTACGTACTGACCAAAGATCAATAAATACTCTATATTTAGTTGTCATATCTAAATAATCAACACCGGAAGAACCGCCTGTTCCTATCCTTCTGCCAATGATACGTTCAACCATACGTGCATGAGAACTACGCCAAAGAATCATCGACTCTTCTAATTCAATAAGTGTAGAAATCAACTTTCGAGGCCAAGATAACAAAGGGAGTTCTCTATATGATTCTATGAAAATTAATCCAGCTCTTCGTCGACGTAAAACTGAATCTTGTTCAAAGAAATCCATTGCTTCTTGGTTAGTATCAGGATATAAATTCTTGTGAGCTTCAAGGTACTGTTTTATGAAAGTGTTAACCTCCTCATTATCATTAGATGAATCTGGTGTAGATCCTTGAATAGGTGTTCTTTGAAGCCAATCACATGTAACTTCATACAATGATTTTTCAGTTGATTCATCTTTACCAATAGGTTTTCCATCAATCCATTTCTTACCCATAAGTGATTCCAGTTCTCTCATTTGAAAAGATTCGAAACCTGAGGCAGTACCCAATTCATCTCGGAAATTTAAGAAATCTTGTGGTTCAAGAGTTTCCATAACTTTCCATTGTTGAGACATCAGTTTGAAGGTCTCAATAACTCTAGTCATGTGATGAACAGCTTGTGGAAGACTTGTTTCCTCTACATAATATTAATCACTAACTTGAACCAAAGTTCAAAGTTTTGATGAACTAAAATAAAATGGAGTTCATCATTAGATATTTTACGCTTATCGTCCTTAAGACCTGTCTGTAAACTAAGTAGTTCATCTATTCTCAGATACTCTCCATAAGTAGGGGACATATTTCACGCAGAGAGATTGGATATTATATCGTCTTTGTTTAACGTACTATATCGAATATATTGTGTAAAAATACTATTAATATGGCCTACTTTCAGGAATTATGTTAGTCTGGGCACATGGACTTTGGGGTAGCCCCAATGGTAGCAAAGTCACAGCAATTCGTGAAAGTGGTATTGAAGTAATATCTCCAGATTTCAATGAAATGGAGCTTCTAGACAGAGTAGAACTACTAGAAAAAACAATAGACATAGGAGAGGTAGTACTTGCCGGGTCCAGTTGGGGTGGACTTGCCTGTGCATTAACTGCTCAAAAAAAACCCGAGAAACTCAAAGGCTTGCTATTGCTTGCGCCTGCACTTCATTATCCCGAAACACCAAATGATAATCCCGATAATTTGATAGCTCCAGATATTCCGGTTACTATAATTCACTCAAAAACCGATGATATTGTTCCCATAAGTGCAAGCAAGGATTATGTTAAAAGATCAGGAAATAATGTAAAATTAATAGAAGTCGAAGATAGTCATGTTTTAGAAAACTCAATCGAACTTATTATTTCTGAAACAAAAAAACTGCTTAATTGCTGAAATCTTTTACTTTTTCTACTAAATCCATTCTTCTTAGACGCCAAATTCCATATGGAGTAATGGCTAATGATATTATTAGAACAGTAGCAATCAAGAAAATAACGACTTTTAGACTAGGTACAACCGTAATATAGAAAGTCCAAGAAGAAAATTCGCCAGCTATGTAGACAGTACCAAAGTAAGCAAAAATGGCACCAAATATTCCACCAACCAAACCAATCACAAAATTCTCACCAATTATCATAGACCCTAATCTAGTCGTAGAAGCTCCAAGAACTCTCAAGGTTGATAACTCTAAATCTCTTTCTGCAAGATTCATTACTAATGTATTAAACAAGACCGCAACCGCAACTAGAATTCCAAGAAAGATAAAAACTCCTAAGAATTGAGATTGTTGCTCTAGAAGTTTCTCAATTCCTGATAGTAAATTTTGTTTCTCTGTTAATCCTTGCGAAACGTCTGCCAAATCTCCATCAACAGAATCTCCAGTTTCTAGTTTGAGATAAACAGATGTTGGCTCTATTCCTATACCTTCCTCTAAAAATGTGCGATGGAAATAGATTGTTCGGGAAATCTCTCCACGTGTTGTACCCACAAGCTCAACATCAATCTCCATAGTTCCAAGTTTCAGGGTACGTTTTTCATTCAATTTCCAGTCAAGTAAAGCTGCAGTTCCCTCATCTGCTAAAACTTGGACAGTTTCGGTTTCCTTGACTGGCAACTCTCCATCAATAAGATTAACGAGGCGCATTGATGATCCTTCAGTAGCAATTTTTTCCAAACCTATGGCAGTAAATGGCTTTGATTTTCCCGCATCATCCTCAATTGTTCCAAAAGGATACTCTATGACTAATTCATATGTTGCATTATGCTCGTTTGACCAGGCAATTATACCTTCTGGGCCTCCTTCAGGGACGTCTGCCTGAACATCCCACTGCTGCCCTTCTTCTAAATTATCCACAAGAATATCAACCATTGAGCCTGAAAACATCAACATTGAACCGTAAATCAACATGGACAGCCCTACGGCAATGAAAGTCAAACTTAAACGAACAGGTTTACGCATGCTTGAACGAATAGTCAATCCAATCGTAGTAGGTAGTCTAGCAGTCAACTTCTGAAGAAACTTAGAACCCACGCGTACTTCATGTTGGCCGCCTAAAATATCCAATGGTTTCAATCTTGATGCTGTCCAAGCTGGTCTAAGGCCTGACAGGAAGACAATTACCATTGCAATTGCTACTATCTCCATTACCACATTCCAATCAACACTTTCGTTCAAGATTGGAAGACCTATTATGCTCTCATAAACATCGAGCATGGCTCTAATTCCAAACAGAACTCCTAATAGAACACCTATCGCACTACCAATCAATCCAATAACTAATGGCGCAAGCATGTAGCCTATCATAATCGAGTTTCGAGGAACTCCTAGTGTCCGCATTATAGCTATTTCTCGAGATTGACTCTGTATCAATCTTTGCAGGCTAAGTATTATCGTTATTGAGGCTACAATGGCCAACATTGCCGTTACTGCTGGAAAACTCTTTTGGGCTCCTTCAAGGTCTGCTCTCAAGAATTCTACTGAAGGGGTCTCTCCTCTATCATTGACTGTTGCTGTACCCGAATCTGCATCCAATAAGACTTCCGTCACATGGGCTTTGACAGGAGAAATCTCATCTCCTTCAAAATCATCAGTTGAAGGTAAATCAAAAGCTGGAGTCCCTTCTAAATCAATTAGAATCTTATTTGATGATCCTGAAGTAAGATTTG
>LWDU01041654.1_pt2 | contig 18765 bp, 22 predicted proteins | sample 727161 | NCBI WGS metagenome assembly LWDU01 (sample SAMN04566230, study PRJNA314399) | hydrothermal vent metagenome | isolation source: deep sea hydrothermal plume seawater | place: Mexico: Gulf of California, Guaymas Basin | collected 2004-07-11
GATAGGCCTGAAGCTCGGTCACACCAAGCTCATTCGAGTAATGCCGAACACCCCCGCGCAGATCCGCCAGGGAATTTCGGCGTGGCACGCTTCGAACGATGTAGATCAGGCAACTCTTGATTTTGTTGCCAGTATGCTCAAAGCAATTGGCGATGAACTGAAGTTCAGCGATGAAAAGAACATCGATATCGCAACGGCGCTCAGCGGTAGCGGTCCCGGTTACGTATTTGTATTCATTGAAGCACTGGCCGATGCCGGTGTCGAACTCGGGCTTCCCGTGCACGTGGCACGTCACCTTGCTTCACAAACAGTGCTCGGCAGTGCTGCTCTTCAGCGCGAAACCGGCAAGCACCCTGCAGAACTTCGCAACATGGTCACATCACCCGGTGGCACTACGGCTGCCGGAAAATGGTGGGTTTAGAGCCACCATCGCCGACGCTGTTCGCACCGCGTTTGAACGTGGTGAAGAACTGGCAGGCGGCAAATGAGCGACGGATTCCTCGCATACATCGGCTGGTTACTCCAGATATTTGGCTACCTGATCGTCGCCCGGGCACTGTCATCATGGCTCCCCGACGCACGGCGCCACCCGATCGTCCAGCTTCTGTTTCAGATAACCGACCCGGTAATGATCCCAGCTTCTCGGATCATCCCTCGAATTGGAATGATCGATTTAAGCCCGATGATCGTGATACTGATTCTGTTTACGGTCTCGGATCGGCTCAGAGCTGGTTGAACAGCGCCTTTAGCTCGGCACCAGAAACACCGTAAATCTCAACGATCTTGTTGCGTGCCGTCGCGCCCGAAACAAGCGTTACCTTGCTCTTCGACACGCCCACTTGCTTTGCCAGCAGCGTTACCAGCGCTGCATTCGCCGCTCCGTCCACCGGGGGAGCCTTCACACACACACGTAGTGCACCCTCCTCGTTCCAACCCAACACTTCATCTCTCGAAGCCCTCGGTTGAAGCCGTACGGTGATCTTTACCGAGTCGCCCGATATCACCTGATGTCCTTCACGGTTACTTCACCAGCCGAAACCGGCCAGTCCCTGCCGTTCTCGTCTCGCACGATTAAACGACCTATCGAATCAACGTCATGGGCAAGTCCGCGCAAACTTGTTGAATCGCCGGTTTTTCCACTGACTACCGTCACTTCTCTACCCAGTGTCGTGAGCTTCTCGCGCCACGCAGAAACTACAGTGCCACCCGCGGTTATTAGCGAATAGTGAGTATCGAGCGAACGCATGAGTAATTCGAAGACTTCGAGTCGATCCACCTGGCGTCCAAGTTCTTCAGAAAGGCTTGTGGCGTTTGGTGCCTCGACCGTAGCCTGCGCCGGGTCGAAATTAACGTTCAACCCAATTCCGATAACGGCTGCAATTCGATCGGGTTCCGATTCCAACTCGTCGCCAGATTCCGTATCCGGACCCGTCCGCGATTCCGCAATCACTCCCGCAAGCTTTTTACCAGCCACTTGAACATCGTTCGGCCACTTAATTCCGGCGTTAATTCCAAGCGAATCAGCAACGTCGGCCACTGCCAGCGCCGCGAGCAACAACAACTCACCCGCCAGCGCGACGCGTGGTCGCAACAAGACCGAGCACAAAATATCCTGCCCTGACACCGATTCCCATGAGCGGTCGTAACGCCCCCGTCCTGCCGACTGGTGATCGGCAACAACCACCGTGCCGTCGGCAGCGCCATCACGCGCCAACTGCCATACAACGTCCATCGTCGACGTCGTCATTTCCAGGTGATGAACAGCGGTTCCGACAGTCGAAAACAATCCGGCTAGCCGTTCGAATTCTCGATTGCTATCAATTTGATCGGCGATGGCTGAAACTCCAGAAAGGCATTCTGGTTGGTGTAGGTCGGTTTTACGTGCACACACACACAGGTACACACGTTGTTAGCAACATGGGTTGAGGTTGGGAACAAGGCTACGGTACTAAACGTCAGGTGTGAATAACGAACCCGCAGGTGAAGCTCTCAACAGGGCGCCGACAGGCCGGGGGCGTTACGACCGCTCAGGGCATCCGGTGCCGGGGTGGCAGCTGGGTGGCGGGTGCTGATTAACGAGCTACTTTTGAGACGCTTGTGACCAGTTAGTGACCAATATTCGAATTTTTGATGGATTATTCCGAGATGTTTCGCAGTTCAGTTTCAGCATGAATTACGACCCCGATTTCACGTTCTTTCCCCTCTCCCTCGCAGGGAGAGGGGACCTGACCGAACGCAATTCGTAATCTCAAATCCGGTACCCTCAAACGCATGCCTAAACAAATCAAAGCTGTGCTTTTCGACGTCGGGGGGCCGCTCGACACCGAAACGATCATGGATCGTGAGATCGACAAGCAGATCAAGCTATCGTTCAGAACGCACGGCGTTGCAGTTACCGATGAGGAATACGACGCGGCAAACCAGTGGGCTATCGACGGGTTCGCCCCAAAGATTTACCACTCGATTATGTGGAAGCTGGGCAATGGCGACATGAGCCTGATATTGAAGGTCGAAGCCGAACTGATAGAAACAGTACCGCAACGAAACGAGTTTCGAGGCGACTTTGAACTGCGGGATGGCATGACCGAACTACTCGCCAGGCTTTCAGATCACGGGCTTCTGCTGGGTCTCGCAGCCAATCAACCGACAGTCGCTGTTGAAAACATGGATCGACTCGGCATCTTGAAGTACTTCAAGTATCAAGAAGTCTCAGGATCGATCAAACTACGTAAGCCCGACCCACGCCTGCTGCTTCATTCTTGTGAAGGCCTTGGAGTAGAGCCGCACGAAGCCATAATGGTTGGCGATCGAATAGATTGCGACATCGTCCCAGCAAGAATGCTCGGCATGGCAGCAATCCGATTCGTATCAGGTCGCCACTCGAACCAAAAACCCCGCTCCTGGAACGAAGCCCCCCATGCCGATGTTCACACAGTAGAAGAACTGGAAGCCACCATTAGCCAGTTCGTGGCGAATCCACCGAATGCAACGGGTGACGATGGGCCGGAATAAATTCTGTATCCCAGCTGATAAATCTCACACCCCTGTTTGCAAAACAAAAGGCCCTGGGAACTGTTCCCAGGGCCTTCTCTAATTTCAATTCTGTATCGGTTAGTCGATGGCGAACTGTGCTTCTGTTTTTGTGATCGTGATGAATCCAGCAGGGAACAATGCAGGGGGTGGAGCATCCGCAGTGACTTGAATTTTACCTTTTAGCTCTGTTCCTGTTAATTTACTCTTCACCTTGTATGAACCATTATCCACGATGTGCAGTTCAGTCGGTGCGAATACGGGTCCACCCCCGAAATAGAGGCCCAGGCCGTCATCGTCACCAAAATAACCATCAATATTGTTAGGTCCTGGAGAGTCGATGCAAGCCTGAATGTGTCCCCACTGTTCAGAACCGCCACCGTCAATTCCAAGAAGGCAACCGTAGGTCGAATCTTCTCCCGAGCTTTTAATCTTGAGTTTCGCGGTACCTGTTAATGCTTCGTCTGCGACGCTGGTGACTGTTAATACTGATTTCAAACTGCCCTTAAGCGTCTCAAAAATTTGATAATCGTTCGGCCAGTCAGTTACTTTCAGTTTCGCTTTTGACGTGTGCCTGCTGTCGATGCGAGCTCCGGTTAAGAATGCCTCTGCCAGCGAACACGCACCGTCGCTGTGCTTTCCTTTTTCTTCGCAGGTTAGCGGGTTGAAGCCTGTGATCGCCAACCCTGTCAGCAACGCTCACAAATACTCGCCTAAGGGCGGCTTGATTCGGATCGAGATCCAGAGAGAGCAAGAAGACCAGGTGATACGGGTTATCGATCAGGGTCCCGGTATCAACGAAGACGAAATCGAAGCTGTGCTCTCGCCGTACTATCGTGGCAAACTTGTCGACACATCGCCCGTACATGGATCCGGGCTCGGCCTTTCGATCGCACGCTACCTGACCGAGTTGCACGAAGGCACGCTTACGGTGGTGCCCAACATGACCAAAGGCAGCATATTCGAGCTGAAACTTCCGGCGTCCAGCCTTGATCTGCTCGACGATGAATATGTCGATAGCGGACCCGAGGAAAGCGATTCGACCACCGAGTCGCTCTGGCCTCAGGCGATCAACCAGCCGTCCGATAAAGCCTTCACCAGCTAGCTTCTGGGGCCATCCTCGACAGTTGTTGCAACCGATTCGGCTCACGTAGCGATACAATTTCCGCACTCCGTTCGAGTAAGGAAATTTTCAAAGGTGAAACTTCGATGAATCACGATCGATCTGCGCGTCTTTTTGACAAGGCGAAAGAGCTTGTTGCAGGTGGTGTATCAAGCCAGATCAGGGTGGCCGAACCAGCAGACGTACCGCTGTTCTTTACCCACGCTAAGGGTTCTAAAATGTGGGATGTCGATGGCAATGAGTACATCGACTTCATCCAAGGCATGGGCCCCAACCTCTTCGGTCACGCTCCCGATTTCATAAACAAGCAGGTTGCTGCAGACATGGAGAAGGGCTACGTGTTCTCGGCTCAATTCGAGCAGGAACTTGAAGTAGCCGAGTTGGCACTGAGCATGATTCCGATGAAAGACGCCACTGTGCGTTTTGCATCATCGGGAACCGAAATCGACCAGCTGTTACTTAGAACCATGCGTGGTTTCACCGGTCGACCAAAGATTCTGAAATTCGAAGGCCACTATCACGGCTGGATGGATTCGGTTAACTGGAGCGTTCACCCGCCTCTCGATCAGGCAGGACCTGACGATGCGCCCGTTCCAGTTGGTGAGTCGGAGGGCATGGACCCGGCATCGGCCGACGGATTGGTCATCTGCCAGTGGAACGATGTGGGATTCCTCGAAAAGGCGTTCGCCGATCATCAGGGCGAAATAGCCGGCGTGATTATGGAGCCAATTCTCGCTAACACCAACTGCATCGTTCCATCACCGGAGTTCCTGGAGGCGCTGCAAAGGCTCTGTAAAGAAAACGGTACTCTGCTGGCTTTCGACGAAGTGATTACCGGGTTCCGTGTCGCACGAGGCGGGGCACAGGAACTTTTGGGAATTACCCCAGACCTTGCGACCTACGCCAAGTCGATGGCCGGTGGCTTCCCAATCGCCATGATCGTTGGCAGGCGTGAAATCATGGACTTGATTGGGGATGGCACCGTTTATCACGGTGGCAGCTTCAATTCGAACGTGATGTCGATATCGGCTACATATGCTTCGCTCAAGCACATTGAAGAACGTGGTGACGAGTTTTACGACGATCTAAATGGCAAAGGGCTACGCTTAATGGAAGGACTCCGCGATGTCGCAAAATCGCTAGAGTCCGACTTACATGTACAAGGTGTTGGATCGGTATTCGCTATATCGTTCACAACGAAACAAGAAATAACGAATTGGCGAGACCATGCCCGTAATTGCGATGACAGCAAGTACACACGGTTCGCCAAAGAGATGCTCAAGCAGGGCATCCGACTATCTTCAAATGGTCGGATTCACCTTTCTTCAGCACACACTGACGAAGATATAGACAAGACTGTCGCTGCGGCCGCCGTCGTTCTGCCGACCCTGTAGAGCTATCCAGTTCTGCACCGTTGGCAACTTTAGAGCGGTGTGGCGGTGCAGACTGACTGGATACATCCCGATGAAGCCGAGAAGCCGAGTCGGGACGGGAGAAGCAAGACTTGCAATGGGGTTCTGCCGTATCTGATTCGCCTTCTTTCACGGAGGCTGTCACACAGGCATCTGAACAAATACTTGCGAATCTGGATGGTCAACATCCCGATCTGGCGGTGGTATTCATTTCGTCTCACCACGCGCCGTCGTATTTCGTAGCACCAGAAGTACTCGCTGAAGCCCTTGGGGCGAAAGTGCTTATCGGCTGTTCAGCCGCGGGTGTTATTGGTGGTGGACAGGAAGTGGAACGCCGACCCGGGATTGCGATCTCGGCTGCTGTGTTACCGGGAGTTGAACTCGCCCCTTTTCATCTGAATCAAGATGAGCTGCCAAGTCCCGACGCCGGGCCTGAAGAGTGGCACGCATTGCTCGGGGTGCGACCCGAAGATTGCCCGGCAATCATGTTGCTACCCGATCCGTTCACTCTTCGTAGCGATCATCTGCTAGCCGGACTCGATTTCGCATATTCGGATGCCGTCAAAATCGGTGGACTCGCCAGTGGTGGCGGACAGCCGGGTGCCAACGCCCTGTTTATCAACGGTAAGTCTGTTCGATCGGGTGCCGTTGGTGTTGCATTCACAGGCGATCTCGCAGTTGAAACCGTAGTAGCCCAAGGATGTCGTCCTATCGGTGAACCGCTGGTTGTTACCGAGTCTGAGGGCAACGTTATATCCAAACTGGGCGACCAAACTCCGCTCGAAGTACTGCGCGATTTATTCGACGCTGCTGAGACGCGCGAAAAGCGCCTCATCCGCCGGTCTTTGCAAATCGGAATCATCATGGATCGTCTTGCGCAAGAACGAAGCGAAGGCGAATTCCTTATCAGGAATGTACTCGGAGCCGACGAAGAAGATGGCACGCTTGCGGTCGGCGAACTCGTTCAGGAAGGGCAGGTAGTCCAGTTCTTCGCTCGAGACGCCCAGGCAGCCGACGAAGATCTGCGCATGATGCTCGAGGAATACATCGATAATCTCGATGGCGATGTTCCCGCTTCCGCCCTGCTGTTCAGTTGTCTTGGACGAGGGCAGTACCTGTACGGGTCGCCTGACCACGACACGACGATGTTTACCGACATGGTGGCCGACATTCCGATTGCCGGGTTCTTCTCGAACGGCGAGATCGGACCAGTGGGCGATCAGACGTTCCTGCACGGATACTCGGCGAGCTTCGCGCTGTTCAGACAGCCTTCAAAGACGAAGCAGTAGCGGGCTGTCTGCTGGACTACGGCAGGAATTCGTTCAACTCGGCCGGGTCAGCAAGCGATAACGCCTTGATCACTGCGTGCGTCGAATCGCCTGACGACTCGATCAACCCGCCGGCTGGCGATGTTTCGTAGCAGCTAATCGCATAGTTGCCGAACGTAGCGACCTGCGCTCGACGATAGTCACGCCAGCACTCGTCGAACGAATAGTCACCTACGCCACCATCCTTGAGATTTTCCGCATAGCGCTCGACAAGACGACCCTCGTGCTCGGCAAGAATCTCGAACGGCACGGCAGTCATCATGAACTTGGCCAGATCGTTGGTGCCGCCTGAGAACGCAGGCAACTGCCAGTCGATAATCACTGGCTGAGTGCCATTCGAAGTCTGGCGGAGCAGTACGTTGCCCTGGTGGAAATCGTTGTGAGTCAGCGTGCTTGGCCGACTTCGCATGGAATCGCGCAGGTCAGTCAGGCGACTTCCCAGATACTCCCCAGCAACAACGAGACCGTCGGTCTTCTCGAAGCGATCATCCGTTTTGATCACATTCCAACCGATAGAAGAATCTACCGGGTTCTGGTTGAACAGGAACGCCCAGTCTCTATCGTGAAGCCAGAAAGCCTCACCAAGTGAGTCGTCTCGCCAGAATCGAGCATGATACTCGGCCATGAAATCGAGAGTCGATTTCGCGATTCCAAGATCGATCTTTGCGTATTTCTGGCCCTCAGGTAGCAAGCCGAGATCTTCGAAAACGAAGCCGACTGTCTTCTCCGCCTGATCCTCAACCGCGGCATACATTCGAGCTATCGATCCGCCGTAGTACGACTCAAGCAGTCGATAGCTGCCCAACTCAGCAACGTAAGGGCCATAATCTGCTTCTCGAATACGCACCACGCCGTCGACCGGAGGGATCTTCACGATCACCACGTCGGGGTGTTCAGGCGTACGAACGGAATACTCGATACGAACCCGAAACAGCTGTGAAAGATCAGGGTTATGCCCGGTCAACTCTTCCAGTTCGACATCAGAAATCTCGCACTTCCCTACGCCGCTTAAACGGGCAGCAAGCCAGTCCTCGGTTATCTCTTCGCGCCGGATCGGGATAGTCGACATGCCGAAAGTGTCACACCTCGCCCTTTGTGCGTCCACACGAACCAGTGCCCAGCCCGCTTCGTCCGGTACCATTTCGCCATAAATCAGCAGCACTCAACTGGAAGCGAATCAAAGAGGCGACATGAGCAGGTTTGAAGGTCAGGTAGCGATTATCACCGGCGGAGCACTTGGAATTGGCGGAGCAACCGCCAGAAAGCTGGCATCTGAAGGCGCGAAGGTGTTCATCGCCGATATCGACGACGTAGCGATCCGGAGGCACTGCAGCAGCCAGTCACGTCGATGTGTCGCAGAGCGAAGACATCGCACGCATGGTCAACGAAACGGTCGATATGTATGGTCGACTCGATATCCTCGTTCAAAATGCGTTCGGTGTCATGGCTGGCGAATCGAAGATTCATGGAACGGCACTGACCGTGGAAGAAGACGCATGGGACTACGGGATAGACGTGCTGCTCAAGGCGCTCTATCTGGGGGCCAAGCACGCCGTTCCTCACATGCGAGCAGCAGGCGGCGGCAACATCATCAACCTTGCGAGCGTCCACAGCTTTCTACAGGAACCCGGAATGCTCGTTTACGAGTCCGCAAAAGCAGGTGTTGTGGGCATGACTCGGCAGATGGCGACCGATTTTGGGCGAGACGGTATTGAGCGAAGGTATCGCGAAGATGTGGGAAGAAAATCCCGACGGGCTGAAATTCTTCGCTAATCAGTACCCTGTTGGTCGCACCGGAACGCCCGACGATATTGCCAACGGCATTGCGTTCCTGTGCTCCGAAGATGCGTCGTTTATCACCGGCCACACACTGGCTATCGACGGTGGCTTAACTATTCAACTCCAGGAACAGTTCGGTCTTGGTCAGGCAAAGTATCTCGAACAAAATCCGGGAGCACGATTGCCCGACCTTCACGGATAGGTGAAGCCAAATCAGCCTATGTAGCTGTCTTTGAAGGACATTTCACTAACGGATTTTCGGCTGTTGGCGAGGTTTTCTTTGACCATACGCTCGTGAAGATCTTCGTCGGTACCTCTTGTGCCGACCACAATGGCACAGACGGTCTCGAACTTGTCCCGCGGTACACCGGCAACATCGTAGGCGGCATCGAGGTCGATTCCGCCCATGCCCCGTGTGTTCAGGCCCATCCGGTTCGCCTGTAGCGCCAGCGACATCCAGGCAGCACCGGTGTCGAACTGGGCTGTGCGCATTTTTTTGCCCTCGTCGTTCACTGTTCGTGCGAACACCAGAATCATCATCGGTGCATCGGGGGCGTATCTCTTGTTGCCATCGCTCAGCAGCGAATTGAACTCTTCACGCTTTGGTCCATCGGTGGCGTAAACGAATACCCAAGGCTGGCTGTTGCTAGCAGAAGGTGCCCAGTGGGCTGCTTCGAACAACGAAGCAATTTCGTCTTCCGACAGTTTTTTATGGGTGAATGCTTTTGATGACCATCGTTCTGTAAACATCGGCTCGACCGATGCGTTTGCGACTCGAGAGTTTTTGTTGTCAGTAGTGGTCATGTGCCGGAGTTGTCCCTATGTGTAGCTATTCGCCTGAATACAGGCGTTAGATGCGGGCTCGCCAAGGTGCGATGCAAGGCCGATTGAGCGTTTCACAAACTATCGAGTTTGTTTACGAATATCCGTTGACGATAGATCGGAGCGAAATTCTGATTCGCTAAGCTCGGTGAACATGCTTCGGAATCTCGCGGGTACTTCGAATTCGATGTCGTGCAGCCCACGGAACTGGCTGTGATCGTCCACTCTTCCCACCACAACGAACCGGCAGCCGTTCTCGTGAATCAGATCCAGAGAATTTTCGACCGACGAGTGCGCCCCGGCGGTGTGGTCCGGGTAGTACCGCTTATCCATCAACCGAATATAGGTATCGAATCCGATCACGAAAGTTGCTCCGGGCAATATTGAAGATTTCTCGGTGAACCGCGGTGCGCTGGTGACGATCAGCGAGCTACCGTCGGCTGTAATCTGCGCAGCACGCTTTTCAAGTTCCTCTCGTGGAAGGATCGGTTTATCTACATTCACGATAGAGATTTCGTAGAAGGCGGGTTGATCCACCACGCTCGATGCGGCACTGAGCATGCTGCGGTGTCCATCGTGGAGCGGGTTGAATGATCCTGCCAGCACCAGCGGATGAGTCGGCAGCGATTCGCTCGCTGTGCCGTCTGGCAAGATTACGAGCGCACCGATTTCTTCTGCGTACAGTCGATCAAGTGATTTCATCAAATCGTTCCGTTTCAAAAACGTCTACGTCCAGCCGCTCTTCGATATTCAATACCTGTGCAATCGAGTTCATCACGATCACCGACACGATAGCGTCTTCTTGGGCACGGGTTCGGGTCTCTTTATCGAACCAGATCGACGCCCCACCCGAGCGCGTGCCATCGGTCCAGACAACGTGCGCCCTATCCTCGCCACGACGCACCCTATCTGTTGCCACCGCCGCCGTACAACCAACGCCGAACAACGGCTGGTCGCTGTCATCACCTTCGGCAAGGTGCCGGGCACGCTTCAAGGCTGCCTGCGCTATCAGTAGCGCCTCTTCTGCTGATACATGCTGCCCTGCCCGCACGCCTACATATTCGTCCAACGCACGCCGGGCATACGGGACCTGAGCTTCGAGAATCGTGCGAGATGTTCCGGGCTCGGCGAACAGATCGCTTATCGCCTGAACTCCAGACCCTGTTACTACCACGCAGCCGCGACCCGGAACGCCATGAAGTTTTTTTGCAAGTTCCTGGGGAGTCATTAGTTACTCCTCCATGAATCGTATATTTCAGGTCGCCTGAAATGCCTGAAGAAAGTCTCGGGCACGTGGCGCGCTGCTTCGAGGTCGGCTGAGTTTAGTTGGGCAATGACGATCTCTTCAGCCGCTCCATCGTTCGATTGGGTCATCACCTTGCCAGTGGGATCGCACACGAACGTCACGCCCGAGAAAACATGACCCGCTTCGTTGTCACCTACCTGATTGCAAATGGCTGCGAACACGGTGTTGTCGTAGGCCCTCGCCGGAACGTATCGCTCCCAGCGTGCTTGCTTTTCGGGGGCAGGTTCGACACCACCTGAGGCGTGGGGCATGAAGATCAGCTCGGCACCTTTGTCGGCGAGTGCTGCCGATACTTCCGGGAAGTGGGTGTCGTAGCAAATTTCGATCCCAAATCGGATTTTTGGATGATCGAAAATCGGTAGATCATCACCGTGTCGCCATGTACCAATTTCGGTGGTTGGTACGTGGGTTTTGCGGTATTTACCTTCGATTCCGTTTGGCGAGATGACTAGTTGAGTGTTGTAGACGATGCCCGACGAATCTCGTTCCAGCAGGCCTACGAGGAACCAGATGCCGTGACGTTTGCCAATGGCTTCCAGTCCGTCGGTTGCTGCGCTCGGAATTTCGATACCGGGCGGAATACGTGTGCCGTTCGCAGGCTCGCCTGAACGTTCACTGGTGTTGTATCCACTCACCGAAAGCTCAGGAAAGCAGGCGATATCCGCGCCCTGCCCAACCGCATCACCGAGTAGACGATCAATCGAGGCAAGATTGCCCTCGATATCGCCCACCACCGATGTCATCTGTATCGCCGCAATCTTCAGATTCTGCAATTTCCGCTCCGTGTGACCAGTCACATTTTGATATTCAAGCTGAATCGTACCTGAGATCGGGTGAGAGAAAATACCTACCGCAATGAAGTTTCATTTACGCACCCGCGTTTCAGGCGTATGTTTGCCGCACGCTAGCGATGACACCTGATGTAGGCGCTGCAGGCCAACGTGATTCGCACCAGTGAGGAACACTTCCAAACATGCTCGAACATTTTCATGTTGCTAAAGAAGATGAGGTCCGGGTCATGCCGGACGCCCTTCGAAAAACCGTAAACGAACTCTTTTTGAAGATCGGATTCTCTGAGCAGGACGCCTGGCAATCGACCGATGTTCTGCTGCTTTCCGACACCCGGGGAGTCGATACACACGGCGTTTCGAACATGATGCGTCGTTACATCGAAGGCGTGAACGACGGCCTCATCAACCCGACTCCAAAGTGGACGATCACCCGCGAAACCCCAACCACAGCCAACGTCAACTGCGACCGAGGACTCGGCATTGCGGTTATCCCGCAGGTGATGGAACTGGCGATTGAAAAGGCTAAAGACACTGGAATCGGCATGATTACGATGGGCAACGGTCGACACGCCGGGATGATCGCCTACCACGCCATGATGGCACTGCCTCACGACATGATCGGCTACGCAATAACAGCTGGCGGACAGAGCATGCCGCCAACGTTCGGTGCCGAGCCACGACTCGCTCCCAACCCACACGCATGGGCGATTCCGGCCGACAAAGAGCCGCCGTTCGTGCTCGATATTTCTTCGTCGTCAGTTGCAGCCAACAAGGTTCAGCTACTGCGCCGTATGAACTCGATGACCATCCCTGGAATGATGGCGGAACCCGACGGCACGCCCATCATGGACGAGCGTCCGGTTCCAGAAGAGACGATCGTGCTGCCAAACGGCGCGACCCGAGAGCTTGGATCGCACAAGGGCTACGGCCTCAGCGCCATCGCACAGGTCTTTGGAGGAATACTTTCAGACGGGGCTTTTGGTCCGTATCATAACGGCCACATGTCGCACTTCGTTGGCGTCTACTCGATCGAAGCTTTCACCGACGTCAAACGGTTCAAAAGCTCGATGGACGACTTTTTGAAATACCTGCGAGAAACCCCGCCGGCGCCGGGTCACGACCGCGTCTACTACGCCGGATTACCCGAACACGAAGAGTCGATCGACCGTCACGAACGCGGCATCCCGCTTCACCATGAGGTAGTCGAATGGTTCGACTCCGCCACCGCCGAATTCAACCTCGCCCCGCTGGAACGATAGGAATCTGAACCAAAATGCTTGAACACTTTCATGTTCCTGAAAAAGACCGAGTGATGATTCGCCGAGCGGATCTATTCAAAACCACCACAGATATTTTCGAAGCGATGGGGATGCCCCACGAAGATGCCGAGCTTGCAGCTGACGGTCTGGTTACAGCCGACATCCGAGGCTGCGAAACCCACGGCGTTTCCAACATGCTGCGGATTTACATACAGTTGTTCGCAGAAGGCAAGATCAACCCGACTCCCGACTGGAAAATCACACACGAAACGTCGGCTGTAGCAACTATCGACGCCGATAAATCACACGGTCTGGTGATGTGTCCGAAAGCAATGGATCTCGCAATCGAGAAGGCCAAGAAGGTCGGCATCGGTGCCGTGACAATCCACAACAGCAACCATGCCGGGATGATGGCCTACCACGCAATGCGAGCGATGCCGCACGACATGATCGGCTATGCGATCACGGGCGGAGGCGCGGTGATGGTGCCTACTTTCGGAGCCGAGCCAAGGGTGGGCGCCGTGCCGCACGCATGGGCGGTTCCTACCGACAAGATGCCGCCGTTTGTGCTCGATATTTCTTCGTCATCGGTGGCATCCAACAAAATTCAGCTGCTCAGGCGAACTGGCGCCCCCCTTCTTCCGGGTCTTATGGCCGACGAGGAAGGCACGCCGATCATGGAAGAGCAGGAAGATGTTCCGGACGGTGTGCGACTGCTTCCGTGGGGCTCGACCCGTGAACTTGGTTCGCACAAGGGCTACGGCATGGCGGTTGTCGGGCAGGTTTTCTCGGGGATTCTCTCGGCGGGTCTGTTCGGTGTGACCAATCCACCCGGCAACGGTTCGCAGTTCGTCGCGGCGTTCAGTATCGATGCGTTCAGGGATGTCGCCGAGTTCAAAAGTTCGGTGGACGAGTTTTTGACCTATCTGGCCGATACACCACCGGCTCCGGGTCACGATCGTGTTTACTACGCGGGTTTGCCCGAGCACGAAGAGACTATCGCCCGCGAACGAGACGGCATTCCGCTGCACCGAGAAGTTATCGAGTGGTTCGATTCGACCACCGACGAGTTGAAGCTGGATCCGATTGGGCGGATGGGCTAAGCGCCTAGGGCGTCGTTATCTCTCGACCGTAGTGGAGAGATTTTCGGTTGGGTTGGATTGCTGGGTGATGGTGGCGACGAGCGCGCGTCCCTACCCCAGATCCTTCGATTCCGATGACTCCACTCAGGACACGAGCAAAGAACTCGCAAGCCTAAATGGCTGTGGCTTCTTCTACTACCGCTTCCAGCTCTTCGAGTTCTTCGAAATCGGGCTCGAAATCGGGCTCGTCCATCTCGTCGACTACTGCCACAGGCTCAAGCTGCGGAGCCATTACAACGTCTTCGTCAAGAGTTTCAGGCCGGTCAATGGATCCATTTGATCGGATCGAGCGAGAGTTGATCGTGTAGCCGCAGGTAAGGCAGGCCAGGAACGATCCGAAATTGTCAGCGCCAAGCTGAACAGTTCCGTCTTTGCATCGCAGGCAAGATTTGAAATAGAGCATCGTTACGCCTCCACCTGTCACAGCGGACACCGTGACTTACTTGATGTTTCGTTATCTCGAACGGGCGACATCCTATCCGGTAACGGCTAAATCGTGCCTATGTGTGGTTTGTACGAGTTTCGGCGGTTTTTCGAGAGTTTCGGGGTTTTTCATAATTCGCTAAGTGGAATTCCGAATACCCGTGCAATTCGCTCGCAGTGCGCGCTGTGGGGCAGGAATATGCTTTGCGACAGAATTATCGGCCGACGCAGCGGTTGGTGAATCGGCACCCGAATTGGCGATCGGAACTGGGAGGCATAAATCGAATGGCAAGGCTCTACATCATCGGCGCAGGTACTCCAACGCCCACTCCCACCCGGTTCGGATCGGCGTACGTTCTCGTAATCGAGGGCGAGAAAATCATGATCGATTGTGGTCCGGCAACGACTCACAAGCTGGTGAAGGCCGGACTCTGGCCAACCGATATCGACTACATCTTCTTCACGCATCATCACTTCGACCACGATATCGACTACCCGTGCTTCCTGCTGACCCGCTTCGACCAGTCGATCGGCAAGGAGAACCAACTTCAGGTGTTTGGCCCAACGCTCACCGAGAAGATCACCGAGGGCGTAATTGGCGAAAACGGCATCTTCTCGCACGACTGGAAAGCGCGCATTTACCACCCACTTTCGCAGAAGGTCTACGTAAACCGTGGCGGCGTGCTTCCTCGACGAGCACCGAAGATTCTGGCGCGTGACGTTGGTGTTGGAACCGTGCACACATCTAACAAATTTGAAGTGACATCAGCTCTTGCCGAGCACGTTCAGCCGTATCTCGATTCGCTGGCTTACCGCATTGAAACGAAGTCGGGCAAGTCGGTTGTGTTCACTGGCGATACGCAGCCGTGCCAGTCCATCATTGATCTGGCGAAGGACGCCGATGTGATGTTGTGCATGTGCTGGGACGATCAGGAGGCCATGGACGCCGATGGCGAATCACCGGGTCAGTGCGGAACGACTGGTGCGGCGCAGATGGCTGAAGCGGCAGGTGTGAAGAAACTGATTCTTGTTCACATGGGCGCCAACATCTCGAAGCACGGTCCCCTCGAGAAGGGACTCGGCGATATTCGAGAGGTCTATAACGGCCAGGTCATCTACGCCGAAGAACTAATGTCGATCGAGGTTTAGCCGCCAGTGGCGGGTTTTCTTTGGGTGTTGCTCCGTTTGGTCGGACTGTTGCTACGCAACGATTTGGATTGTTTGAGCATCGAATAGCCAATGCCAACTGAACTACTGCTTGCTGCCCCACTCACTGTCGTTTCGTATTTGATCGGCGGGATTCCTGCCGCGTATTTGGGCACTCGGCTCACGCAGCGGTCTATCTCTGGCTCGATATCGACAGCAGCTACGGAATCGGCCTGCTTTTCGGCCTGATTCACTTCGGTGCAACGGGTATCTTCTTCGGAATGCTCGCACCATCAACTCATCGAGGTATCCGTGACGGAGTAGTGGAAGCTCCCGGCTACTTCGCCCTCAAACTGGGCGGAATGACCGCTATGGGCGCCCTGCTGGTTCACCTACTCTACGGACTCATAGTCGGTGGACTATACAAGTCGTTCTCGTAAAAACAGCCCGAATTCCTTAAGCAATAAACGCCCGGTTCCTGGCAATTCAGGAATCGGGCGTTTTTATGTTTCGTTATCTTCTTTTTGGGATTCCCAGCGCACGACCGGGCGTTTTTAGTGACTTCAGGTGGCGTGGCCGTAGAGTTGGGCTCTTACGGACAGCCATTTGAAGAAGAGGAATTTCTTCTGCTCGATGAGGACCGCGACAGCACGGGAGGCAAGGTTCTTAGAGATCAGAATCTCGACGCCCTTGTCTTTAACTCTCTGGTAAGCCGATATGTTGGCTTTCTTTGCATAAGTGTCGACCGACACCGAGGCGTGACCACCTCAGCCGAGTGAGGAGAGATAGTCGAGAGCGACGGGTCTTTCCCTGCGATCAAGGTAGGAGCGGGCGTCGTCTGTTATCAGAAGCTGCAAATTATTCCTCACGGAACGGAACCGAGCCGACTGCAAGTACGCTGGCGACCACAACCCTTCGATACTACCGGCTCCCCGAAAGATTCAGCAAGCGTTGGCGGTTGATGTGCACTGTGCTCTGCCCTAAGTAAGCTCTCGCTTCATCTGCGCCAGACCCATGGGGCCAAGACTTAGCGCCCTGTTGTGCCACTCCTTCAGGTCGAAATCAGCGCCCGCCGACTGCTTTGCCGATTCCCGCGCCTCAAGCCAAACCCGCTCGCCAACTTTGTAGCTGATCGCCTGACCCGGTATGCCCAGATACCGATCCACTTCTGAAGCAACAAAATCGGCAGGAAAGTGCACACGTTCCCGCATGAACTCAAGTGCAAGATCACCGTTCCAAACTTCGCCGGGACGAAACTCTGAATGCTTTGGGATTTTTAGGCCCAGGTGCATCCCAATATCAACAATCACACGAACACTTCGCAATGCCTGCGCATCGAGCATGCCCATGTAGTAGTCGGGATTCTCAAGATACCCAAGCTCGCCCATCAAGCGCTCGGCGTACAGAGCCCAACCCTCGGCGTGCCCCGAAGTTCCCGCCAATAAACGCTGAAACCTCGAAAGTTCGTCGGTCATAGCCACGTTGGTTGCGATCTGGAAGTGATGACCGGGGACGCCTTCGTGGTAGGCGATAGAGACTTCGCGCCAGATCGGAAACTCCGTCTTACCGCCGGTCGGATACCACGTTCGACCTGGACGAGAGAAATCCTCTGAAGGCCCGGTGTAGTACATAGCCAGCGCCCCACCCGGGGGTGAGATCAGCGCTTCGATTTTGCGCACCGGATCGAGGATATCGAAGTGAACACCGTCCAACTCCTCGATCGTTTTGTCTTGAAGATCCTGCATCCACTGACGAAACTCATCTTCGCCCTTGACCATCTTCGCGGGGTCGGTCTCGAGAATCTCGACAGCCTCACCTATTGAAGCGCCCGGCTTGATTAGCTCCGCGGTTTTGGTCATCTCAGATCTCACCCACGCCAGCTGTTCCCAGCCCCAATCGTAGGTCTCTTCAGGGTCGATCTCGGCACCCATATAAACTTTAGCCGAAAGTGCGTAACGGTCACGCCCAACACCGTCGACCGAAGTCGCATCGGGCAAATAAGTTTTACGGAGATAGTCGCCCATCTGGTCGTAAGCTTCGGTCGCTGAAGCGGCAGCGTCTTCTATGCGGGAACTCAGCGAATCGTCGTTGATATCGGAGGAAGCTAACGCGTTTACGAGCGAATCGAAGAAGGGCGAGTTGTCTCCCCCACCAGCCCAAACCTCGCACTGTTCCGCGCAGCCGTTGACCTGCCGTTCGGAGGTAACCAGCCCCTCAGACCGACCGATGTCAAGCGTCTGCCGATAGCCCGCCAGCGACTCGCCGATCTTCTCCATCCGAGAAGCGATGTTCTCCCACCCCTCAACTGAATCCTGTGGCATGAGATCGAAAATTGACCGCACGCTCTGCACCGGAGAAAACAACACGTTCATGTCGCGAAGATGCTCACGAGACTCGAACTGTTCGACCGACAAAACCGCTTCATCAATGAACGTGTCCTTGCACATGCGCTCGCGATCGTTTATCGGCTCTGCAGCCTCCATCGCCTTTAGAGCAGCCCGTGTTTCCTCGTGAAACGCCGCTTGGGCTTCAGGCGAATAGTCGGCCATCAGGTGATCGAAGCCGGGCACACCCATGTGGGTTGCAGACAACGGGTGATGCTTCGCCACGGTACCGATAAACCCGTCAGCGATCTCAAATACTCCAGTCATGTAAAAATCCTCTTCGTGTTCGTGAATTTGAAATCGCCGTTAGTCGACTCGCCTGTAAAGGAATCCGCCAAGCCTGAACGACTCGGCCTTCCCATCGTCGTTTAGGGAAAACTCAGCCAGTTCCCCGGCTCCGCGTCCGCCAACTACGCGGAACGAAGAAGGGGCGTTCACAGAAGGATCGGACTGCAATCCGCCAGGTCCATGCAAGCCGTAATCGCCGCCCTTAGGAGCACCTAGCGCAAGACCGGATTCTCCAAACACGACATCGGCGTACGTGCCCGGTTCGGCCCAGTACCTACCAACAAACGGGGCGGCATCGGCTTCACCAACCGTCACAAGATTTGACTCGACCGCCTCTTCAACGAAACCTAGTTTTCGTATCACCATCTCGGCGATATCTTCTGCCAGAACATAAGGCGTCGGATTCGGCCAGATATTTGCCAACACTATGACGCCGGTCTGGGCTTTGATGCTGAACACCATGTTCGAAGCGAACCCCTGTATGCCTCCACCATGATTGTGGAATACCAGATCGTCGCGCCGGTTCATTCGC
>LWDU01034375.1_pt1 | contig 18756 bp, 15 predicted proteins | sample 727161 | NCBI WGS metagenome assembly LWDU01 (sample SAMN04566230, study PRJNA314399) | hydrothermal vent metagenome | isolation source: deep sea hydrothermal plume seawater | place: Mexico: Gulf of California, Guaymas Basin | collected 2004-07-11
TTGTTTTTCTTCCTGAAAGATCTTGATGAGCTATGGAAGCATCTTCCAACGAATACTTTTGATTAATATTAATTTTTAGAACGCCTTTATTAATTAAATCAAATAATTGTTTTGAATTTTTTTGTCTTTCAATAGGGTTTTTTGTATATGTCAATAATGAACCAGTAGCAATAGATCCAGAGATAGGCCTAATAATAGAAACATCCACAGGCTCTATAGGTCCTGATGAAAAACCATAACAAACAAGTCTACCCCTTTCAGCTAGAGATGATAAGCCCTTACTAAAAGTATCCTTACCTATGGCATCATATATTACATCTACTCCTCTATCTTCAGTTATATCTTTTACTTTAGTTGAAAAATCTTCCTTAGAATAAAGTATAGTATGGTCACACCCATATTTTAAAGCATAATCAGATTTTTCTTCAGTCCCAACTGTACCAATTACTCTTGCACCAATATGTTTTGCCCATTGACACAATATTAATCCTACTCCACCTGCAGCTGCATGAATAAGCACAGTTTGTCCAGCTTTTAAATTCCATGATTCATGTAATAAATATTGTGCTGTGAGTCCTTGAAGTGTAGATGCTGCAGCAACATCTAGCGAAGTATTTTCATCCAATAGTATTAATTTATTAGCATCAATTAGCATTCTTTCAGAATATGAACCTATAACCATACAATGTGAAACTTTATCACCAATACTTATATCTCTAACATCTTCACCTATAGCTTCCACAATCCCAGCTGCTTCCATACCTAATGTTGCAGGAAACTCTTTAAACGCTATAGGATGTTTTCCACTTCTTTGCATTATATCAATATAATTTAATCCTATAGCTTCATGCTTTATCAGAACTTGTCCTTTGGCAGGATTATCTATAATAACATCTCTATATTTCATTTCTTCAGTATCACCTACTTGATCAATTTGAATTGCTTTGCATTGCATATCTTATTTTCCTAACTATAAATTAATTTATAAAACTAAGTCTGTTTCTGGATCAATAAAATGGACCTTTAAGCTATCAAAATATAATTTTATATTTGCACCATTTTGTATAGATTGATCTGGAGAAACCTTTCCACAAACCTGAGCATTATTAATTGAAAAATAAACCATAGTTTCCATACCTAATGGTTCCACTATATCAAGTTTAGCATCAATTTTTAATGAACTTTTTTGTTTTATTTCTGTTATATATTCTGGTCTAATGCCTAAAGTAATAGTTTGATTAATATATTGAGAAAGTATTTTTTCTTTTTGTTTTGGTATTATAAATTCTAAATCTGAATTTAACTTAGCAATAAACCTCTTAGTTTTTTTTTCAATTTTACATGAAATAAAATTCATTGTCGGCGAACCTATAAAACCAGCTACAAATCCTGTCACAGGCTTATTATAAATTTCATCGGGAGTTCCTATTTGTTCAATTTTACCACTCTTCATGACAACAACTCTATCTGCCAATGTCATTGCCTCTACCTGATCATGTGTCACATATATAGTCGTTGTGTTTAAATGCTGATGCACTCTTTTAATTTCTATTCGCATCTGTCCACGCATTTTAGCATCTAAATTACTTAATGGTTCATCAAATAAAAATACTTTGGGGTTTCTAACAATAGCTCTGCCCATAGCAACTCTTTGCCTTTGTCCTCCAGATAATTGTTTTGGCCGTCTATCCAATAACTCAGATATATCTAAAACTTTAGCAGCTTCTTCCACTCTAAGTTTAATATCATTTTTACTAAATTTTCTTAACCTTAAACCAAAAGACATGTTTTCAAATACAGTCATGTGAGGATAAAGTGCATAACTTTGAAATACCATAGCTATATCTCTATCCTTAGGAGGAATATCATTTACCTTATTATCTTCTATAAAAATTTCTCCTTTAGTAACATCTTCTAAGCCAGCTATCATTCTTAACACAGTACTTTTACCACATCCGGAGGGACCAACTAGTATTACAAATTCTTTATCTTTAATTGATAAATCAATTCCACTAACAGCCTCTGTTCTATCAAAAATTTTATATAAATTTTTTATTAATACTTCTGCCATACTATTACCCTTTGGTTGCACCTGAAGTTAGACCAGCAATATAATAATCCATCAGAAACGCATATATTATAACTGGAGGTGCGGCTGCTAGAAGTGCACCTGACATTAGTGATCCCCAATTAAAAACATCTCCTTTAATTAACGTGGTTACAGTTCCTACAGTCAACACCATTTCACTTTCACTATATATAAATGCTAATGGATAAAGAAAACCCGCCCAAGAAACAGTAAAAGCAAATATTGTAGCCGCAATTAAACCAGGCATAGCAACAGGTATAAAAACTTTCAGCAGCATTTGCATGTGATTAGCGCCATCTATTAATGCGGCTTCATCAATTTCTTTAGGTATAGAAGAAAAGTATCCAATCATAAGCCACGTACAAAAAGGCACACTTAATGTTGGATACACTAATACTAATACCCAATAACTATTTAAAAGTCCTAACCATCCCACAATTTTAAAAAGTGGAATAAATAATAACGTTTCTGGTACTAAATATGTAAGAAATATTCCAGTTGCTAAAACTCCCGACCCCCAAAATTTTAATCTAGATAAAGAATACGCTGCTAAAACACTAATAATCATAGTAATAATTACTACACACACTGTAACTATAATTGTGTTTTTAAAAAAAGTTAAAAATGGAGTCTCAGTAAATAAATAAATATAATGTTTTAATGTAACTCCCTGTTCTATTAACCATGGGTTAGAGGCCATTTCAGCTATTTCTTTATTGGTCTTTAAAGAGGTTATAAGCATGTAATACGGAGGAAATAAAAAGAAAATTACAAAAATAATTAAGCTAGTATATGCTGCAATTAATGCCCATCGTCTATTAGCATGCATACTATTCTTAATATTTAAAATATTGTTTTTTATTTTAAACCTCCATAGCTCTTTTTCTTACATTTCTTAAAATAATAAATGCAAGAACCGCCAATATAGGAAACATGAAAAGTGATACTGAGGCACCTAATGGAATATCTCCAGATTCAATTCCAACTCTAAAGGCATATGTTGCAAATAAATGTGTTGTATCTATTGGTCCACCTCTAGTTAAAACTCTTACAATATCAAAATTTGCAAACGTAACTATTATTGAGAATAAAATTGTAATAGAAATAATATTTTTCATCATAGGTATAGTTATATAATATAACTTTTGTCTATAATTTGCCCCATCAATTGAAGCGGCCTCATATAAATCTTCAGGAATAGACTTTAAAGCAGCTAGATACATAATCAAAAAAAATGGAGCCCCTACCCAAATATTTACTAATATGATTGAAAACCTTGCCCAAAAAGTTTCACTTAACCAGGGAATAGCAGGAAGAGAGATTTCCTTTAAAAACCAATTAAGCGCACTATAAGTAGGTTCAAATAACCACCACCATCCAAGGGTTGATAATGCGGGAGGAATTACCCAAGGAATCAATAACATCCCTCTCCATTTTCGCTGTCCTTTACTCGGTATAGCATTGATAGAATGCGCAGCAATAAAACCTATCAGTGCTTTAAAAAAAACAGCTACTAATGCAAAAAATATTGATTGTTGAACAACTAGCCAAAACGTCTCTCTTTTGAACAAAAATAAATAATTTCCAATACCCACAAATTTTGTCTCAGCTTTATTTAGCATCGATAAAAATATAGAATATATAAAAGGGTATATTATAAGGCATACAACCATAAGGATTAGTGGTAAGCACATAAAAAATGCTATACGAGGTTTTTGCCTTAACCAAAGATATATTGAACTATTTTTCATTATCTACGCATAACACCTTCTAACTCATTTTCCGCCCATTTTATTGCTTTTTCAAATGAATGTCCTTTAGACGTTACGCGTGCTGTTAAATTTGATATTATATATTGTGTCGTTATTTGTGATGCAATTTCTGGTGGTGCAGGGTATCCTACTGCCACGGGTATTTCATCTCCCCTCATAGGGTAATTATATAAAACCCCATCTGGAGGACTAGCTTCAATCCATGTATTATTTGCATTAAAATGAGATATAATTAAGGGGATATCATATCCTTGAGAAGCTTTAACACATGCATCTACAACCGGACGTTCAGCTATATATCTTAATAAATCCTTAGCAGCAGACTTATTTTCAGCAAAATCCCATAAACCCCAAAATTGAGAATTATCTGGACGATATCGGCCCTTAGGCCCCCTAGGCACATCATGATGCCACAATTTTTTAGCAATCTTAGGGTTATCACGCTTAGCTACGGCCCAAGCACTGGCAGGATTAAATATTGCAGACCCTTCTCCAGATATTATCCAACGGTTATTACTTGAATCATCCCATGCATACACACTTTTAGGCATAAATTGTGTTAATTGACTCAAATACTCTAACACTTGCCTGACTTCATCAGAATCTACCGTGATGTCTCCATCCTTATTTACAAGTTCTGCACCATATGACGTAAATAAAGCACCAAGCCAACGACTATCTGCAGTAGCTCCAATTGTAGCACCAAAAGGTTTTCCTGCTTTATATAATTTTTCTGCTGCTATTAAAAATGTATCCCAATTCCAATCATTAATAAGATTAGCATCTCTATTTTCATTTGCAGGAAACATTGCTTGTAGATCTATTCCTGCATGTTCTTTAAATAAGTCAAAACGTGAAACCATAGCGTCAAAAAAAGAACCTGTAGGTGCAGGGGTCCCTCTCCAATGACCCTCTAAATATGCATAAAATTTAGCTGAATCTAATAATGGCCCATGTTTAGCAATAATATCTTCAACCACATCATCTAATGGTTCCAACCTATGCTTAAACATAGAGGGAAACCAAGTAGGCAAAGAAAAAACATCATGGCCAGTTTTCGCGCGTGATTCCGCTTGAGCCGTGAGTAATAATTTATTTCCTATAGATGTAATAAAATCTACTTTAACTTCAACGCCATTTTTCTCACCCCAAGATACAAGAATATTTTCAAGCACATCATTAGCACCAGGTATCCAATGATCCCAAATTCCCAATAATAGCCTGCCAGCAGAATGTGAAGTTTTTACGTACGGAGCAGCTATTGCATAACCACTAGTTGCACTTAAACCTTTTAAAAATTTTCTTCTATGTAAATTACTTTTTTTCAAATTTAAGCTCCTCCATTTTAGATTAATCTAATATATAATTTTGTTATTTAAGTTATTGAGTTTAATAATACTTTAATACAATATACAAATTATTTTTAATATAAAATGGAGTAGGTAATGAATAAAATTGAAGGAGGGTGTCTATGTGGCAATATAAAATACTTTAGTAAATCAGATCCTTTATTTACTACCATATGTCATTGTTCGCATTGTCAAAAACAAACTGGAACAGCTTTCTCTATAATAGTAGGTATAGACAGAAAATCATTACATATTAATGGCGAATTAAAATGTTTTAAAGATATTGGAAATAGTGGAAAACCTGTGTATAGAAAATTCTGTGGCAATTGTGGCTCTCCAATTATTAGTGATGTAAGTACTGCGCCTAATTTACTATTTATTAAAGCTGGGACACTAAATACTATAAAATTTCTTAGACCAACAAAAGAAATATGGACGGATCATAAACTAGATTGCGTAACTATAAATGGAATTAAAGAAAAACATAATACAGATGGAAAATAAAAAATGAATCTTAGCAAATATATCTATTTAATAATTACTTTTATTTTTATAGGTAATATAAATATTACTACTGCAAATGAAGAGTTAATCCCACTTAAAGATTTATTAAAGCAGCAAAATCTTAGATCTCCAATTGGCAAATTAAATTATCTTGCTGACTTTTCTTTACAATGTGGAAGTTTGTTTCAAGCTATCAACGAAGTAATGCCAAATAATAATATATTAATTGCATCAATAAACCTTCATGAAGGGGCAATCATAACTAAAATTATGATAAAAAAAACTGAACAAAGAAAAATTAAAAAAGAAATTGAAAATAGAAAAACATATTTAAAGAATAAATATGCTGAGTTATTAAATAAAAATAAAAATATTAATGGGGACTATATTAAAGGATCTGAATCTCTTTCTAATGACGAAATAATGTGTAAAAAATTTGTACCTCGGTTTTATAAATTTTTAAAAAGCAATAGCTTTACTATTAAAAAATAATTTCGATTAAGAATGGACCATCTTTTTTTATTCCAACGTCTAGTGCTTTTAAAAGATTATCACAATCATTAACTTGTAATGATTCAACTCCCATACCTTTTGCCACATTTACCCAATCTATATAAGGTCTATCTAAAGTTAGCATATCTACTGCTCTAGGCCCTGGATTTTGTACGCCAACATTTGTAAGTTCTCCACGTAAAATTTCATATGTACGATTAGCAAATATTAAAATAGTAATATCTAAATTTTCTCTAGCCATAGTCCATAAAGACTGCACCGTATACATACCACTTCCATCGCCTTCAAGTAAAATTACTTTTCTTTCTGGGCACGCTATTGCAGCACCTATTGATACAGGCATACCATACCCTATAGACCCTCCTCTATTATTTAACCAATCATGAGGTGGTGATCCAGCGGTAGCTGGAAAAAAATCTCTACCCGTTGTGACTGATTCATCAACTACTATAGCATTCTCTGGAAGCGTTGCTCCTATTGCCATCGCTAATTTTTTTTTACTTATATTTCCACTAGGACGGTCTGGTCTTTTTGATACAGCTACATGGTTAGGCACTGCATTTATTGCTCCTAATTCAATTGCTAGATCAGTCAACGCGGAAACTATATCTTCTTCTACTTCTACTAACTTAGATATAGGTGCATCCTCTTTATATAATAAACTAGGTTTATCCGGGTATCCAAAAAATGCCACGGGAGGCTTAGCTGCTACTAGTATTAATTGTCCTGCTTTTTCTAACATAGATAATGCTCTATCCACTACACCTGCACCAGGAATTCTTAGCATATTTAATCTGCCTGCCCCTCTAGATAAACGAGCATTTGCAGCTTCTGTAATTATACCACATCCTGTTTTAGCTGCAATTTTTCCTGCTAATAAAGTTGCTTCTTCTGTCAATGCCCCTCCACCTAAAAGAAGTGTTGATTTCACTCCATTTGTCAAAACATTAGCAATTTTTTTAATAGTAATTTCATCCACTTTACTTCTAGTCGCTTTAGCTTTTGCAGTAATTATTGGGCCACCATCACCCCATGCCGTATCCGCAGGTAAAATTAAAGATGCAATTTTTCCCGGCGCTATATTAGCATTCTCAATGGCTTCAGCACCATCTTTAGATAAATCCATAGAATTTTTAGAAGTCTTTACCCAGTCTGACATTGGTCGCGCTATTGCTTCGATATCTGATGTCAAAGGAGATTCAAGTTGAAGGTGCTGCAATGTATGTTGCCCTATAATATTTACCATACCTGAGTTAGCTTTTTTAGCATTATGAATATTAGCTAAACCATTAGCCAACCCTGGACCTAAATGTAGTAAAGTAGATGCAGGGTTACCTTTCATACGGTAATACCCATCTGCTGCCCCTGTCAAAACGCCTTCAAATAATCCTAAAACACAACGTATTCCTGGAACTTTGTCTAATGCTGCAACAAAATGCATTTCTGATGTACCTGGGTTTGCAAAACATACGTTTACATCATTATGTACCAATGTTTGCACAAGACTTTCAGCACCATTTATTTTTGATTTATTATTCATAATTAAATAATTTTATCCATATTAATAATTTTAAAAACTATTATTTTTATTTTTATTCTCAATTTTATTTAAGTCTAATTCTTAGAAAAAGAGCTACATTTCATAAAACAATATTTCACAGATTCCCAATTTAATTTCCATTTATTTCTCTACTTAAAATGTTTACTACAGTTAGTATAAAATTTTCAGGTAAGTGTTGCTTCTTTACTTCTTAAACCAAAATAAATAATATAATATTTAATTTTTAACATCAAAGATTTCTCTTTTTGAAGCTTGCGTTAAGAGCGCAGAATCTGCAGAAATAGTCCCGAGATTGTATCCTATATCAAATCTTTCCTTAACACTCTTTCCATTTGGACAGTGGATGCCTGCTTTAATATTTTTCTTTTTACAAGTTTCGACAATATAACTTATACAGTCTTCTACTTCTTTTTCATAAACTCCAGGTAAATAACCCATAGTAATAGCTAAATCACTTGGCCCTACATAAACTGCATCTAATTCTTCTACAGATAGTATTTTATCTAAATTATCTACTGCTTCAGATGTTTCTATCATAGCAAAATTAAGTAGAGTATTATCTGCATACTTCAAATAATCATCCCCACCATAAATTTTCGCTCTAGCTGGCCCAAAACTCCTATTACCTCTAGGTGCATACCTGCAAGCTGAAACAAATTTTTCACACTCCTCTTTTGTATTTACCATAGGACAAATAATTCCATAAGCCCCTGCATCTAAGCAGCGCATTACCATACTAGGATCATTCCATGGAACCCTTACCATGGGAGTAATATTATATCCGGAAACCGCCTGAAGCATCTCTACAACTTTTTGATAACCAACTAAGCCATGTTGCATGTCCATAGTGACACTATCAAAACCTGATGCAGCCAGAATTTCCGCACTAAAAGTGTTAGCGATTGAAGCCCAACCATTTACTACTGGTTGATTATTATCCCATAATTGTTTGATACCGTTGGCTCTCATCAAATAAATCCTCCCCTTTAAATTTAAAAAAGTAGACTAGCACAACAAAATATTATGTTCCACAAAATGTTTTTGTAACCACTTGAGATGGAGCAGGAGAATTTTGATATCTGATATGGGTATTCTGGTCATCAAAAGGTGTTGCAAGAATTTCGTTTAATAAATTAAATAAAGAAAAATCTCCATCCAAAGCCTTATTTATCATTTCTTCTATTCTATGATTTCTTGGGATATATGCAGGATTTATATTTCTTATAAAATTGAATATATGCTCTTTATCTTCCTTTTCAAAAGATAAACGTGATTTCCAATCACCAAGCCAATTATTAATATCGTTAGGCTTTGAAAAATTTTTTCTAAATTTTTTAAAATTATTTTCATTATTATCCATAACTAAAGAGCATAAGTCTCTAAAAGTTAAAGTAAAATCTGTTTCATTATTTTCCATTATTAACAATAAATTATTAATAAGTTTTTCATCCATCTCTTTAACTGTTTTTAATCCTAATTTGTTTCTAAATAATTTTAACCACTGTGCTTTATATAAATCAGGAAATTCATCAACAGCATTTTGCGCTAACGTTATAGATTGTTTTTCATCATCTTGAATTAATGGAAGTAAAGAAGAAGCTAAGCATGCTAAATTCCAACGTATAATTTCAGGTTGATTCTTATATGCATATCGTCCTGTTTGGTCAATAGAGCTAAATACTTTATTAGAATTATATTCATCTAGAAATGCACACGGTCCATAATCTATTGTTTCACCATAAATTGATGTATTATCAGTATTCATTACTCCATGAATAAACCCTACAGACATCCATTTTGCAATAAGAGCAGCCTGACGTTTAATAATTTCTTTCAGCAAATTTATATAAGGATTCTTCTTATTTTTACAATAAGGATAGTGTCTTTCAATTACGTAATCAGCTAAAATTTTTAAAGATTGACTATCCTGTCTTGCAGCAAAATATTGAAATGTTCCGACTCTAATATGACTATGAGCTACTCTTGTAAGTATTGCGCTGGGTAATTCATGGTCTCTATATATGTATTCTCCTGTAGACACAACAGAAAGTGCTCGCGTTGTTGGTATATTCAAATTTTCCATAGCTTCGCTGACTACATATTCTCTTAATATCGGTCCTAACCATGCACGACCATCCCCCATACGAGAAAATGGCGTCGGACCACTTCCTTTAAGTTGTATATCTCGTCTATTCCCTTCAAAATCAATTACTTCTCCTAATAGAATAGCCCTTCCATCTCCTAATTGAGGAACCCAATGACCAAATTGATGTCCAGCATAAGCCATAGAGATAGGATTAGAACCATTAAATAATACATTTCCTGAAAAATACTTATGACAGTCAATAGATTTTAAATTCATTCTTAAATGATTGGCCAAAGATTCATTTAATTTTATTAAATTTGGTGTTTTTACAGGAGTGGGTTTTACCTTTGCATAAAATTTTTCTGGTAAACGCGAAAAACTATTATCAAATTTAACCACTTCTAAATTTTCTAGAATTGTTTCCAATATTTTCTCATCTCATAAAATAATTATAAATAATTCTACTTTTTTATAAATAATATTCTATGTTATAGATGTTATTTATAAAACGCTAGATGCACTTTATAATATTATATATATTAGTTAATATTATGTTATTTAGTAAGAGATAATGAAATTTATAATATTGATAAGCCTATGCAAAAAAATGATTTACTAAAAAGATTTATTAAAACTCGAAAAAACACCATTACAATATGTCAAAGACTAGAAACTGAAGACTATGTTGTGCAACCTAGTGAAGAAGTAAGTCCTATTAAATGGCATTTAGGCCATACCTCATGGTTTTTTGAAGAAATAATACTATTAAAATTTAATAAAAAATTAATACGCTATAAGGAACAATATAATATTATATTTAATTCCTACTATAAATCCGCAGGACAGCATTGGAAACAAAATTTAAGAGGTCAACTTTCTCGTCCGACGGTTAAAGAAGTTATTAAGTATAGAAAACATGTGAACCAAGAGATCAAAAATCTTCTTCAATCCTCTGACAATAATAAAAAAATAAATTTTTTAATTGAATTAGGAATTAATCATGAAGAACAACACCAAGAATTAATTTATATGGATATTAAATTTATATTTAATACTAATCCTCAAAAAATAAGCTACGTAAATACCAAACTACCAATAAAAAAAAATAAAACTAAAGAATGGGAAACTTATAATGAAGGTATATACTTTATCGGAAACGATAACAAAAAATTTTCATATGACAATGAAAAACCTCTGCATAAAGTTTATGTTCACCCTTTTAAAATTCAGAAACAATTTATCAGCAATGAAGACTATATAAGTTTTATCGAGGACAAAGGTTATTCTAAGCCAAATATTTGGTTAAGTAGAGGATGGAATTGGATTAATGATAAAAAAGTTTTATGTCCAGAATATTGGTATAATATAAACAATAAATGGTTTGAATATACCTTACATGGGTTACTCCCTCTTGATATGAATGCTCCAGTAGCACATATAAGTTATTATGAAGCATCAGCGTATGCTAAATGGAAAAATAGTCGCCTACCTACAGAAGATGAATCAGAAATATATTTAAAAGCTATAAAAACAAATAATGGAAAATATAATTTAGACATATACCATCCATATGATGTAAATATTATTTCTAATAATTTATGGTGGTGGACAAAAAGTCACTATTCATCTTATCCAGGATATATTCCTTATCATACTGATATTCAAGAATACAATGAAAAGTTTATGTGCGGACAATTTGTTCTTAAAGGTGGATGTATAATAACACCAATAAATCATCATAGAAATTCATATAGAAATTTTTACGAGCCACATCAACGTTGGATGTTTTCAGGAATAAGATTAGCAAGAGGTTTAAAATGAAAATTACAAAGTTATATTTATTAAATAAAAAAAAAATACAAGACATCAAAACTTCATTTGCTAAAGACATAGATAAAGGATTAAGTTCAAAAAATAAAACCATATCCTCAAAATATTTTTATGATGATAAAGGCTCTAATATATTTCAAAAAATTACAAAACATCCAGATTATTATCCAACTAAAAAAGAAATTGAAATACTTTATTTAATCCAAAATAAACTACCTCATCTTATTAAATTAGAAGAAATTGATATTATAGAACTAGGACCCGGAGATGGAACAAAAAGCAAAATTATAATAGATGGGTTCCTTAAAAATAATTATAAAGTTAATTATTATCCAATTGATATATCTAAAAAGGCACTTCAACTTTTAAGTAATAATTTTGCGCCTAATAAAAATTTGTTGATTCATGGAATAATAGGTGAATATTTAGATGGTCTAAAATTTATTAAAAAAGAATCTAAAAATAAGCAGTTAGTTTTATTTTTAGGCTCAAGTATTGGCAATTTTGATAGAAAACAATCTAAGAAATTTTTAAAAGCTATTTATAAAAACATAAATAATAATAGTTATGTACTAATTGGCTTTGATCTTAAGAAAAATATTTCTACATTAAACAATGCCTATAATGACTCAAGCGGATTAACAAAAAAATTTAATTTGAACTTATTAAATAGAATTAATAATGACTTAAAAGGAAATTTTAAATTAAAAAATTTTATACATTTTGGAAGCTATAATCCATTATTAGGGGCAATGGAAAGCTATCTAATTTCTTTAATAAAACAAAGTATACATATTAAAAAACTTAATAAAAATTTTGAATTTGATACATTTGAACCAATTCATTTAGAATTTTCTTTTAAATATTCAAAAAGTGATATTCTAGACATAGCTAAAAGCTCTAATTTTAAAATCACAAAAATTTATACAGATTCTAAAAATTATTTTATAGATTCTCTATGGAAGAAAGCTAGTTAAAACTAGATAAATATATATTTTTAAATTTTACTCCTATCAATAACAATTCATCTAATACTTTATTAATTTCTTCTACTCGATCATAAATCCAGCTCCCAGGAGGAAAAGTATCTAATGCTGATGAACAAAGATAATATATATGTACATTTTTTTTACTTTCAATTGATAATAATGAATCTGGTACAGCATTCCACCATAATGAACAATCTTCCTTATATCTAATATTACCGTTCCCATGAGAATAAATTATTATTATTGCATTATCTGGATCATCAATAAGTATTTTAGGTACCACGCCACTATAAAATTGTGAGATTGGTTTTAAATTTTTAGTATCTCCAATAAAACCTGTAAAATTTGCACTCACCGTAGGTGTACAAAATTATAATAATAAACTTAAATAATATTTAGGAAGCACTTTCATAAAAAATATTCTAAAATAATTAACATTAATAATATAGATTAGTATCATTTAATTTAGTAATATTATTTTTTGTAATCAAGGAATAAATATGTCTCAGCAGAAAAATAAATATGATTTAATTATAATAGGTGCAGGCTTTGCCGGAATGTATAGTCTATATAAAGCTAAATTAGCTCAGATAAATGTGCTGGTTATAGAAAAAGCTTCTGGAGTAGGGGGTACTTGGTATTGGAATAGATATCCAGGTGCAAGATGCGACGTAGAAAGCATGCAATATTCATATCAATTCTCTAAAGAACTACAAGATGAATGGGAATGGACAGAAAAATATGCGACACAGTCTGAAATCTTAAAGTATGCAAATCATGTAGCTGAACGTTTTAATTTAAAAGAAAACATCAAATTTAATACTGAAGTAAAGTCAGTTATATATAAAGAAGAAAATAATAACTGGGTTATTACAGATAATAATAATAAAACTATTACATCTACATTTTGTATTATGGCGACAGGCTGTTTATCGACTATTAATAAACCAAATTTCAAAAATATAAATCAATTTTCTAGACCTATATTACATACGGGAACTTGGCCTCATGAAAAAGTAAACCTTAAAGGTAAGAAAGTTGGTATAATTGGTACAGGTTCTTCAGCTATTCAATGTATTCCAGAAATAATAAAAGAAGTAGATCATTTATATGTTTTTCAGAGGACTCCACACTATACAGTTCCAGCTAGAAATAGACCTCTAAAATATATTAGAAAAAAAATTACAGAAATAGCTAGAAAACCTCAAGGTTATGATACTAATTTATATGTAGAAGAAGTAAAAGCCCATTATAAGGATTTTAGATTAAGAGCACAGAATTCTGTTGCCGCTATGGTACTTCCTATTAATGAAGAATCAGCCTTAGAAGTTTCTAAAGAAAGAAGAAAAAGTGTCTATGAAGATAGATGGAAAAAAGGAGGCGTTCCATTTATAGCAGCCTTTCAAGATTTAAATTTTGATAGAGATGCAAATGAGACAGCTGCTGAATTTGTTAGAAATAAAATTAAGTCTTTAGTTGAAGATTCTGCAACTGCAAAAATATTAACACCAAAATATCCAATTGGATGCAAGAGGTTAGCCGTAGATAGTAATTATTATGAAACTTTTAATAAACCTAATATTTCATTAATTGACTTAAATACAGAACCACTAGATGAATTTGTTAGTAATGGGTTATCAACATTTAAAAACCTTTATGAACTTGATGTTATTATTTTGGCGACTGGTTTTGATGCTATGACCGGTACTCTATTTAATATTGACATACAAGGAAAAAACAATATTAAATTAAAAGATAAATGGGCAGATGGACCAAAAACTTATCTAGGTTTAACAACCGAAAGCTTTCCTAATTTTTTTATTATTTCAGGACCAGGAAGTCCTTCAGTTTTAACAAATATGATAGTGTCTATAGAACAACATGTTAACTGGATATTTGATTGTTTTAAATTTATGAAAAAAAATAAAAAATCTAGTATTGAAGCTTCATTACAAGCTGAACAAGAATGGGTCAAACACAATCAAGATGTTTCTGTTGACCATGTACGTTCATCTTGTAGTTCATGGTATATGGGGGCAAATATTAAAGGTAAGGCAAGAATCTTTATGCCGTATGTAGGTGGCTATGCAAATTATGTTAAAAAATGTAATCAGGTTTCTCAGAATAATTATGAAGGCTTTATAATTAAGTAAAAAATATTGATATTTTTATATTAAATTTTTATTAATCTATTTCTTTTATAGAACCATTATTAAAAATTTCTTCTATAAAATCTAATGTCTGAAATCCATCATTAATTTTTTGCTCAGTTTCTTTTTCCAAACTTAATACTACTTCTAGTCTTTCTAAAACTGTATTTATACTTTCATAAGGAACAACAACAACCCCATCAGTATCACCAACTATTATATCACCTGAATTTATATTAACACCACCGCAAACAACTGGAAGACCTATAGTACCAGGTCCGTTTCTAACTGGAGAGTTAGGTATCACTCCTGAACAAAAACAAGGCAAGGAGAGCTTATTTATACCATCAACATCCCTTACATAACCATCAGTGATAAAGGCATTAACCCTCTTATTTTTAGCTATACCAAGCATCAAATCTCCTATGACTGCTGTTGCCTGAAAATTATCAGTTACACAAACTATCACGTCTCCCTGTTTAGCTATTCTTATTGCCGCAATAGCAGCTAAATTATCAGCAGGGCCACAATAGCTAGTCAAGGCAACACCAGAAAATTTTGAAAATTTATTATCAAGAGGTTTAATATTTCCTGCCAATGCTCCTCTACCATTCATAGCATCTGCAATATGTCCTGTTTGAAAATTTAAAAAACTATCAACCTGAAATTTTGAAGGCCTATCAAATCTTCTTTTCATAGTTAAAACTGGAGGATTTTCAATCATTATAATTTTCATAAATTTAAATTAATATTAATTTTATACTATCTATTAACAAGTTTTAATAAAAATTAAATTTATTATTAAAACTATTTAAACTTAATTCCACTATAACTATCACCTAATTTTATAATAGGTTTATTTTTACCTTTCTTTTTAGAAAAAGAAGAATGCTTTCTTTTATGATTAGTATTACTTCGAGAATTATTTAGTTGCTCATTATTTTTTGGTTTATTTCCAAAAGTTCTTTCTCCATGTTTAGCAAATGATGGACGTTCTCTTTTTTCGTCTCTATCTCTTCGTTCACTTCTTTCTTCAGAATTTCTTTTTGGTTTATTTCCAAAAGTTCTTTCTCCACGTTTAACTGCAGAAAATCTTTTTTTAGCTCTTTTAGTAAAATTTTTGGCACTACTTTTCTTTTTTACATATGTTTTATCTTTTCTTGCATTATCAATATTTTCTTCATAAGTTTGTTTTTTATTAAAATTAGAATTTTTATTATTTTCTAAAAGCAAAGTTTCTGATTCATTTATAATTTTTCCATATAATGAATAACCTATTAGTTTTTCTATAGCTTTTAATTTTCTTTTTTCTGAAATATCACATAAAGAAATTGCTATTCCAGATTTACCTGCTCTTGCAGTTCTGCCTATTCTATGAATATATATTTCAGATTCATTAGGCATATCATAATTAATAATATGCGATATATCATCAACATCTATTCCTCGTGCCGCTATATCTGTAGCAATTAAAATATTTAACTTACCTACTCTAAAATTTTTTAAAGTCCGCGTTCTTTGACTTTGACTTTTATCTCCATGAATTGCATCGGCATCAATACCCGATTTTTTAAGCCTTACTGCTAATTTGTTTGCACCAACTTTTGTTCTAACAAATATTATAGATCTATAAATTGTGTGATTATTAAATATATCAAGAATAAATTTAAGTTTAGACTCTTTCTTTACTATAAATACTCTTTGATCAATTAATTCTATAGGACGTGTGCTAGGTGCAACATTAATTTCTTTAGGTTTATTTAAAAATTCTTCGGCTAAAGCTCTTACAGCCTTAGGCATAGTTGCGGAAAGCAGAACTGCCTGTTTTTCTTTTGATATCTTTGATATAATTTTTTTTATACTAGGCATAAAACCAAGATCTAACATTTGATCAGCTTCATCCAAAATTACCGTTTTAGTCAGGTCTAACCTAGCTACTTTTGTAGTTACATGATCTATCAACCTGCCTGGAGTAGCTACTACAATATCAGCTCCCTCCTTCAGTGCTTTAATTTGAGGCCCAGGCTTTACTCCTCCTACAACTAAAACTGCTTTAGGTCTTGTAATACTTCCATATACTCTAATTTTATCAACTATTTGCATAGCAAGTTCTCTGGTTGGAACTAGAATTAAAACAGGAAAACACTTTGGTTCATTACGTTTATTTTTTTTAACTAATCTCTCTAAGATTGGCAGAACAAATGCAGCAGTTTTTCCAGTACCCGTTTGGGCTATTCCAACTATATCATGACCATCTAAAAAAATTGGTATTACCGCTCTTTGAATAGGTGTAGGGTCATTATATCCTTCAGAATCTATAGCTCTAAGTATTGGGCCAGTTAAGCCTAATTCATTAAATTTCATTAAAAAACTTTCATTTATTTTAATACCAAGAGAACTCCAATATTATAACAAAGTGCTCTATAATTAGCTTATTGAGATAAATGATTAAAACTCTAAGGTTAGTTAATAGGGGCGATATCACATGCATATTGCAATAGCAAGACAATTAAAAACTTTAGCACATATATAATATAATTAATCTATCATTACAATTAGGATGAATATAAACTCTAATTAGAATATATTAATAAAAATAATAAATAGGAATAGTAATGGAAGCTCTACAAATACTAAATAATGTATTTGGGTATAACTCTTTTCGAACTGGTCAAGAAGAAATAATCCATACTTTACTTAATAAAAAAAATATTCTTGCTGTCATGCCCACTGGTGCAGGCAAGTCTCTATGTTATCAGATACCCGCACTATTATTTAGCCGTGGATCTATTATAATATCTCCTTTAGTTTCATTAATGGATGATCAAATACTAGCACTAAAAGAAATAGGGGTACCTGCAGAAAGGATACACTCTCATTTATCAGAAGAGCAAAATAAAAGAACTCTAAAAGATTTTAAAAATGGTATTGTTAAAATTCTATACTTATCACCTGAAAACTTAATGAGTGAAAAAACATTATATGATTTAAAAGATGTAGATATAGCTATGTTTGCTATAGATGAGGCACATTGCATATCAAAATGGGGTGCAAGCTTTAGACCACAATATGAAGAACTATCAAAATTATCGCAAATCTATCCTGATGCAATTATTGCAAGCTTTACCGCAACTGCAGACAAAAATACTAGGGATGATATAGTTCATAAACTTTGTAATTATAATGCTAAAATTTTTGTACAAGGATTTGACCGTCCTAATTTAAGTTTAGCAGTGGAACAAAAAAATAATTGGAAAAAACAACTATTAAATTTTCTAGATACTAAAATAAATGATTCTGGAATTATTTATTGCTTATCAAGAAAACAAACGGAAGATGTAGCTGATTTGCTTAATAAAAACAGTTTCAATGCAATAGCCTATCATGCTGGACAAGAAAGCAGTATAAGAAAAAAAAACCAAAGTAAATTTATGAATGAAGATGGTATTATAATTGTAGCTACAATCGCTTTTGGTATGGGAATAGATAAATCTAATGTAAGATTTATTGCACATATCAGTTTACCATCTAGCATTGAAGCATATTATCAAGAAATAGGCCGTGCTGGAAGAGATGGAAATCCCTCAGAAACAATATTATTATATGGGCTTAATGATTTATTCCAAAGAAGACGTTTTATTGAACTTGATGGATCTGATGATCATCATAAATTAAGAGAAAACAAAAGACTTGATAGCTTACTTGCGTATTGTGAAACTCCTATTTGTAGAAAAAAAGCTTTATTATCTTATTTTGATGAAAAGATAGATAACTGTAACAATTGCGACAATTGCTTGCGACCACCTAAAATGCTAGATGGAACAGAGTTGGCGCAAATGGTATTATCCGCAATATATAGATCAGGACAAATTTTTGGTGCTGTTCATATAATTAATATTCTGTTAGGTGAAAA
>LWDU01042188.1_pt1 | contig 18752 bp, 20 predicted proteins | sample 727161 | NCBI WGS metagenome assembly LWDU01 (sample SAMN04566230, study PRJNA314399) | hydrothermal vent metagenome | isolation source: deep sea hydrothermal plume seawater | place: Mexico: Gulf of California, Guaymas Basin | collected 2004-07-11
CGGATGTCGTTCGCCGAATGAATTATTTTTGGGGCAGCGTGTTGACTTACTCGCTGCATAATTTACATTGCACTTAATAGGCGAATCCAAGCATTCTTAAACATGGGAAACTCTAATTTTATCGGCTGGGATATTGGTGGCGCACATCTTAAAGTTGCCAGTGTTAGCGAAACAGGCAAAGTTGAATTCGTTGAGCAATTTGCTTCGCCGCTTTGGCAAGGTATAGATCAGCTTGAAGCCTTATTGCCGAAAACTATAGAACGACTGCCCAAAGGTTCGTGCTCCCATGCGTTTACGATTACCGCAGAATTGGTTGATGCCTTTAAAGATAGGCAAGAGGGAATGAATACGCTAATTAATATCTGTGAAAAAAATCTAGGCGATAATATCAGTTTGTATGCAGCTGCCGAAGGCTTGTTAGATTTAGATAGCGCCAGGAAAAAGACAAGCCAAATTGCTTCTGCTAATTGGCATGCAAGTGCAGGATATACCGCATCGTTGATTGAGTCAGGAGTGTTTATTGATGTTGGTAGCACAACGACAGATATTATCCCATTTAGCGAAGGAGACCTTGAAAATAGAGGTGGAGACGATCAAAGTCGTCTGCGTTTTGATGAATTAATTTATACCGGTGTAGTTAGAACCTCCTTGATGTCATTAACGAATAAAGTTCCTTTCAATGGTGAATGGCAGAATATTGCGGCAGAAAATTTTGCCACTACTGCTGATGTATATAGAATTTTGGCTCGACTTGATGAGAGTGATGATTTAATGGAAGCGGCTGATGGGCAGAGCAAAGATATTGAAGGAAGTATTCGGCGACTTGCGAGAATGTTAGGAACAGACTCTATTGCTTCTATTAAACGTCAGCGTTGGTATAAGTTAGCAGAATATTTTGAAGAAATGCAATTACAACTATTAACGAATGCCGTGTTAAGAATATTATCAAACTCAGCAAATAGTGTTCCTAAAATTGTAGGTGCCGGAGCGGGACAGTTTTTAGTAAAAAAAATTGCGCATAGAATTAATATTCCTTACATTGAGTTTAGTGCTTTATGCGATAGTGAATTAGAATTACAACACAAGTGTAATGTTTGCGCCCCTGCTGTTGCTGTCGCACAATTAAACCGTCAACTCTCGATAGCTTCATAATGAAAGTCTCCGAACTACCATACCATCGTGATTCAGCGAACTTGTTTTCCAAGGTGGCTGATGAACCCTGGAGCATGTTTTTGGATAGCGCTTATCCAGAAAATGATATGGGTCGTTACGATATTATCGTTGCTCGACCGGCAATCACTCTGGAAACCTATGCTGATGTTACTCATATTGTTGAGATGTATAACGATAAAAAAACGACATCAAAAAAAGATTCTTTCGCTTTGGTCAAAGAATACTTGGGAGATATAGATGAAAATTTAAGTGGTTTACCTTTTTGTGGCGGGGCATTAGGTTATTTCTCCTACGATTTGGGCCGCAATCTAGAAACGCTTCCCGATATTTCTCAGCAAGATATCAATATGCCGGATATGGCAATAGGGATTTATGATTGGACTGTCGTTGTCGATCATCATCTTCGACGAGCATACTTAGCCAGTTATTGTCGATATGAAAATACAACGCAACACTGGGCTGAGTTACAGGAATTATTTTCAAGCGATTCAACAAATGAAGGCAGAGGCTTTCATATTAAGACGGATGTTGAATCAAATATGACCAAAGAAGAATATGCTGAAGCATTTGATCGTGTTAAAAATTACATTCTTGAAGGTGATTGTTATCAAGTTAATCTTGCGCAACGATTTTCTGCCGAATTCGAAGGAGATAGTTGGTCGGCGTATTTGAAATTACGACAAGTTAATCCTGCGCCTTTTTCTTCTTATATTAATTTACCTTCCGGAGCAGTATTAAGTTCATCGCCAGAACGTTTTTTATGTGTCACTGGCGACCAAGTTGAAACTAAACCTATAAAAGGAACCAAGCCGCGTTCAGATTTTGCTTACGAAGATAAAGCTTTGGCTGTTTCTTTACTTGAGAGTGAAAAAGATCGCGCTGAAAATTTAATGATCGTTGATTTACTACGCAATGATATTAGTAAAGCATGTAAGTCAGGCTCAGTAGTAGTTCCTAAATTATTTTCTTTGGAAACGTATGCCACGGTTCATCATTTGGTCAGTACAATTTCTGGATGTTTGGTAAAAGGTAAGCATGCTTTGGATTTATTGCGAGATTGTTTTCCCGGAGGATCGATTACTGGAGCGCCAAAACACAGATCAATGGAAATTATTGAAGAGCTCGAACCTCATCGACGTTCAGTTTATTGTGGTTCGATTGCCTATATTGGTTTTGATGGAAATATGGATAGTAATATTTGTATAAGAACCTTAACTCAATATGAAAATAAACTTTATTTTCATGCTGGTGGTGGAATTGTTTGGGATTCCAAAGTAGATGCTGAGTATAAAGAATGTTTTGATAAAGCTGCGGGAATGTTGAAGTTGTTTAAACTAGAAGAAGCTTCTTGAGTGTTATCATTATAAAACTAGGTGGCAGTTTAATGCGTAGTGCAGAGTTATCTTCCTGGTTGAAAAGTATTAACTCTGTATCTATAAATTCTAATATTATTATTGTGCCTGGCGGTGGTGAGTTCGCTGATTCGGTTCGGAGCTTACAAAAGACTCATGAGCTTGGTGATGTAACAGCGCATAAAATGGCATTATTAGCGATGTGCCAATACGGCTATTTGTTAGCAGGCATGAATTCAAAACTGTATATAGTTGATGGTATTGATCTTTTGCCGTCCCATTTAGGCAAAAATGTTCCGCTTATATGGTTGCCGACTGCCTTAATTGATGATGATTCTGAAATAGCGGCTAATTGGGATTTCACTTCCGATAGTATAGCTTTGTGGTTGGCGACTAAATTATCAGCTACGAAATTAGTACTAGTAAAGTCAGTAGAGTTAAATGACGCTAAAGAATCAATTCGAAATCACATTAATAATCACTCTATAGATCAAGGATTTCAAAAGCTTAGCGAATTATACCAAGGTGAAATATTGTTTTTTGAAAAAAGTCAGGCTAGTAATTTACTCGATCTAATATAAAGAATAATATCTTCCTTCGACAAGCTCCTTACTTCGAAGCAATTCCGCTTCAGTCTATTACAGTCAAATTAAATTTTATTCGGTCACTGGCACAGCCAATGCTTAGTATTATTTAAAATAAATTGTAAAGATATTTGAATTAATGCCGAAACATTAAATGACAGGAAACTTAAAAAAATATTGTTCATATGGGATTTTACCCAAAATATGACAGGAAGCTGGAGTGCAATAATGGAAAAATTAGTGACAAACTTTAATATTCGCAAACAATTCTATTTGTTTACTGGATTTGTTTGCGTTGGCATAGCTGCCTTGCAAACGGCTATTTATTTTGGGGAACTTAGTTTAATAAATAGTTTGATAGCTAGTGCTGTCTTGGCGGCAGCAACATTTGGGGTTTCGCATTATCTCGGCAAATTAAATGCCAAGCGTGCTAAATTAATAGTGCAGGGATTACATGCGATGTCAAAGGGTGATTTGACGCATAAAGTGACTATGTCAGGTAAAGATGAATTTGCGTGGATGTGCTGGGAGTATTCTGAAGGTCGTAAAGGCTTTATGGGATTAGTCAAAGACATTACCGGTAGTGCAGGGCAACTTGCTGCTGCTGCGGAAGAATTGTCGGCAATTACTGAACAAAGTAATGAAGGTGTGTTACGCCAGCAAAGTGAAATTGAACAAGTAGCAACAGCAATGAATGAAATGTCTGCAACTGTTACTGAAGTTTCAAGAAATGCGAGCAGCGCGGCAACCGCAGCGGCTGATGCGGATGAACGCTCAAAAGAAGGTTGTGAAGTGGTTAATACGACGGTACAAACGATTAATAATCTTGCTTCTGAAGTTGAACGAACCTCCGAAGTTATTGAAAATTTAAAAGAAGATAGTGTCAGTATAGGAACGGTACTTGATGTAATTCGGGATATTGCCGAACAAACAAACTTACTGGCATTGAATGCAGCTATTGAAGCGGCGCGCGCCGGTGAACAGGGACGTGGTTTTGCTGTTGTTGCCGACGAAGTGAGAACACTAGCTAGTCGCACACAACAATCTACTCGTGAAATTAACGATATGATAGAACGTTTACAAAACGGTGCTAATCAAGCAGTAAGTGTTATGGAAATGGGTCGTGCTAAAGCAGAAGAAAGTGTTCAGCAGGCAGCCAAAGCGGGTGACGCCTTATCTGCAATTACCGGTGTAGTTGATAGTATTAAGAGTATGAATATGCAGATTGCCAGTGCCGCAGAACAACAAAGTGCGACAGCAGAAGAGATAAATCGCAATATTGTTAATATAAGCGAAGTAGCTCAGGAAACAGCAAGTGGTTCGCAACAGACTGCTAGTGCCAGTGACGAGTTAGCAAGACTAGCCTCAGATCTACAAGGCCAAGTTGCTCAGTTTAAGATTGCATAAACTAATTACGTTTTTTATCGAAACTAATGACAGACTCTGTCTCTATATATTCAGACACAAGTGCTAATTTTTCGTATGCTTTGAGTGCTGCGGGTATACCAAAGTCTAGTGCGATACGATAACAATCCAGTAAGCTAGAATCTTCTGCTTCATCAATGGTGAATTGTTTAAGCTGCTGATGCATTCCCTTAACTCCAATTTAATTTTCTATTGCTATACTTTATAATACAATCCTTACAGTTATAGGTTTGTATACTGAATAAGAAGGCCTGGTATCCGGAAGAGGCTGGAGATACCAGGCAATAACCGAGCGTCCATCTCGGTTCCCGCAAGAGCGGTCACGGTAAACTTGTTACACTTGATATTATTTATCATTGTTTTTTTAATAATTAATCCCAAGTTAATGCGCCACCGGTTTGGTACTCGGTAACGCGCGTTTCAAAGAAGTTCTTTTCTTTACGTAAATTGGCTTGTTCATCTAACCAAGGCAATGCTGATTCTGCGCCTGGAAAAGGATCTTCACTTAGACCTAGTTGATTAGCACGTCTATTAGCAATGTATTGAAATTGTGCAAGATGAGTGTCGGCAGAATATCCGAGTATCGGATCTCTCAAAATATAGCTAGCGTAAGACTTTTCAGCTTCATAAGCTTCATCCCACATATCACGAATTTCTTTTTTATCTAGAGTCAAATTCTCTTCTTGAATAATTTGTTTGACGACACGGATACCAAAAGCAGCATGCATGACTTCATCACGCATGATGTACTGTAATTGTTCTGAGGTACCTTTCATCAAGCCACGACGTTGTAACGCAAAGATAGGACTAAAGCCGTTGTAGAACCAACAGCCTTCAAAGATGCCAGCAAAGAACATGTATGAAATGACAAAGTTATGTAATTCATCCGGATCTTTTAAATCAATGTCTGATCGTAATACAGAGCTTAAACGACGATTGGCAACAGAAATTTTCTGATATATTTCCGGTACAACACGATAACGATTATAAATTTCACTTTGATCAAGACCAATTGTTTCAATGCAATGTTGGTAGGTCCAGGTGTGTAATGCTTCCTCATATACCTGACGCGCTTGATAGATTTGTAACTCAGGTGCAGTCATTTTTTCCATGACAGCAAGACCAATATTTCGCATAGCTAAAATATCGGAGGTTGTCAGGTAGGACAGCACGTTTTCGTAAACATGCTTTTCTTCAGAGGTAAGTTTGGTTTTATAATCAGAAACATCCTGAGTCATGTTGACATCTAAGGGTGTCCAATGATTTTTATTCGCATTAAGGAAAAAATTCCAGGCCCAGGGATATTTAAACGGTGCTAGTTGATTGACATCCGTTTGGCCATTGATGACACGTTTGTCATCGGCGTTAACAGGTTCGAGTTTGTCTGCAACAATATTGAGTTCAGGCGTGTTGTTAATTTCTCTTGCTGCGCCCTCATTTAATGCACTTTTAACAATAGCGGGCTCTATATCATTTGATTTTACCGGCTTTGCTAAAGGGTCATTCCAATTCAACATTCAATCTACCTCGTATCTTATTATTATTGCTTACTGACAGGCATCGCAATCAGGATCTAGAATCGAACAGACTTTAGGTTCTTCTCTTGTGCTACTTTGAGATTCACCTGAACCACTAGTGTTCTTTTCCATATGCGTTGCACCAAGCGAACGTAGGTAATACGTTGTTTTTAGACCCCGTACCCACGCGAGTTTATAAAGGTTATCTAATGTTTTGCCGTTAGGTTCAGCCATATAAAAATTGACTGATTGTCCCTGGTCTATCCATTTCTGACGTCGTGATGCCGCCTCAACTAACCAACGTGAATCGACTTCAAATGCGGTGGCATAAATTTCTTTTAATTTATCAGGGACACGGTTTATTTCTTGAACACTGCCATCAAAATATTTGAGATCATTAACCATAACGTCATCCCAAATACCTTCTGCTTTTAAGTCGTGTGCGAGATAAGGATTAACGACGGTAAATTCACCGGAAAGATTAGATTTAACAAACAGGTTCTGATAAGTCGGTTCAATAGATTGACTGACACCACAAATATTAGAAATCGTTGCAGTTGGTGCAATCGCCATGCAGTTAGAGTTACGCATGCCAACTTTCACAACGCGCTCGCGTAAGTCATCCCAATTTAAGGTTTGAGTAAAGTCAGCTTGTAAATAATCGCCACGTTCGTCAGCTAAACGTTGCATTGAATCGATAGGCAACACACCCTGACTCCAAAGCGAACCGTTATAGGTAGAGTAGGAGCCTCGTTCTTCAGCCAAGTTTGTTGATGCTTTGATAGCGTAATAACTAACCGCTTCCATACTAGTATCTGCAAAATTTACTGCTTCTTCAGAAGCATAAGGGAGTCGTAATTTATATAAGGCATCCTGGAAACCCATAATACCAAGACCAATAGGACGATGACGTAAATTAGATTTTCTTGCTTTATCAACACTGTAATAATTGTAATCAATCACATTGTCGAGCATGCGTATTGCAGTATTAACCGTTTTTTCCAGTTTCTCTGTATTTAATACGCCATTTTCATCAATGTGTTGTGGCAAATTAACTGAGCCTAGGTTACAAACGGCAATTTCATCTTCAGATGTATTTAAAGTGATCTCGGTGCAAAGGTTTGATGAATGCACTACACCAGAATGTGATTGTGGTGAACGTATATTGCAAGGGTCTTTAAAGGTAATCCACGGGTGACCGGTTTCAAACAACATCGATAGCATCTTGCGCCATAAGTCGTTTGCGACAATAACCTTGAAACTGCTGAGTTTACCTTCAGCCGCTTGTTGTTCATATTCGGCGTAACGTTTTTCAAATGCGCTGCCGTAAAGATCATGTAAGTCTGGAGTTTCGTGTGGAGAAAATAACGTCCAGTTACCTTCTTCTGCAACACGCTTCATGAAGAGGTCCGGTATCCAGTTTGCCGTATTCATGTCATGTGTACGGCGACGGTCATCACCGGTGTTCTTACGTAAATCAAGAAACTCTTCAATATCCATATGCCATGTTTCAAGATAGGCACACATTGCTCCTTTGCGTTTACCGCCTTGATTAACGGCAACTGCAGTATCGTTAGCAACCTTTAAGAAAGGAACGACTCCTTGAGACTTGCCGTTAGTACCTTTTATGTGTGCGCCTAAGGCGCGAACCGGAGTCCAGTCATTACCTAGTCCGCCGGCATATTTAGATAACATGGCATCGTCTTTAATGGCGCAAAAAATACCATCAAGATCGTCAGGTACCGTAGTTAGATAACAACTTGATAATTGAGGTCTACAAGTACCTGAATTAAACAGGGTAGGGGTGGAACTCATGAAATCAAATGATGACAGCAGTTCATAAAATTCTATAGCGCGTGTTTCACGATCCATTTCATTGATAGCCAAACCCATCGCAACACGCATAAAAAAGGCTTGTGGTAATTCAAAACGAATTTCATCTTCAGAGTGAATGAAGTAACGATCGTATAGGGTTTGTAAACTTAGATAAGTAAATTGATGATCTCGACTAGCATCTAACGCCGAGCCGAGCCGATCCAAGTCATACTTTTCAAGTTCATGATCAAGCAAACCTAATTCTGCGCCACGTTGGATAAATGACTTAAAATATTCAGGATAGTGCTCAACCATTTCTGGATGTGTCGCTTGAGTCTCTGCACCATTAATAAACGTTAAGGCTTCCCGACGTAATTTATCCAGTAACAAACCTGCTGCGGCATAACTGTAATCAGGGTCTCTCTCTATCAATGTTCTGGCGCTCATAACTAGCGCATGATTCACATCCGCTTCATCAATACCGTCAAATAAATTATTCAGAGTTTCTTTAGTAATCAGATCAGCATCTACTTCAAACAGGTTTTCACACGTCTCATTGATGATGGATTGTAAACGGGAGAAGTCCAAAGGCACTTTACTGCCATCAGCTCGTTTAACATTAATTTGAATGGTAGGAGTTGTTTTCGCAGTATCAGTACTTACCGCTGCTTCGGCTTCGGCAGAGCGTTCACGAAAACGTTCTTCGCGATAGATAACATAAGCTCGAGCTACTTTTTGTTCGCCATTACGCATCAAAGACAGTTCGACCTGATCTTGAATGTCTTCTATATGAAATGTTCCGCCGTCTGGCATACGTCGTGTTAAAGCACTAACTACTTGTTGTGTCAGTGACTCTACAGTTTGATGGATTCGGGTAGAAGCTGCTGCGGTACCGCCTTCGACATTGATAAATGCCTTGGTCATGGCAACCGAGATTTTACTTAGGTCGAACGAAGTCACTTTGTTGTTACGACGAATGACTCGATAATGACCTAACTGATTGGCTAAATAATCAGTTTGATACTGCCGCGAATTTGCTTCAGCAATTGTTGTTGAATTACTGTCAGCCACACCCGTCGGCGCTGTATTAACAGTACCTTCCGCCTCCATGTATACCCCTCCAAAATACTTTAATATATGTTTCTAAGGTCAAGAATATGCCCCGAAACGTGCCCATCCCCATCAGTAGTGAAAGTAACACCACAAGAAAATGTGGTCAAGGGCTTATTAAACCACAAGATGATGTGGTTTGTACTGTGATTTAGCTTTGGATTAGCTGTGGATAAGATGGGTAAAAATAATAGCTTGTGATAATGTTCTAGATAAAACATGAAGAAATTCAGGAGTTTAAGATGCTGCAGTAAATTGTTAATTAAAAATTGAGGTTCTGTGCAAAACTATCGAAAAATGGAATATAAATACTCCATTTTATTTCTCTAAAGAGTGAAATAGTCGACTTTTCCCTTCAATTTTTTCAGTGGATATTGGCATGGATTTTGACGCTGAATATCTGGAATATTTTCGTATAATTTTGCATCTAGCGGGTGCCAAAATTTAATCTCCTGCTCGGTCTTAATCGGGATGGGTTGCAGGATGAATTCATCACGTTTGGCGTTGTATTCACACATACTAACCGGCCCATATTGCGTCATGGTCTTAAACACACAGGCATCGAGTCGTTCCTGATCTAATTGGCAGGCATCCATGAAGTTATGGGGAAAGAATGACAGGCTATTGATCTGGCCTTTACCTTTAATCAGATCCAGTTTAGCTAAATTCAGAAGTCGAATTGCCCATTTACCAATCAATAGCAGATAAATAGGGCGAGTGAACAAACAGACAGCAATATCTTTCGCCGTTTTCCATCTCCGTTGCCGATCCAGAGTGATATGTGCTGTAGCCGTATGTAATTTGGTAATAAAATCAGATTCGGCAAATAAATCATAAACCTTATTATTCACAATCAAACTCATGCCATAGCGATTGCACTGTTTATGTCCGGCAATAATGACTTTGTTATTTAAAGTTGTTTGTAGAGCCTGCTCAATTTCATTCCAAACGGTGTCAGCAGTGATGACAATATCACGTTTATCAGCAACACCACGGCCAGTATCGGCTTGTAGTTGAAAAGATACGGTTCTGACTGAATTCGCATGCTGTTTAAAAAATTTAACCAGATCAATAATTTCATGAAAGTTATATTTATGAACTGTCGTATTAAACATTACCGAAAGACCGAGGTCTTTGGCGTTATTAATGTATTTAAGCCGTCTTTCATTTAAAGATTTTTCATCAGTCGTGCCTTTAATTTCCTGTGTTGTATCAACATGAAAAGCAACATCAGTTAAACCGGCATCTGCAAGTTCAGTTAATAAGGAACGTGTAGCGCGTATGCCATTGGTCATTAAGGTTGAATGCATGTCCTTCGACTTGATGTAACGAATAATAGCTAACAATTCACTGCGTTTTCTTAATGTGGGATCACCGCCAGTAACTTGTATGTCCGTTCTCGGGCCATACTGGTTATAGATATTATCAATACGTCTGAAAATTTCTTCGATAGGGATGTCAGCAACAGCTTCAGAATGTTCGGATAAATAACACAGCGTACAATCAAGATTACAGCGTTGGGTGATTTCCAGTGCAACACAACCAATAGACCAACGTCGCCCCATCTGTTGCTTAGGAGACCAACAGCCCGTATCTATCATCGCTTGTTTTGCTTCGTTTTTAGACTTAAGCCACTGCGGATTAATATTTAAGGTTAGTATTTATTATTAGTTTTTATGATACATACTTATGGTTTATAACTATTCAGGGACCAATCATAATCAAGATAGGTAATACTAATCGCATTGTCACTAACGGCTTTGTTAATTCCGCCAGATTGATTTCTATTCGGTTTATCTTCTAATAGTTTGCGCACATCAGGATCATCGCTAATATAAATTGCAATAAAATCCGTTAAGGACCCCTGTTTGGTAAAGTCACCGGTAAACCAGTTGAAGATAGAAGAGATTTCCAAAAGTTTTTTATCCTTATCAAAACGATTACGTTCCGAGTCACGCATAAATTGAATCGTTGCTTTTTCAAGTTGCTCATCAAGTTTGTCTGCAACAAAGGCGTGCTTTTGCAGGGCAGGGCAACCCTTAGAAGCACAATTGACTGCAAAATGAACGCGTGGCTCATCGTAATTTTTACGCAGGACATCATGTTCGATATAACCGAGACTGGTTTTCTCTGCAAACAAGGTAAAGAACTTCTTATCCCATGGACTGGAAAAAATCAAACCACCTAGATCACGAATCGATTCAATTTCAGGATAATTATTCAGGATTAATTTTAGAGTAAAGGCATTGTAGGCATTGATTAAAAAAGCCATTCGTTGCGATTTATTCCAAGCATCAAACTCAGATTTTGACACTGCTGAAAGCCGTGCCAGGTACTGATTCAGTGGTTCTGGATTATTATGTAAATCATCATATTTAACAGCAGTTTGAAATCCTTGTTCGACAACGACCTGATTTAATATCGTATTGAAAGCACTATGACTGTGGTCAAATGAAAAGGCGGTCTGAGAGAACAGCAATAACAGGATTAACAGTGTAGGGCGCATAATTGATAAATGAGAATGATGTATTAATGTTATTGACCATAGTATTTCGTTTAAGTTTCTTCAAGAAATTGTTTTATATCATCCAATGTCTCAGCAGAGGTTGGTTTAGTATTTTGATTTTATAGTAACCAGAATGCGAATGATCAAATACATTAAATGTAATGGAGGTATTACCAGTAACGGTGATCAGAATTATATTAATGCCTCGTATCGCTTACCGGTGTCTGGATTAAATACTTTTGTTGAAGCCAGTTTCATTTATTCCAATCAACAACTCGGATCAAACCTTACTGCATTGAATGCCAAGGGTGATTCGAATATTGCTACCTTAAGAGTGTCACATTATTAGCAACGCACACGCTCTTATGAAATAGCTTTTGATGCCGGTGTCTCGGCACGTTTATATAAGAACGAACAACTCGGTAGCAAGACCAGTGATGATCGTTTAGGGAATGTGTTTGTTAGAATGAATGGTTTCTTTGATGATTCACTTCGTGCGCGTACGTATTATGATTTAAAACTACAAACGGATTTTACCGAACGTGATAAAGGCGATGCCCTTAACTTACGTTTGAATGGTCGTGGTAATGCGGTGATTGGATCTGCGAGCTTAACGCGTTATCAAGCCATCCCCGTGTTAGATAGTTATATAGTGTTAAAACTCAGTGGCCAGGGTTTTGGTGTACGCGTGAACATCGAACCGAATAATAATATTCCGAGTATTGATTTATGGCCGCTTATGCCGCACCAGTCTTAGGCAGCCAAACTCATTCTGATGATAATAATAGTGTTTTTTATCTTGGTGCGGTGATCACGTATTAAACTTTTATAGTTTCGAATGAGTGCCATCACAAAGCGGTTGTTTTTTCGTATGTTTACAGGCGCAAAAGAAAATTCTCTTTGTTTCGGTAGCCGTATATTGTAGTGGCGTGAAGTCAGTGCCGCTATGTGAACCATCGCAAAAGGGTTGGCTTTTACTCTTGCCACAAGCACACCACCAATAGTCTTTACCTGCTTCTACATCTATGGGGACAGGGGTTTTGTCTGCAATAGTAGGTTCGGCCATACTGTTTCTCCGGTGAGTAGTTATTGTTTCATCTAGTTTAGCTTGTTTAGATTTAAATGCTTATTACTTAAGGTAAGTATATAGAAAAACATCCTCCACCATCGATACCGTCATTGCTTGTAGTTATATATCCGTTTTTGCCTTTGTTCTTATGTAACTCAGCTACGAGTCTCGAGAAATAGAGTCCTAGTCCGGTATTTGAATTTTCAAATGAAATAGATTTTTCTTTGTCAGTATTTTCATGCGTTACCAACATGTTTTCTGGATAACCAGGGCCATTGTCTTTTATTTGTATTAATAGGTAATTATCTTTTATCGATGTAGAGATAAGTATTTTATCTTTCGTATATTTATATAAATTATTAATGACATTACTCATGACTCCAGTGATTAAATCGCGATCAAAAAACCATTGCAGATCGTTATTGCATTCAAGCTCTTTCTCGATATTACGGTGAAGAATCATGCTTTCATGTTGCGCAAGATTTTCTTCAAGAAAATCGGCAACAGAATATTCTTCTATATTGATAGAGTATTGTCCGTTATTAATTCGATAGATTGCCAATAGACCAACTAGATCATCGTTTACACGTTTCCCTTCATACTGAATTTGAGAAAGTATACTGTTTGCGCCATCTTTTTTATCTGCAGTTGTTATCGCTTGATCGACTGAGTTTAATAACATGCTAAGTGAATTTTTCACTTCATGGATTGAGCTGGAATAAGTGTTGCGTAATCAAATTCAGGTGCAACGTTCATGTCTTATGTCCTTATTATATTGGCTAATGTCAGGCGGCTTTTGCCTTGGCTTTAATAATGATCTGTTGCAACATATCCGTTAAGTCATGATATTTTTTGTTTGAAGGATCTATTTTGTGTACGTGTTCGAGGTAGGCTTCAGCTCGAGGAGAATATTTTTTTATTTTTCCGGTTTTTTGCATTTGCATCATTATTGAATAAGCGGCGTTAATATTAACAATAATATTACCAGGCATAGCACGTGCTGCTTTCATAAATAATTCGATAGATTCTTCTAACTTACCTTCTTTTAGCAAACGAGCACCGTCGTTATTGATATTGACGACTTCTTTTTTCGAGCTTTCAATTATTTCAGAGCCGACATCTGATTTTCCCGCGTCGGAATAAATCTTTTTTGTTTTCTCGATTAAGGCTATATCTTCATGGTTATTCTTTATTAGATTTTTCGCGATCTCACTCGCAGCATCTTCTCTGCCAGACGTTAAGCATAAGTCGGTTAGTTCTAGCGCTGCGTCAGAAGATAAGTCGTTAGGGTTGTGGTTAAATAATTTTAATGCTGAATCCAGACTTTCATTAGCTGCTTGTTCATCACCTTTATGTGTGTGCACCATGCCAGCTGTTATAGCAGCCACCATTTCTGCGTTGACATCGTTTTTAAAATCTTTGTTAATCATGGAAACAACATTCATTGCCGCATCATCTTTGTTCGCATCGATTAATGTTTTAGCTAAACTATTGTAATCGTCAGCTTGTTTGTAACATGAGTGTTGTCCTACTTGTATTGCATTCTCGAATGCAGACTGTGCCTTATCTAGATCGTTATTTTTATAAGCGAGTTGCGCAAGCTTACGTTGGCGTATTAATGATTTTGGAGATTTAGCGACACCGATATCTACCATTTGTTGTGCTTTATCTAGTTCACCCATGGCTTCATATGTTTTAGATAACCAATCGTATGCTGCTACATTGGATGAATTTTCTTTTACTATAGCTTCAAGCACTTCCAGAGCTTCATCATATTTTTCCTGGAGGTATCGTGTTTTTCCCAGAGCCAAATAAGCTCAGGGAATATCTCTTTCTTCTATAATATTTTCATAAAGATCCGCTGCTTTTTCATATTCATTAAGATTAGTTAATTGCTCACCTTTAATCTTAAGTAAGTCCATTCTATTAGCAGGTTTGCTCGCGAGTAGATCGTCACAAAGTTGTATCGCTTTTTTGTAATTGTTTACTGATATTGCCTGTGAAATATCGTCTATGTTTTGTTTTTTTTCTAATTGTTTTTTTAGACGAGCATGGATTACGCTACGATTGAATGGTTTTGAAATGTAGTCGTCGGGAAGGTAGTCAATAACTCCCATAACCATGGATGAAGTATTTTCTGCTGTCGCCATCATATATATGGCGGAATAGGGTAGTAGTTCGCGATGTCTTGCTTCTTCCAGAATTTGTTGTCCGTCTTTTCCTTTACCCAGATTATAATCACAATAGACAATGTCAAACTTGTCCTTTTCCATGCATTCAATGGCTTCCTCACCATTTTGAGCAAGTTTAATTAAATCGGGTGCTAGCGGTTCCAACATCGTTTTCAGCATGAAACGCATTTCCTGAAAATCATCAATTATCAGGATTTTTTTACCTTTTAAACTCCATAAAGCCATAATCTTCTACACAACATGTTATTTGATGTAGTTGATATCGGCCGTTTTGGATGGAATCTTTAGAGGAAACAAAGACTTTCATCTATATAGCGTAGAAAAGGCTTAGCTTCAGAATTTTCCCGATTCGTAGTTACGACTTGCTTGAATACTTTCTGCCCGGGTATTCATAACAAAAGGCCCGCCACGGGCAACAGCTTCGTTTAATGGCGGTGCTGACATCAGCATACATTTCGTTGAAGAAGTGGTTGTCGTTATGAGTACTTCATCGCCATCATCTAGTACTGCTAACATACCTTTTAAAAGCTTCTGTGTGTCATTATTGTTTTCGGTATCGTTTATAGTATTGTTTTCAATCATTAATTCACCTTCTTAAACAAATAAGTAATGATTATGATGATTTATTCAGGAGAAGAAAACACATGACAAAAGCCGCTACCTTGTCCGAAAGCAATAGTGAAGTAGCTGAGGACTCAGCAATCAATACGATTGACCGCTTACAAGCACGATTATTTTACTTGATGAAACAATACACTATGAATCCGTGTATCCATTTAGCTGGTCATATTGTCGAATTACTAAGGAATCTTTGTCAGCACCCGCATATAGAGTTATTACCGGCGCAACATTATATCTATAGCCAGTCGCTGAATTACTGGCGTTCGCAGTTGATGAGTAACTCAAAAGTGAAAGATATAAAAAACCTTCATTAAAAGATAATAAATCTCATCTACATAGCTGTAGTTTTTGTAAAACATAATTAAACGTATCCTGCTTGTGATTTAGGAGTATTATTTGTCAAAAAAATAATACACATCACAAGAGAGGGTAATGGCAATGAGTTCTAATCCTAAAGTTGAAACCGCATTCGGCGGTTGTCCGCATGATTGTCCTGATACATGTGCAATGGTGTTTGATATCGAAGATGGCAAAGTGACAGGCGTACGCGGCAATAAAGAACATCCGATGACGCGCGGTGGTCTCTGCGTCAAATTAAAGGATTACGAAAAACGCATGTATCACCCTGATCGCCTGTTATACCCAATGCGACGTACTGGCCCCAAAGGCAGTAAACAATTCGAACGTATCAGTTGGGATGATGCGCTTAATGAAATCACCACTAAGTGGAAAGCCATTATTGAAGAATACGGTTCACAAGCGATCGTGCCTTATAGTTACTTAGGTCATCAAGGATTAGTGCACGGACTAAACGGCGGTGATGCTTTTTTTGCGAGAATGGGTGCCACCGTTACCGAACGTACGTTTTGTGGTGAAGGTTCTTGTACGGCCTGGTTATTAACTGTCGGACCCACAGCCGGCGTTGATCCTGAAAGTTATATTCATTCTAAATACATTGTTATTTGGGCATGTAACAGTGTCAGTACCAATTTGCATCACTGGGCGATTGTGAAAGAAGCACAACAAAAAGGCGCCAAGGTGGTTGTTATTGATAGTTATAAGTCACGCACCGCTAAACAAGCCGATTGGCATCTTGCACCTAAACCCGGTACCGATGGCGCATTGGCCATGGCAATAATTAACAGCATTATCGAACAAGACTTGGTTGATAAAGACTATGTTGACAATTATACCGTTGGTTATGATGCGTTAGCGGAACGCGCTAAAGAACGTACGCCGGAATGGGCAGAAGAAATTACCGGTGTTGCGGCAGCGGATATTCGCAAACTCGCGAAAGAGTTAGCCACCGAACAACCGGCTGCAATTCGTATGGGTGTTGCACTCGAACGCCATTATGGTGGTGGTCAAACGATACGTGCAGTGACCTGTATTCCTGCGTTAACCGGTGCATGGAAACATGTTGGCGGTGGTATTACACAGTTTCCTGTTTGGGAACATCCGTATAAGTTTGATGTCATGTGTCGACCTGATTTAATTCCTGAAGGCACACGTGTGATTAGTAATCTTCAAATAGGCCGTGCTTTAACCGGCGAGATGGATATTGGAGATACACCAATTAAATCGATGATGTGTTGGAATTCAAATCCGGTGACGCAAGCACCCGAGACAGATAAGATTGTTGAAGGTCTAATGAACGAAGATTTGTTCATGGTGTCTGCTGAACATTTTATTTCTGATACGGCTTCGTATGCAGATATTGTCTTACCGGCATCGATGGGTGCTGAGTTGGAAGATATTATCTTGTCATGGGGACATTTGTACCTGACTTACAATGCCAAGAGTGTTGAGTCTCCTGGAGAAGCGATACCTAATAATGAAATCTTCCGACGTTTGTCCGCACTCATGGGATTTGAAGAAGACCGATTGAAATGGTCTGATTCAGAATGTCTGGAAAACTTTGTTGATTGGGATTCGCCCGCTTGTGACGGTATTGATCTGGAATATCTACGTAAGAATGGTTATGCGCGACTGACAGTTGGCACTAAAGATGACCGTTGTCCGCACAAAGAAGGCAACTTTCCAACGCCTTCCGGCAAGTGTGAATTTTTGGTTGAAGGAGCCAAGAATTTTGTTGCACCACCGTTTAGACAAATGTACGAAGCATTCCAACCGGGTGAAGATCTAGATAGTTTGCCTGACTATGTCGGCCCTAGAGAACGACCAGAAACAAATCCTGAGCTAGCGAAGAAATTCCCATTGAATATGGTTTCTCCGAAGAGTCATGGTTTTTTGAATTCCTGTTATGCGAATATGGATCATAAGATTAAAGGCCAAGGCGAACAGTTCGTTATGATTAATGCGACGGATGCAGAATCACGCGGTATTAATGATGGCGATAAGGTACGTGTCTTTAACGAACGCGGTGCTTTTGAAGGTGATGCTCAGATTACCGATGATGTGAATGCCGGCATTGTTGTTTCAACCTTAGGTTACTGGCGACAACTGAACGAAGGTACCGTTAATTCTATCAGCTCAGCGGAGTTTGGTGACATGGGACATTCACCTTCGTTTTCAGATAATCTGGTACAGGTAGAGTCTGTCTGATTTAGATACTGAATTGTCGTTTAGAACAAATCGACACTACCGGTGTCGATGTTTTGTTGTTTTATAGATGATTCGCCCAGTGTTTGCATAGCTGCGTCAGATTCTTCTTGTAGTTGACCTAGCATAGTATTAAGCGTTTGGTGATCATCGAGAGAGCTGATGCAACTGGTTAATTGTATGGATAGTTTTTTGATTGTGTATATACGATTACGTATATGCGCAATCAATTGACTGGTGATGTCTTCGAACTGCAATGAAATAACACCTGTTTGAACGTGCTCACTTATACCATTTGAAATATCAGAAATAACATGAGTTTTATCTACAACGCTCAAGTTTAAGTTTGACATCGAAGCCCAGATTTCATCGATGCGTTGACGTGATTCATGCGCTGTTTCAAGATCGTATTTTGAAATGATATTAACGCGCTTAGATACATTTTCAATAGCCTCAATAATTTTTCGGGTATCTTCCGAAATTTGCTTATTAAACAGTTCAGTTTTTTGTGAGAGGTGTCGTACTTCATCTGCAACAACCGCAAAACCTCGACCTGCTTCGCCGGCTCTTGCTGCTTCTATTGCTGCATTCAATGCAAGTAAATTAGTTTGAGAAGTAATTTCATTTACACTTTTCAAAGAAGTTGAAATAGTTTTAGCTTGATCAGTAATAGTAACGAAGTCACTACTCATGTGTTTAGTATGCTCTTGTATGGATTCAATTGTATCGATGAAGCTGTACGTCGTCGAAACCTTTTGGCCAAAGAGCTGCTTGATTTAAGAGACACATTAGTTCATCAATGGGTTGTGTGATTCACTTGTTGTTT